>JACXTT010002464.1_pt1 | contig 29355 bp, 18 predicted proteins | sample 9270951 | NCBI WGS metagenome assembly JACXTT01 (sample SAMN15532306, study PRJNA645909) | rock metagenome | isolation source: weathered quartz diorite | place: Puerto Rico | collected 2017-06-21 | reverse complement strand
CGGCGCGAGTACGCGCTGCCGCGTCATACATCTCGCGCGTCAGCGCCGCCAGCTGCTGCAGTCCCGCAGCCGGCGTCTTGACGCGCGGATCGAGGCGGAGCATGAGCGGCTGGGTGTACGATTTGCCGTCTACGGTGAGGCGGACCCTGTAACGGCCGGGCGGTGCCCACGGCGCGGTCGGCGTGTGCTCGCTGCGATGTGGCACCGCGCCCGTCGCCTCGACCTCGCCCGCGCGGCTCGCCTCGCCGATGGGCTGATAGCGCAGATCCCACGTGAAGCGATGCAATCCCGCGCGGGTGGAGATGCGCTCCTGAGGCGCCGGCCAATAAAGGGGAAGACTGCAGTCGGGCGCCCCGGGGCTTTTCTGACAGACCCGATCGTAGGAAACAGGGTCGAGCGCGGGATCGGGATCGATCACCGGATCATCACTCGAATAGGTACGGACCGTCCGGCCCGACGCTTCAACGATTTCCAGTTTCACCGGGCCCGCCGCATCCGCCGCCAGTGCGTAATCGAGGATCGCGCCCGCCAGCGGATTCTCACCCGCCGGGAGCTCGGGCGGCCACGGCGTGGGCTCGTTCGTGCCGAAGCGGACGCGCACCGCGGTTTGTGGCCTCACGAGGAAGTCGCCACGCGCTCCCCCTGCCAGGTGTCGCAGGGGCGTGAGGTCATCGAGAATCCAGAAGCCGCGGCCGTGGGTGCCCGCTATGAGATCGGCGCATAAGCACGTGCTATCGTCCTTGACCTGAATGTCCCGCACCGAAATCGCAGGCATGTTGAGCCGCAACGACTGCCAGTTCGCACCGTCGTTGAACGACACCCAGACCTGTGCGTCCGTCGCTGCATACAGGAGCCCGGGCACCCGCGGATCTTCGCGAATCGAGTTGGCGACCGCGGTCGGCGCGATCCCGGTGTTGATCTCCGTCCACGTCCCACCGCCGTCGTGCGTGCGCCAGAAATGCGGATGCATGTCGTCGATGCGCAAGGTGTTCGCGGCGGCATACGCGCTCAGCGTGTCGAAGTGGCCCGCCTCGATGTTGAAGACGCGCGTCCACGGCTGGATCGCAGCAGGCGTAACGTTCTTCCATGTTGTCCCACCGTTCATCGTCACCTGGATGTTGCCGTCGTCGGTGCCGGCCCAGAGCACCGACGCACTCCGCGGCGACGCCGAGAGCGCGGTGATCGCGCCGCGCGGCGTTGGGGTCACTCCGCGGGCGTAGCGGCCGGCGCTCGCGGGAATCGCCCAGGTCTGCCGCGCGAGGTCGGGACTGATCCGGGTCCAGGTGTGCGCGCGATCGGTCGACTTCCACACCGCGTTGGACGTGTAGTACAGCACGTTGGGGTTCACCGGCGACCAGAGGATCGGCATCGTGCGCACGTTGCGGCCGAAGCTGTCGCCGCGCGCCGCCGAGTCAGGCCCCACCTGCGCCGTTTGGCCCGTGCGGCGATCGTAGCGGGAAACGCTGCGGCGCGCGCTGCCGAACACCACATCGGGATCGCGCGGATCGGGCGCCGCGATGCCGTATTCCTGAATGTTGGCCGGGTGCCAGTCGTGGAACGTGATTTCGCCGTCGTCGGAGCGACTCGCGACGCAGAGTGAGCCCGAGTCCTGCTGCCCGCTGCACACGAGATACGGGAACGCATTGTCCGCCGTCACGTGATAGACGGCGGCGGTGGGCTGCGTGTACCAGTTGCTCCAGGATTCCCCGCGATTCGAGGAAATCACCGCGCCCTGATCCGAGACCGCGAGGATCAGGTTCGGATCCTCGGGATGGATCCAGACGCGCTGATAGTCGTCGCCGCCCGGCGAGCCGCGTACCGCGGACCAGCTCGTGCCGCCGTCCTCGGTGCGCCACATGACGATCGACGCGCTGTAGATCACGTTTTCGTTTTTTGGATCGACGGTGACCGGCGGCAGGTCGCCCCCGCCGATGCGGCCCAGCGGCCGTGGATCGGCCGTCGCCGTCGTGGTGTCGCCGAGCGCGGCGGAAGATCCGGGGATGCGCGTGCGCAGGGTCCAGTGCGCGCCGCCGTCGCTCGACTTGTAAAAGCCGACCGGCCCCGACCCGCCCGCGGCACTCACGGACGCCACCATCGCATAGATCACCTGCGGATTGCTCGGTGCGAGCGCGATGTTCGCCTCGAGCACGGGAGGCAGGCCGTTCGTCAGCTGAGTCCAGGTCGTGCCGCCGTCGGTGGACTTGTAGATCCCGCCCGCACCCGGCCACGTCGAATCGGGACCGAAGGTTGCAGCCTCCCAGAACGTCTGCTGCTGCTGCCACAGCGCGGCGTACACCGTGTTCGGATTGCCGGGATCGATCCGCACCTCGTTCGCGCTCGTGTACTCGTCCCTGTACAGCACCTTGGCGAACGTGCGCCCGCCATCGGTCGAGCGGTACACGCCGCGCTCGGCGTTGGGCCCATACGGGTGGCCGAGTGCCGCGACGAAGAGCCGATCGGGATTGGCCGGATCGACGTCCACGTACGCGATCATTTGGGTGGAGTCGAGACCGAGGTGGGTCCAGGTGCGGCCGGTGTCGTTCGACCGGTACATGCCATTGCCGGTCGCGAGGTCGGGCCGAATGATGCCGGCACCGCTGCCCACGTACATGACGTTGGGCGCCGAGGGCGCGACGGCGATCGCGCCGATCGAGCCCGTCGCTTCGTGGTCGAAGAGCGGCTCCCAGTTGGAGCCGTAGTCGCTCGAGCGCCAGAGGCCGCCGTTATCGAAGCCTATATAGAAGACAGTCGGATGGCCCGGGGTCGCGGCGAGCGCGCGGGCGCGGCCGGCCCGGAACGGTCCGATCGTGCGCCAGCGGAGCGCGCCACTGACGTCGGGAGTTTGCGCAGCCGCGCCTGCCGGAACCAGCGCGAGAACGCTGAGGACGACGATTGAGGTTCGCATGCGCGGATTATGCAGTGTCCGCGCGCGACGTGCTACTTCAGCGGGCTACTCGCTCAGGCGCTTCGGTGCGCCCCCGCTCGGCATCGACCGGGACTGTGACGCTGGCGGTGCCGGCGGAGGCGGCGGAGGCTCTTCGATAGCAGAGCCGGTATCCTGCAGGCCGCGCTTGAACGCCTGAATCCCCTTGCCGATTGACGCCCCGATTTCCGGGATACGCTTGGCGCCGAACATCAACGTGACGACGGCCACCAGAATCAGAATGTGCCAAATGCTCAGGTCTGCTAACACCGGCGCTCCAAGAGGCGATGAATGTCAGAATATAGCCTCTGCGAGGCGACGTTGCGCGAGCGTCGCATTTGGCAACCGTTCGATCCGGACGGTCGGCCGCTCGAATCCCGCGACGACGACGGTGGCCTCAAACGGCGGGGAGCGCTGCACCTGCACGCGGACCGTGTCGCCGAGTCGCAAGCCCTGGAGCTTCGCCCGCAGCGCGGACCACGTGCGCTGGGGCGCCCCGTTGATCCCGACCAGCCGGTCGCGGCTGTGGAGGCCCGCCCTGCCCCAGATGCTCGCGGGGTTCGAGACGATCAAGCGTACTCCGCTGTCAGGCGGGGGCGCCTCGTAGCCATAGAGCCGCAGGTCTCGGTCCGGCGCGCCGTTATCCATGGCCGGCCCCCAGGTCACGCGCGTGGTCAGCCCCATGAGGCCGAAATAGCTGTCGAAATCGATCACGGCGGCGCGGCGCACGTGGGCGTCGAAGAACGGCGTCACGTCGCAGCCGCACACGGACTCGACGGCCCGCTCGATGGTGCGGCCATCTATCCTCAACCCCTGACCCCCTCGGCCGTCGGAAGACGGGGAACGTGGGGGCGAGGCCTGATCGAAGAGCCGGCGCATCACGTCGTCCATCGATCGCTGCCCGTTCGTGCTGTTGCGAATCATGATGTCGAGCATCGTGCCGATCAGCTCGCCTTGCAGATGGGTGCTTGCACTGTAGTCGCCCAGCTCACCCGGCTGGGCATTGTACGCCACCTTGCTGATCGACTCCGCGGAAAAGCGGGCGTACGCGGGATTGAGCATGTAGCTGGCGATCAGCCGCCCGAGATGGGCGGTGCGCGTCGAGTCGGGCAGCGGCATACCCGCACGCCGCGGCAACAGATCGGCGTAGTACATCGTGAGGCCTTCGCTGAACCAGAGGCTCGAGACCGGGCCCTGTGTGCGGTAGTCGATGTCGTGATACTCGACGGGGCGGATCGCCATCAGGTTCCAGGTATGGAAAAACTCGTGCGACGTTTCCTGCACTAGAGCGTTCGGATTGCGTGCCAGTTCTTGGCTGCTCGCGCCCAGCGTGACAGAGTTGCGATGCTCGAGTCCGCCACCGAATGCGCCGTCTTCGAACTGGAAAGTGTATTCGCGATACGGCGCGCGCCCGAACAGCGCAAAGGCCTGATGCGCTATCCGCTGGATCCCGGCGACGAATGCGACCGTGTCGAACCGCGTCGCGTTCGGCATCGGCCAGTACACGACGTGATGCGGGAGGCCACCCTCGACGAAGCTCCATTGCCGCAGCCGGCCCACGAGAATCGGTGAGTCGATGAGCGTCGCGGCATCCGCTGCGGCGTATAACCACTCGCGGCGATCCCCTCGCGTCATCCCTTGCCCGCCGCCTGGACGCGCATTTCTCAAGCCGCTCGCGACTTCCCAGCTCGCGGGAAGGGAAAGCTCGACCGCCACAGGCAGCTGCTCCGCGCCGAGTAAATACATGAAGGCGTGCGGTCCACCGACCAGTCCGCCGGTCGGCGTGAGATAGGGACGCCACGACGCGCGCAGTCCGGGTTCCGCCGGGGGCAACGCGATGCGGTAGCGGACAGTCACGATCCCGCGTGGAGCGACCACCTGCCAGACGGCGCTATCAACGCGCGTCACCGTGCCGCGCGGCTCGACCCCGACGTCCCGAACGTAGCGCCAGAAGCGATCGTCGTATTCGGGATGCGCCGCCATCGCGAGGCGAATGGTATCGGACGTCGTGCGGAGACGGATCTCGACGCTCCAACCGGAGAGATCGGTACTATCGACGCGGAGCGTATACTGGATACTGGGCTTCAGCGCCGGATGGGCAGGCGCGAAGAGAACGAGAAAGATGGCGAGTGAGTTCATGGCCATAGGACAGCGCCCGGGGTAGGTTCGTTTGAATGTCCTTCGCCTGGTCACCCTCCGAACGTTATCTGGTGCGCAGCCGGCTGCGTCAGTTCGCCGAAGCCCACGGCCACGGAGACTTCGCGTCCCTGCATCGCTGGTCCATCGAAGATCTCGACGGCTTCTGGCGCGCCGTCGAGCGTGACATCGGGTTGGTTTGGAAAACGCCGTACGAGCAGGTGCTCGACACCTCCCGCGGGCTTCCCTGGACCACTTGGTGGCTCGGCGGCCGGATGAACTTCGTCGCCTCGGCGTTGCGTCACGATCCCGCGCGGACGGCGATCATCTTCGAGGGCGAAGAGGGCGCCACCCGCCGACTGACGTACGGCGAGCTGGCCGCAGCCGTAGGACGCTGCGCCGCCGGCCTCCGCGCACTCGGCGTCCGCGCCGGCGACCGCGTCGGCATCTTTCTCCCGCTCACGCCTGAGTGCGCCATCGCCACGCTCGCCGTGGCCGCCATCGGCGCGATCTATACGTCCATCTTCTCGGGGTACGCGCCCGACGCAATCGCCGGCCGGCTGCGCGACTGCGACGCGAGCGTACTCATCACGGCGGACGGCTTCCTGCGGCGCGGACAGGTGGTACAAATGAAAGAAACGGCGGATGCGGCCGTGGATGGGGCGCCGAGCGTCCGCACGGTGATCGTCGTGCCGCGGCTCGGACGAGCGGTGCGGCTGCGCGATCGCGAGGTCACGTGGGATTTCATGATGGCGCAGGGCGCAGACGAGAGTCTCGCCGACACGTCGCCCGAAGATCCCTATATGCTCATCTACACATCGGGCACGACGGGGCGGCCCAAGGGCGCGGTGCACGTGCATGGCGGCTTTCCACTCAAAGCCGCCCAGGATCTCGCGCACGTATTCGACTTTCAGTCGGGCGACCTGTTGTGGTGGTTCACAGACATCGGCTGGATGATGGGTCCCTGGTTGATCGCCGGCGGGCTGATCAGCGGCGCCACGATTCTGCTGTATGACGGCGCGCCCGACTTCCCCGACGCAGGTCGAGTCTGGTCGATCGTGGAGCGGCATCGTGTGACGCACCTTGGCATCTCGCCGACCGCGATTCGCGGCTTGATGCGGGGCGGGCAGGAACCGGTGCGCAGACACGATCGCTCGTCGCTCTTCGTGCTCGGCTCGACGGGCGAGCCGTGGAATCCGGAGGCGTGGTGGTGGTATTTCGGCGTCGTGGGAGACAGGCGCGCACCGCTCATCAATTACTCAGGCGGCACCGAGTGTTCCGGCGGCATCCTCGGTTGTACGACGTGGACACCGCTCAGGCCCACGGCCTTTGCGTGTCCAATCCCCGGGATCGCTGCCGACGTGGCCGACGCACAGGGCCGCTCACTGCGCGGCGCTGTGGGCGAGCTCGTCATTCGGCAGCCGTGGCCGGGGATGACGCGCGGGTTCTGGCGCGATCCGGAGAAGTATCTGGCGACGTACTGGCGCCGGTTCCCGGACGTGTGGGTGCACGGAGACTGGGCGCGCGTCGGCGACGATGGCTTCTGGTACATCGAGGGCCGCAGCGACGACACGCTCAAAGTCGCGGGGAAGCGCGTCGGGCCTGCGGAAGTCGAATCCGCAGCGACGGCGCATGCGGCGGTGCTCGAGGCTGCGGCGATCGGCGTGCCGCACGAAATCAAAGGCGAGGCGATCGTCGTGTTCGTGGTGTTGCGGCCCGGCCGGGATGGGACTGACGCGCTGGCACGTGAGATCGGGGACTCGGTCGCGGAAAGATTGGGCCGGCCGCTCCGCCCCGAGACCGTGCGCTTCGTGACCGATCTCCCGAAGACCCGCAATGCCAAGATCCTGCGCCGAGTGATTCGAGGCGCCTACCTGGGTCAGTCGGATCTGGGCGATCTCTCTGCGCTGGAGAATCCAGCGGCAGTCGAGGGGATCAGGAACGCGTGACCGCGCGGCGAAAGTTTGCACCTTCTGAACAAGAAACTCGCACTCGGATGGAACCCGGGGGCGCTTGACGGTCTCGGTTCCGCGGATAGCTTCGCCTTTCCTCCACCAAAACCCACGGCTGATATGAAACGATCATTGCTGACGTTGCTGGCACTCATCTTCGTTGCCGCTCCGGCATTCGCGCAGCAACGGACGATTACCGGGAAGGTGACGGGCGAGCAGGGCACGCCGCTGGCCGGTGTGTCGGTCACCGTCAAAGGGACGTCGACGGTGACATCGACCAACAACCAGGGCGACTACGCGATCGCCGCGAACGCGGGCCAGGTGCTCCAGTTCCGGCTCATCGGGACAGCGCTCGCGGAGCGCCCGGTCGCGACGGACGACGTCATCAACGTCCAGCTCCGGCGGGTGGCGCTGGATCTCGACGCGGTGGTGGTGACGGCGCTCGGTGAGACCGCGGTACAGCGCTCGCTGGGAACCGCGCAGCAGAGCGTGCGCGGTGGGGAAATCGCGGAGACCCAGCGCGAGAATTTCTTCAATGCGTTATCGGGACGCGTGGCCGGCGTCGACGTCACCAGCACGTCGGGTGTGCCCGGTGCGTCCTCGTCCATCGTCATCCGCGGCATCAGCTCGATCAGCAGCAGCAATCAGCCGGTGATCATCGTCGATGGGCTGCCGATGGACAATCGCACGGTCAACACCGGGGTGCTCGCATCAGACAAGAGCTCGACGACGGCGTTCAGCAATCGCGGCGTCGACTTCACGAACCGCGCGGCGGACTTGAACTCGGAGGACATCGAAACGGTCACGGTGCTCAAGGGCCCGGAAGCCGCGGCCCTGTACGGCATCGACGCGGCGAACGGGGCGATCGTCATCAAGACCAAGCGCGGCCGGCTGGGCGGCGGAGTGACCTACAGCAGCACCATGCGGATCGAGCGGACCGGCGCCAACTACCAGCTCCAGCGCGTCTATGGCCCCACGTCGGTGACCGGCGGCACGCTGAGCTCGTTCCAGTATTTCGGCGGCCCGTATGCGCCCGGCACCCAGTTCTACAACAACGTCGACGGCTTCCTGCGCACCGGTCTGAGCCAGAAGCACAGCCTGTCGTTCAGCGGCGCCACGGCCGATAACACGATCAACTACCGCCTGGCGACATCCATCGATAAACAGGAGGGTGTCGTCCGGAGCTCGGACTTGAATCGCATCAACGTGACCGGCGCCTCGCAGGCGCGGATCAATAACTGGCTGAGCACCGATCTGTCGATGATCTACACCTACGCGAACAACAATCAGGTGTATAAGGGCGACGTCGGTCCCCTGATGGGCCTCATGCTGTGGCCCCAGACCGACGACGCGAAGAACTACCTCACACCCGCCGGCACGCGGCGCCGGCTCACCGCGCTCGCGGCAGCGGCGGAGCTCGACAATCCGTACTTCAACGTCGCGAAGAACGCGATCAACGCGAAAACGAACCGGCTGCTGGCAAACGTCGGGTTCGTGATCACCCCGTTCTCGTGGGGGAATGTCAAGACCAACCTCGGCACCGACAGCTATACAACGCAGAACCTGCTGCTCAGACACCCGGAAAGCGCGCTGGGCAATGCGTCCAACGGACTGCTCGATCAGGCGGATGTGATTTCGCGCAATCTGAATGCGCTCACCGTCCTCAACGTCAACAGCCACCCCCTCACGAACAGCCTTTCGATCAGCGGCCTGGTGGGCAGCCAGGTGAGCGACCTGAAGTCCACCACGGACGCCCAGACCGGCATCAGCTTCCTGGATCCGAACTTCGTCTCGATGAACAACACGTCGACGAGATCCACGCTGACGACGATCGAGCAGCGCCGTCTGGTGAGCCTGTTCGGCCAGGCGGTGTTCGACTACAAGGACTTCTGGTATCTGACTTTCACCGGGCGAAACGACTGGACCTCGACCATCCCGCACCCCCGGAATTCGTTTTTCTACCCGTCCGTCTCGACCAGCTTCATCTTCTCCGACGCGTTTCCCAGTGTTCGCAGCTTCGTGACCGGCAAGGTGCGGCTCGGTTATGCGGCGGTCGGAAAGGACGCACGCCCCTATGCGTACCGGCCGTCGCTGCAGTTCAAGACGACGTCGTACGGTGGCTATGGGTACGACTTCTGGGGGCCCAACCTCGCGCTCAGGCCTGAGTTCAAGCGATCGGTGGAAGGCGGCGTCGAGCTCTCGTTCCTGAACGGCCGTCTGGGTCTCGACGCGACCGCCTATCGCGCGACGACCAAGGATCAGATCGTCGAAAACATCCGCGGCAGCTACGGCACCGGCTTCATTCTGTTCAACCTGAACGGCGCCGCGACGCGGAGCCGCGGGCTCGAGCTGACTGTGCGCAGCACCCCGATTCTCAAGCCGTCCTTCTCGTGGGATATGACGTTGAATTGGACGAGCTCGGGCAGCATCGTGACGCAGCTGCCCAACGGCATTCCGGAATCGTACGTGTCGGACACGTGGCTCTACGGCAACGTGCGCAATGGGACGCAGGTCGGTCTGTCCACGATGTCCCTCACCGGGTTCTTCTACCTGCGCAACAATCAGGGGAAGCTGCTGATCGATCCGGCGACGGGTCTGCCGATCCGCTCGAACGCGGTGTCCGCCAACTTCATCGACGGCGGCTACGACCGTCAGCCGGACTTCACCATCGGCATCGGGAATACCGTCCGCTACAAGCGCCTCTCGCTCGATTTCCTGCTCGATATTCGCAAGGGCGGCGACATCTTCAATGCTACCGAGCATTACCTCACGACGCGCGGCCTCAGCACGGAAACACTGGACCGCGACCAGCCGCGGGTGATCCAGGGCGTGTTGCGCGACGGGAAAGAGAACAGCGCGAACCCGACGGCGAACAACATCGTCATCATCCCCAGCTCGAATCCGCTGTATTACATCAACATGAGTGAAGAGTTGTTCATCGAGAAAAAGATCAACTGGCTGAGGCTGCGGGACATCACGGTGCGCTACGAGATTCCGGGCCGCCTGCTGGGCGCCAAGAACGCCAGCGTCTATTTGACGGGCACCGACCTGTTCATCATCACGAACTACACCGGCCTCGACCCGATCGTGAACGGCAATACCGCCGCGGTCGGCGGGTCGGGCGCGGTCGGCATCGACTTCGGCAACTTCCCGATGCCACGCGGCATCAACGTCGGCGTCAGCGTGGGATTCTGATCATGAAAACGACATCCACGGCATTCTTGATCGGCACGCTCGTTTTTGCGGGCGGCTGCCAGAACTTCCTCGACGTCAACATGAACCCGAACGGTCCGCAGTCGGTCTCGGCAAATCTCTATCTCGCGCCGATGCTGCACTGGATGGTCACGTCGCCCCAGTACGATGGCCGGTTCGTCGGCCACTACGCGCAGGAATGGTACTCCACGTCGACACTGGTATCGCCCGCGAGCACCTGGGGCAAGATGGGCTACGACCCGGGGAGCGATAACGGCGCGATGCAGTGGCGCGACGTCTACTGGTCGCTCGGCCAGAACCTCATCGACATGAACAACAAGGCCACGGCGGAGCAGCGCTGGGATCTTCTGGGAGTAGGACTGCTCCTGAAAGCCTGGGGCTGGCAAGTGCTGACGGACCTCCACGGTGAGATCATCGTGAAGGAAGCGATCGACCAGTCACGCACCCGGTTCGATTACGACACGCAGGACTACGCGTACCAGGAGGTCCGGCGACTGCTCGACAGCGCGATCGTGCTGCTCAAGCGGACCGACGGCGCCGTCGACGCGGGATACCTGGCGGTCGGCGATAAGATCTACAATGGGGACCGGACAAAGTGGTTGAAGCTGGCCGCCGGCATGCTCGCGCTCAATCTCAATCACTATACCAACAAGACGTCGTCGTACGATCCCGCGCGCGTGATCCGGCTGGTCGACTCGTCGTTCACGGGCAATGCGGACGACGCGCTGCTCCCCTACCCCTGCACGTCCACCGATTTTGCGGACTGCAATTTCTGGGGGCGCACCCGCAACAACATCACGCTGTACCGGCAGACGCTATTCGTGGTGGCCCTGATGAACGGCACCCAGTTCGGCGGGGTGGTCGATCCCCGGATGAGCCGCATGCTGTCTCCCGCGCCCGACGGCGTGTACCGCGGTCTCGATCCCAACGTGTCCGGCTTCGGCGCGCTGCCCACGGCGCAGCAGCCGAACAATTTCTTCGGGTACGCCGGCACGGGCGGCCTGGGCCTGCCGTCGCGCTACATCTTCGCCGACCGGTCGAAGCTCCCCGTGATGACCTACTCGGAGCTGCAGTTCATCAAGGCGGAGGCGGCGCTGAAAATGGGCGATCAGGCCACGGCGCTGACGGCGTACACGAACGCGATCCGGTCGCATTTTCAGTTCGTGAACGACCGCGGCACCGAGGCGGGGAATCCCGCGACGATCACCGCCGCGACACGCGATTCCTTCCTCGCATCGCCGAACATCGTCCCCGGCACGCTGACCTTGTCGCACGTCATGTCGCAGAAGTTCATCGCGCTCTGGGGATGGGGCCATAACGAGCTCTGGATGGACATGCGCCGCTACCACTACACCGACCCTGACGTAGTCAGCGGCACCCAGGTATTCCGCGGGTTCACGGCCCCGACCACGCTCTACGCCGACAATGTCGGCAAAATCGTGCAGCGCATTCGGCCACGGTTCAACTCCGAATACGTGTGGAACCGCGATGCCCTCGACGCGATCGGCGGGCTGGCGACCGATTATCACACCAAAGAGATCTGGATCACCCAACCATGACCACTCATGTGCACGGATCCCGGGTCGCGGCGCTGGTGCTGGCCGCCGCGCTGTTCGGCGCGTGTGACAAGAATACCGTCCAGGTGCTCCCCTTCGAGCCGTTGCTGGGCACGCGCGTCAAGTTTTTCAACTTCGGCGTGAACGCGCCGCAGGTGAATTTCTACGCCGATCAGCAGAAGATGACGGCCGTGCAGTCCGGAACCGGGAGTGAGGCCACGACCGGCGTCGCCTACGGTGGCGTCGGAAACGGGAACGCGTATTCGCAGATCGCCGGCGGCGCGCACACGCTCACGGGACGCATCGCCGCGACCATCGACAAAGACCTGCCGATCGCGACCGTGAATGCGACGATCACTGATGGGAAGTACTACTCGTTTTACATGAGCGGGTTCTACAACACCACCACCAAGACGGTCGATGCCTTTGTCTTGGAGGATCCCGTGGCGCCGCCGGCTGATTACTCCGTGGCGTATGTCCGATTCGTGAACACGATTTCGAATGCGACCAATCCCTTGATCCTGTATGCCAAGTTCACCGCGGGCGACACGACCAAGGTCGATACGCTCACAGCGGGAGTGGCCTACCAGAGGGCGACCACATTCGCAACCCTCCCGGCCGGGGTGTACAACTTGTTCGCGCGCTATCAGGACTCGACGGCGAACAAAATCTCGAGGGCGGGGGTGTCGTTCCTGGGCGGAAAGCTCTACACGGTCGGCGCGCGGGGGGACATCACGATCACGTCCACCACCGCCACGAACCGGCCGTTTCTGGACAACACGACGAACTGGTAAGGCCTTGACTTTCGGTGTCTGGATGGGGATACTAGGGTCGAGCGAACAAGCCAGACCGAGACAGGACCTGGGACAGCGTCTCAGGTCCTCTTTCTTTTTGGCCTCGCTCGACCGGCGCCGGAATCACAGTACGCGGCGCACCGCATGGTGACGACGCGCGACGCCGGGAACAGCTTTTAGCACAGGAGTTTCATCAGATGGCACGTATCACCGGTACCGTGAAGTGGTTCAACGACGCGAAGGGGTTCGGTTTCATCACGCCCGAGAACGGCGAGAAGGACTGCTTCGTGCACCACACCGCAATCCAGGCGCAGGGCTTCAAGTCTCTCGCCGAAGGCGAGCGCGTCGAGTTCGAAGTCGTGCAGGGCCAGAAGGGCCCGGCGGCGCAGAACGTCGTCAAGCTCTCGTAACCACCCGCGGTACGCAGCAAAGACACGGCGCCCCCCGAGGGCGCCGTTGTTTTTTTCGTGCTAATCTAGGGGGATGAGTCTTGGCTCTGCGTGCCTGCTGCTGGCGCTCGTCCAAAGCGCAGCGACCCCCCTTCCAGAACATCCCCGTCCCGACTTCCAACGCGCTGAGTGGCTCAGTCTCAACGGCCGCTGGCAATTCTGGTTCGGGCAACAGGACAGCGGCAAACGGGAGATCCTCGTGCCATTCTCCTGGGGATCGCCGCTCTCCGGCGTTCCCGACAGCGGCGACATCGGCTGGTATGCTCGCGACATCACCGTCCCCAACGCATGGCGCGGGCGGCGCGTGTTCCTCGTGTTCGGCGCGTCGGACTGGCGCACCTCGGCGTGGCTCGACGCCAAGAAGCTGGGCGAGTACCGGGGTGGCTACACCCCCTTCTCCTTCGAGCTGACATCGGCGCGGCTCGGCGCACGGCACAGACTCGTCGTCCGCGTCGACGACTCGCCCCACCCCTTCAAGCTCGAGGGCAAGCAGGGCTACGGCAAAGCGCGCGGGATGTGGCAGACCGTGTATCTCGAAGCGCGCGGCGGCGATCCGCTGGAATTCGTGCACTTCACGCCGCGCGCCGACCTCGGCGGTGTCGGCGTGGACGTCCGACTGCTCGATCCCGCCCCGCGCGCGCTCACCTTGCGGCTCGAGTTCACCAATCGGGCCGGCGGTCCCGTAGTCACACACAGCATCCCGCGCGGCGCGACCACCGCGCATCTCGACATTCCGCTCCCACAGGCGCGCCGCTGGTCGCTCGACGATCCGTTCCTGCACGACGTCGAGGTACGCGTGAGCGGCAGCGGGCTCGCCGAGGACCGCGTCCAGACCTATTTCGGCATGCGGACGATCAGCGTCGTGACCGTCCCCGGCACGACGACGCGCTACGTCGCCCTCAACGGCACACCCGTCTATCTCCAGCTCGCGCTCGACCAGGCGTACCATCCGCAGGGCTACTACACGTTCCCCACGGACAGCGTGCTGCGCGATGAGATCCTGCGCGCACGCCAGATCGGTCTGAACGGCCTGCGGGAGCACGTGAAGATCGAGGCGCCACGCAAGCTCTATTGGGCCGATCGCTTGGGCGTGCTGATCATGGCGGACGTGCCGAACTGGTGGGGTCCGCCCGATTCGGCGGCCTTCCGGGAGCACGACGCCGCGCTGCGCGGCATGATCGCCAGGGACTACAACCATCCCTCGGTGTTCAGCTGGGTGCTATTCAACGAGACGTGGGGCCTCGAGACGAAGGTCGATGGTCGCGATCGCTATCTGCCTGAGACCGAGCGTCTGGTCGCGCGCGATTACCGCTTGGCCAAGTCCCTCGATCCCACGCGGCTCGTCGAAGACAACTCCGTGTGCTGCGGCAGCGGGCACACCGAGACCGACCTCAACACGTGGCACGACTATCTGCCCGGCTGGCGCTGGGACGCGCAGGACCAGCGGCTCAGTGACAGCGCATTCCCCGGCTCGACGTGGAATTTCCGAACGCCTTGGCGGCAGGCACAACAGCCCATGTGCAACTCGGAGTTCGGCAACGTGTGGGGCTACGAGGGCAGCACGGGCGACGTGGACTGGAGCTGGGACTATCACCGCGCCGTCGATGCGTTTCGCCGTCACCCCAAGATTTGCGGCTGGCTGTACACCGAGCACCACGATGTGATCAACGAATGGAACGGCTACTGGCGCTACGACCGCTCGTCGAAGGAGACGGGATTCGGCGACATCGTGCCCGGGATGTCGCTGCGCGATTTGCACGCGCCACTGTACATCGCGGTAGGAGATCCTGAGCTAAGCCGTACTGTGCGCCCCGGCGAGCGCGTTGGCGTCCCGCTCTACGCCTCATTCCTGACGGGCAGCGCCAAGTTCGGCGACTCGCTCACGCTGCGTACCGAGCTCTCCGGCTGGAACGCCCTCGGCGAGCGGCACACATGGGACACGTCTGTGACGCGCGTGCCCTACCGGCCGTGGATGTCGCGGCCGTTGCCGCCCCTCGCCGTGACGATGCCGAACGAGCCTGCCACCGTGGTGCTGGCAACCCGCCTCGTCGATGCGAACGATTCGGTGCTGCAGCGCAACTTCACGACGTTCGTCGTCGAGGGCGATCTCCCCGCGACGGCCACGCTGGCCGATGGCCGCAACGTGCGCGTCGCGCACGTGCCCGCCACGGCGGTGCGCGACGGGCGCTGGACCCGTAAACAATGGACGGTATTGGGCGACCGCAAACTGAACGGAGCGGGCAGCGGCTATTTCGAGTATCAGATTCCCTGGCCCGCCGGACTCGACTCGGGCGACGTCCTGAGCGCGACGTTTCTCGTCGAGGCGTCGGCCAAACGGCTGAACGGCAAGGATCGCGATTCCACCGCGGCGGACAACGGGGACTACATGCGCGGCGGCGGGTTCCACGATCCCAGCCGCAATCCGAACAGTTACCCGATGACCGGCGCCGCGCCGTTTCGCAGCGCGGTCACGGTGCGTGTGAACGGCGAACTGGCAGGCCGCTGGGACCTGCCCGACGATCCCGCCGATTCGCGCGGCATCCTCAGCTGGCACGCGCAACCGCACGACGGCCATCTCTACGAGGCGGGATCCTACGGGGAGCTGTTGCGCGTCCCGATTCCCGCCGCGGCGCTCCGCGCGGGAGCTCGCAGTGGGGCAATGATCGTCAGATTGGAAGTGGATGCGATGCTACCCGGAGGGCTTGCGATCTATGGCGCACGATTCGGACGTTACCCGGTTGATCCGTCCGTTGTCTTTGTGCTGCGTGACACGATGAAGCAGTTCACGCTCACGAACGCGAACGGCATCGAAGTCCGGGTAATGACGTACGGCGCCATCATCACGTCGATCCGCACTCGCGACCGCGCCGGACATCTCGACGACATCGTCCTCGGCTTCGACAGTTTGGCCGGTTACCTCAAGGACTCGCCGTACTTCGGCGCGATCGTCGGCCGCTATGCCAATCGCATCGCCAACGGCCGGTTCACACTCGACGGCACGACGTATCACCTCGCCCGGAACAATGGGCCGAACGCCCTGCATGGCGGGGTGCGCGGCTTCGACAAGGTGCCATGGACCGGCGAACCGTTCCAGACCGACAGCGGTATGGGCGTCAGGCTGCGCTACACGAGCGCGGACGGCGAAGAGGGGTTTCCGGGGACGCTCGTCGCGCGCGTGACGTATACGCTGACGCCGCGCGACGAGCTGGTGGTGGACTACGAAGCCACGAGCGACAGAGCCACGCCGGTGAATCTTTCACAGCACACCTACTGGAACCTGCGTGGTGCAGGAAACGGCGACATCCTCGACCATCTGCTGACGCTCGACGCGGCGGCGTTCACGCCGGTCGATTCGACCCTGATTCCGACGGGCGAGATCGCGTCCGTGGCGGGAACGCCGTTCGATTTTCGCGCCGCGACGCGGATCGGCACGCGCATCGGTCAGGACAACACGCAGCTCCGATTTGGCGGGGGGTACGACCACAACTGGGTCCTCGATCGGCCGAGCGGTTCCGGTCTCGTGCACGCCGCGCGCCTCGTGGAGCCGAGCAGCGGACGCACGCTCGACATCAGCACGACCGAGCCTGGCGTGCAGTTCTACTCCGGCAACTTCCTGGACGGCTCTATTCAGGGGAAGGGCGGGCGCGTGTACGCGCACCGCACGGGCCTCTGCCTCGAGACGCAGCATTTTCCCGACTCGCCCAATCACGCCAACTTCCCGTCGACGATCCTGCGCCCAGGCACGACGTACCGCTCGCGCACGGTGTACCGGTTCGGCGTGACTCCCTAATTCCATGGAGATCGTCGAGGCGCTCATTGCCGCGGGCGGGAGAGTGCCGGACCGCCATCCGCCGGTCAACGAGATAGTTGACGAGTTCTTGACCCGCCACGGCAGTGTGGCCGATCCGAAGCGCTAACTGGAAGGGTGAGGAACCGCGGGCCGTATAGGCTAGCGCCTCACGCGCATTTAAGACAAAATCCACGCCTCTCTCACGGGAGTTCAAGATGAAACCCCGAGCCTCTGTTCTGATGATGACACTCACCGCTCTGCCCCTGTCGCTCGCCGCGCAGGCAACAGGCGGGACGGCCCCTCCCCCCGCCTCCGCCGCCGCGGCCCCCGCTGCCCCCGCCCGGTCGGCCAATCCGATCAGCGACGCGTTGCGCGCCTGGGAGCAACGCTCCGCGCGCAACCTGATTGCCGCGGCCGAGGCAATGCCTGCCGACAAGTACGGCTACCGGCCAACGCCGGCGCAGATGACCTTCGCACAGATCCAGGTGCACCTCGCCAACGAGGGGAACGACATTCTTTGTGGCAAGACTGCAGGCGTCGACGCGCCGAAGCGCGTGGCGGTAGACACGACGGCGACCAAGGAGCAGCTCGTCGCACGGCTCAGAGAGACGTTCCAGTTCTGCGAGCAAGCCTTTGCGAAAATGGACGACTCGAAGCTCGCCGATCCCGTCGCGATGTTCGGCATGAACCTGACGCGGGCGACTGCCGTCCTCATCACCGTCGGCGATTGAGCCGATCACTACAGCCAGGAAGCGAATTACCTGCGCCTGAACGGCGTGCTGCCGCCCACGGCGCGGCGCGGCATGTAGGACCTCGCCCCCTCACCCCTGTCCCCCTCTCCGCAACGCGGAGAGGGGGAACGAGGAGCGAGCGCCGTCGATGGAAGTCATCGTTCAGCGAGACTACGCGCAGATGAGCAAGGTCGCGGCGCAGATCGTCGCGGAATTGCTCAACACCAAGCCCAACGCGGTGCTCGGCATGGCCACGGGTTCGACCCCGCTCGGCCTGTATCAAGAGCTCGTGCGGCTGCACAGGAAGGAGCAGCTCGACTTCTCGCGCGTGACGACGTTCAATCTCGATGAATATGTCGGCCTGTCCCAGAATCATCCGCAGAGCTACCACCACTTCATGCACGAGCACTTTTTCCGGCACGTCAACATCCCACCGCACAACATCAACATTCCCTCAGGCACCACCAGCAACTACCAGGCTTTCTGCGAATGGTATGAGCGGCGCATCGGGGAATGCGGCGGGATCGACCTGCAGATTCTAGGGATCGGCACTGACGGGCACATTGCCTTCAACGAACCGACGAGCTCCCTGAGCTCGCGGACGCGCCTCAAGACGCTGTCGAAGCAGACCATCGATGACAACGCCCGCTTCTTCGAGCGGCGCGAGGATGTGCCGGTGTATGCGATCACCATGGGCGTCGGCACGATCCTCAATGCGCGCAAGCTGATGCTGGTTGCGAGCGGCAAATCCAAAGCGAAAGCGGTTGCGCAGGCGGTCGAAGGTCCGGTGACCAGCATGGTGACCGCGAGTGCGCTCCAGTTGCACCGTGATGCGATCGTGATCGTGGATGAGGAAGCCACCGGAGGTCTGACCATGCGGGACTATTACGACTTTATCTACGCCGCCAAACCCGCGGCGCCGAGGGCTTAGCGCATGCATGCCGTCGTCGTGATACTGCTGCTCGTGCAGGCGCCCGTGCTCCAGAAGGACGGGCTGCAGTTCAAGGATCTGAACCGGAACGGCGTCCTCGATCCCTACGAGGACTGGCGCCTTCCCTCCGAACAGCGCGCGCGCGATCTCGTGGCGCGAATGACGCTCGAAGAGAAAGCCGGGGCGATGATGCACGGCACCGCGCGCGCCGCTGGTCCGATGGGCGGCGTCGGCGCCGGGAGTCAGTACGATACGGCGGCGAACCGGGCGCTCATCGACAGCGCCCACGTCAACAGCATGATCACGCGCCTCGGGGGCTTGCTGGGCGGCGGGCCGGGCAGCGACCCGGCGTCACTCGCGACGCAGAACAACGCGCTCCAGGCAATCGCCGAGCGCACGCGCCTCGGCATTCCGGTCACGATCAGCACCGATCCGCGCCATCATTTTCAGTACGTCTTCGGCGCCACAAGCCAGCCGAGCGGGTTTTCGCAGTGGCCGGAGCCGCTCGGCTTCGCGGCCATCGGCGATACGGTGCTCATCCGACGCTTCGGCGACATCGCCCGCCAGGAGTATCGCGCCGTCGGCATTCACATGGCGCTGTCGCCCCAGGCCGATCTCGCGACCGAGCCGCGCTGGCCTCGCGTCGGCGGCACATTCGGCGAGGACGCCGCGCTCGCCGAGCGACTCGTGCACGCGTACGTGGCGGGCTTTCAGCATGGGACCGCCGGGGTAGACAGCAGCGGCGTCGTCACGGTCGTCAAGCACTGGGTGGGTTACGGGGCGGCCAAGGACGGCTGGGATAGCCACGCCTACTACGGGCGTTTCGCCACGTTCCCCGGCAACAATTTCGAGTATCACATCCGCCCGTTCCTCGGGGCATTCAGCGCGAACGTCGGCGGCGTGATGCCGACCTACTCGATCCTCGAGGGGGTGACGTGGAACGGGCAGCCGATCGAGCCGGTCGGCGCGGGTTTCAATCGGCAGCTGCTCACCGACATGCTCCGCGATCGCTACGGATTTCACGGCGTCGTCGTGACCGACTGGGCCATCACCTGGGACTGTTCCGAGCGGTGCCGCAACGGGGCGCCGGCGGGCGAGCGGCCGTCATTCGCGGACGTCGCGATGCCCTGGGGGGTTGAAACCCTCTCGATGCGCGACCGCTTCGCGAAGGCCGTCCACGCAGGAGTGGATCAGTTCGGCGGCACGGAGCGGGCGGACATGCTGGTCGATGCGATCCACGCGGGTCAGCTGACGGTGGCTCGGCTGGACAGCTCCGTCGTCCGGATCATGACGCCGAAGTTCGCGCTCGGCCTGTTCGACCATCCGTACGTGAATCCCGATTCCGCGGCGCGGCTCGTCGGCAACGACGCGTTCAAGGCCGCCGCGCTCGATGCCCAGCGTCGCTCGCTCGTCCTGCTCGAGAATACCGGGCCGATCCTCCCGCTGCGTTCGCCCCAGGGCCGCCCGTTGCGCGTGTATCTTCACGGGATCGCGCCCGACGCGGCAACTCGAGAGGGATGGACCGTCGTGACCGATCCTAAGCAGGCCGATGTCGCGATCGTGCGTCTCAACGCGCCGTTCGAGCGGCTGCACCCGCAGTACGTCTTCGGACAATTCTTCCATGAAGGTAGCCTCGCGTTCCATGACGGCGATCCCGACTACGAGGCGTTCAAGGCCGCGAGCGCCGCGGTGCCGACGATTGTCACCGTCTATCTCGATCGCCCAGCGATTCTCACGCCGCTCAAGGCGAACGCCCGCGCGCTCATCGCGAACTTCGGCGTGAGCGATGCGGCCCTGCTCGATGTCCTCACCGGGCGGGCGAAGCCGGAAGGCAAGCTCCCGTTCGAGCTACCGTCGTCGATGGACGCGGTCCAGGCGCAGCGCTCGGACATGCCGCATGACAGCGCGCGGCCGCTCTACGCCTTCGGCTTTGGCCGGAGCTATTGATGGTGACCGATCGGCCAATCATCCGGGTCCAGCAGGTCGTCAAATCGTTTGGGACGGTCACCGCGGTCGACGATGTCTCGTTCGACGTCCGCGCCGGCGAGATCTTTGCCTTCCTCGGTCCGAACGGCGCGGGCAAGACCACCACGATCAGGATGCTCACGACCCTGCTCCACCCCACGAGCGGGTCGCTCGAGCTCGACGGGCTCGATCCCACCAGGCATCAGACGGAGGTGCGGCGGCGCTTCGGCGTCGTGTTCCAGGACCCGAGTCTCGACAGCGAGCTCACGGCACGGGAGAACATGGAGATCCACGGCGTCCTGTACCATGTGCCGCGCCAGGTTCGGCGGGACCGGTCCGAGGTCCTGCTCAAGATGTTCGAGCTGTGGGACCGGCGCGATGACCTGGTGAAGACGTTCTCCGGTGGCATGAAACGGCGCCTCGAGATCGCCCGCGGGCTGCTGCACACTCCGAGGGTGCTGTTTCTGGACGAGCCCACGCTCGGCCTCGATCCGCAGAGCCGCAATCAGATGTGGACCCTCGTGCGCAACCTCAACAAGGCCGAGGGGGTCACGGTGTTCCTCACGACGCATTACATGGACGAGGCCGACCGCGTGGCGGACCGTATTGCCGTGATCGACCACGGGCGCATCGTCGCGACGGGCTCGTCAGCGGAGCTCAAGCAGCAGACTGGAGCCGATTCGCTCGAAGCGGCTTTCCTCAAGCTCACCGGCACGACGATTCGCGACGAGAGTGCCACGGCCGCCGATCAGATGCGGCAGGTATCCCGGGTGTGGAGGCGATAATCGCATGAACGTCGTGTACGTCCTGTGGCTCCGCGAGGTGAAGAAGTACCTGCGGTCGCGCGTCCAGATCGTCGCCTCCCTGGGCTCGCCGCTGATGTACCTGGGCGTGCTCGGGTTCGGCCTGGGCCCGGTGTTTCAGCGCGCGGGCGAGGGCAAGTACCTGCAGTTCATGGCCCCCGGCGTGATCGGCATGACGGTGCTCTTCACGGCGATGTTCCCGGGGGTCGCCGTTACATGGGACCGGCAGTTCGGATTCCTGAAGGAGACCCTCGTCGCCCCGGTGCCGCGCCTGCTGATCATGATCGGCCGCACCCTCGGCGGCGCGACGGTCGCGGTGCTGCAGGGAACCCTGATTTTCGTCGTGACGCTGATCGCGGGCTTCCGTCCCACGAGCCTGCTTGCCGTGCCGCTCGCGTTCCTGGTGATCGCGCTGATCGCCGTGATCTTCTCGGCGCTTGCGACCGCGATCGGGTCGAGCATCAAGGAGATGCAGGGCTTTCAAATGGTGATGAATTTTCTCGTGCTGCCGCTCTTCTTTCTTTCGGGCGCGATTTATCCGCTCGAGGGGCTTCCGCCGGTCCTCGCGGCGTTCACGCGCGTCGATCCGCTCACCTACGGCGTCGACGGCGTGCGCGGTGTGCTGATCGGGCGGACCCATTTCGGCGTGGCGTCGGACGTCGCCGTGCTGCTCGCGGTTGGGGTCGTGTTCGTGATGTTCGGCGCCTGGCGATTCTCGAAGATCGAGGCCTAGCATGATGCTCTGGTCTCTGCTTCTGGCGCTTCAGGTTCAAGGGAAGCACGCGATCGTCTACACGACCGCTGAGAGCACCAGCTTCCGGCTGACGCCGACCGACACGCTGACGTTCAAGCCGTCGGAGCCGACGTCGGAGGGCAAGGTGTACGTCTTCGTCGATCCGCGGAGAACCTTTCAGCCGTTGATTGGCATCGGTGGGGCGTTGACCGATGCCGCGGCGGAGACATTCGCCAAACTGCCCCCGGCCCAGCAGGAGGACTTGATCGCAGCGTATTACAGCACCGACCGCGGGATCGGGTACACGCTGGGGCGGACCAACATCAACAGCTGCGACTTCTCGAGCGAAAGCTATACGTACGTGACGGAAGGCGATTCGGCCCTCACGTCTTTCTCCGTCGCGCACGACCTGCGCTACAAGATCCCGCTGATCAAGCGCGCGATGACCGCCAGCGGCAACCGGCTCAAGATCTTCGCCAGTCCGTGGAGCCCGCCGGCGTTCATGAAGGACAACAACGACATGCTGCACGGCGGACATCTGCGTCCGGAGTACGCGCACGCATGGGCTCGCTATTACACGAAGTTCATCGAGCAGTACCGGAGGGCCGGCGTGCCGGTGTGGGGCATCACGATTCAGAATGAGCCGATGGCGACGCAGACGTGGGAATCGTGCATCTATCAGGCGGCCGATGAGCGGGACTTTCTCAAGAACCACCTCGGTCCTGCAATGACGCGAGCCGGCCTGCGCGACGTGAACATCATGGTGTGGGATCACAACCGCGATCTCATCCTCGAGCGCGCGCTGACGATTTTCGGCGATTCCGCGGCCGCAAAGTATGCCTGGGGGATGGGCTTCCACTGGTATGAAGACTGGTCGGGTGGGACGCAGATGTACGGCAATGTCGCGCTGGTGGGCCGTCTCTATCCCGACAAGCACCTCGTGTTCACCGAAGGCACGCCGGCGAACTTTGACTCGACGGCGTACAGCCGCTGGGGCCTCGGCGAGGCATATGGGCGATCGATGATCAACGACTTCAATTCGGGCGCCGAGGGATGGACGGACTGGAATATTCTGCTCGATGAGCGGGGCGGTCCCAATCACGTCGGGAACTTCTGCTTCGCGCCGATCCATGCCGATACGCGGACCGGCAGGCTCATCTACACGAATTCGTACTACTACATCGGCCACTTCTCGAAATTCATCCGTCCCGGTGCCCGCAGGATCGTGACGGCGCCGAGCCGCAGCATGCTGCTCGCCACAGGTTTCGTGAATCGAGACGGGAAGGTGGTCGTGGTCGTGATGAACCCGACCGCACAGGCTGGAGAATACAACGTCGTTGTCGGCTCGAACGTCGTAACGATCAATTCGCGGCCCCATTCTATTCAGACGGTTGTGTTCTAGGGGGATTCGCCATGACCACGCTGCAAATCACGCGGGCGGCGAAGGTGCGCGCGCTCGCGGCGGTGGTGAGAAGAATCCCGTGAGCCGTCGCGTCTGTTCGATCCTCCCGTATCTGCTTGGAACAGTGGCTCCTCGCCGCTAGCCGTCCAAGTCGCGGTAGCGAGTCCTCGTACAAATCCATGACGCGACCCTGAAACAACCTTTTTCAGGGTTGCGTCATCCAACGAGGAAACCACCTCGGACTGTTCATGTTGCTTGGATGGCCGTTCCTTGCTGCCGTCACGCTTGCCAGTCAGTCTCCACCATCCCCTCCGCCACAGCGGCGAGCGGATTCGACCGCTCCAGCCTCGAAGAGCGTCACCGCCAGACGCGCCGTCGAGCCACCCGTCATCGACGGGCGCGACGACGACGCCGTGTGGCGCGAGGCGACGCCCATTACCGAGTTCCAGGAATGGCGGCCCAGCGAAGGAGGAGCCCCGAAGCTCCCGACCGAGGCGAAGGTCGCCTACGACGCGGGCAACCTGTATGTCTTCGTCCGTGCCTTCGATCCACACCCCGACAGCATCATCACGGTCCTCGCCCGCCGCGACTACTTCACCCCCACCGACATGATCTGGCTGTTCCTCGACTCCTATCACGACCGGCGCACCGGCTTCGAATTCGGCGTGAACCCGTCGGGGGTGAAGCTGGACGCGCAGATCTACAATGACGGCAACGAGGACTTCGCCTGGGACGCGGTGTGGGACGTCGCGACCCGCATCGACTCCCTCGGCTGGACGGCCGAGTTCCGCATCCCGCTGACGCAGCTGCCCTATGGCCGGCAACGGAGCCAAACGTTCGGCTTCACCGTGGATCGCGACGTATACCGGTACGCCCAGCGCGTGAGCTGGCCGCTCTTCCGGCAGTCACAGGCGGGGTTTGTGTCGCAGTTCGGCGAGGTCACCGGGCTGGAAGGGCTCGAAGCGCCACGCCGGCTCGAGGCCGCTCCGTACCTCGTGACGAAGAACGTCTCGCAATTCACGGCGAGCGGCATCGGGCGCACGCAGGACGTCACCGTCGGCGGCGACCTGAAGTACCTCGTGGCATCGAATCTGAAGCTCGATGCGACCATCAATCCCGACTTCGGCCAGGTCGAGGCCGACCCGGGGGTGCTCAACCTGTCAGCGTTCGAGACCTTCTTCCGCGAGCAGCGGCCGTTCTTCGTGCAAGGCGCCGGCACGTTCCAGGTGGGCGTCAATTGCACCGCGGTGAACGATTGCAGCACCGGTGAGGGACTCGTGTACTCGCGGCGCATCGGTCGCGCCCCTGAGCTGGCGGGTGTCTACTCGGATACGACGTCATCGGCGTTCACGACGATTCTGGGCGCCGCAAAGCTCACCGGGCGTCTGCCCGGTGGCCTGACGATCGGGGCGCTCGATGCCGTGACGTCGCATGAAACCGGCGTTGGGGGCGTGACGATCGAACCCACGACGAATTACGGTGTGCTCCGACTGCGCCAGGATCTGCGCAAAGGCGAGTCCAGCATCGGCGGCATCATCACGGCGGTCAATCGCCACACCGACTCCTGGAGCGCGCCGTATCTGCACAGTAGCGCCTATGTGGGAGCGTTCGACTTCCGCCACCGCTTCCCCGGCGGCCGGTACGAGCTCTCGGGTGGGCTCGATTTCAGCCGGGTCGCTGGGAGCGCACCCGCGATCGCCGCGACGCAGCGCGATGCGACCCACTACTACCAGCGGCCCGATGCGGCGCGGTTCGATTCGACCCGGACGACACTCTCCGGTGACGTCGAGGCGCTGCAGTTCGGCAAGGTGGGCGGCAATCACCTGCTCTTTCAGTCGAATTTCGAGCGCCGCTCCCCGGGATTCGAGATCAACGACCTCGGCTATCTGCAACGCGCCGATCAGGTCGCCTGGAGCACGTGGGCTGGATACTTCGATCGGCACACGCGTAAGCTGTACCAGCGGTTCCAATGGAATTTCAACTGGTGGCAATACTGGACGACCGCGGGACTCCCCGAAGAGCGGGCGTTCAATACCAACACGCACACCACGTTCCCGAACACCTGGTCGCTCCACTTCGGCGGTACGATCGGGCAGCTCGGCACCACGTACTGCTACTCCTGCGCCCGCGGCGGGCCGGCAGTCCGTCAGGATTCCTACCTCGCGCCCTGGCTCGGCATCAACGGCGACGATCGCAAGGCGATTGTGCCCTACGTCTGGTTCAACTGGTTCCGGGCCGATGGCGGCCGGTCGCGCAACTTCAATTTTTCCCCGGAGCTCGACTTCAAGATTGCTTCGCGCGTGACCGCCGCCGTGTCGCCGAGCTTCTCGCGCCGCACCAACGACATTCAGTCGCTGGGCTCCAAGACGGACACGAGCAGCGTCACGCATTACCTCTTCGGGCACCTCGAGCAGAGGCAGCTCGCGCTGACGATGCGCCTCACCTATCCGTTCAGCGCGAACATGTCGCTCCAGGTGTACGCGCAGCCCTTCATCTCGAAGGGGACGTTCAGCAACGTGCGGGAGCTGTCCGCGAACCCGCGCGCCGCCGACTATGACAGCCGCTATCGGGCATACGGCGACACGGCCTACACGAACCACATCGGCGGGTTCAACTTCAAGCAGTTCCGTTCGAACGTCGTGTTCCGCTGGGAGTACCGCCCGGGGTCAACGCTGTTCGTCGTCTGGAGTCAGGGTCGCCAAGGATCCACGGGGCTCGAGGGGACGCGCACCTTCGGCGGCGACCTGAACGATCTGTTCAACCTCCGCCCCGACAACAGCTTCCTCATGAAGCTTTCATACTGGATCAATCGCTAGCCCGAGTTCCCGGACGAAAAAGCCCCGCGGCAGGTGCCCGCGGGGCTTCTTCCAGCCAGGTGTGAACCGGTGGTTAGTGACCACCCTCCGGCGTCCCGCCATGATCGTCGTGACCGTCGTGGTCGTCATCTTCGAACGCGCTCAGCGACGCCCGAATCGCGTGTTCGATCGCGTCTGCATTCGCCGCCTTCGTAGGATCGATGATGGCTCCGGCCGCGTCGAGGAACCAGCTGCCGACATTCACATCGACCGTGAGGTTCTTCGAATTGGCGCCGACCGTGACGGGAGTCGTGAACTTCACAGAAAGCTCGGCCTCGACCTTCGACGTAAATGTGAACGCATGGTCGGTTCCGCCGGCGTCGGTGAACACGCCGACCACCTTGACGCTGACATCGGCAAAGTCCGGATGCGCGGTGAGAAACGGGCTCGATTCGTCGTCATCCCCCTCGACGGCCTCAAGCTTCGCGCGCAACCCCGAGTACGTGCCGGCCGGAACCAACGCATCGAGGATCACCTTGGTTGACCCGTCCATCGGGAGATCGACGAGCACAGGACCGACGTGGACCCGGCAGTCATGCTCGTCGTTGTTGTCGGCGTTGGGCTCGCTGGCGCCGGCCGGTTGAGTGGCGTCGTTCGCTTCGTGGGCGTCGTTGGCGTCCTCGTCCGCGTCGGTAGCGCACGCCGCATCGCTCTTCAGCGCGATGTGCGAGAGGACGACCTGCGCCGAGGTGATCTTGACCTTGCCGCCGGTCCCGGTGACGATGACGTCCATCGCGGGTCCAGAGGCCGCCGCGCGCGGCCCGATCGTGGTCGATAGGCTGATGCGTTGCGAGGGGACGGGTGCGGTGGAGTTGCAGGCGGCGAGGAGCAGCGTGACTGGAGCGAGGTGCAGGACATGCCGAATACGGTGCATGACAGCCTCCGAAGCTTTCCGAGTGAGATAAGGGAGATACTATAAAGACCGGTGGCGGGTCGCTCGGTCACTCTCAGTTTGAACCGTCGGGCGAGCGAACGAACGGTGACGCGCGTCACGCGACGTGAAGCCCACCTCACAAGTCGTTGTGCGACTTGCTGCAAGCCCGCCGTCTATTGTCGTCTACGTTTCGAAAGTGAATGTTGCCTGCCGTGAGCCTCTGGGAAAACACCACCCGATCACTCCGGACGCTGCGCCTCGACACCATGCGGGGCAAGTTTGTCGCGTTCGCGGTACTGGCGACGCTGTTTACCACGCCCGTCATGACGCTGATGCTGTACGGACGGAATCGACGCTCGTTGAGCGACCGGATCGGCCAGGAGCTGCGCGGTGCGAGCTCCGATGCGGCGCGCGAAATGGGCGTCTGGCTCGATCAGCGGCTGTACGACCTGCGCTTGCGAGCCGGTCCCTACGTCGTTTCCGACAATCTGGCCCGTGCGACCGGCCGTAATGCGGCGCAGTCGCTCACCCGCCTCCGCGACTACCTCAACACCATCCGTCAGAATCTTGCGGCGCATGAGGGCCTCGCGATCGTCGGGCGCGACGGGCAGGTCCTGACGAGCAGCGGAAGCCGCACCGGTTTCCGGCTGTCAGCCGATCAGCTCAACACTTTGCGGACTCGAGAAGCGCTCGCCGGCGACCCGTTCTGGGACGCCGGGCTCGGCAAGGCGGTGATCGTGCTCGTCGTGCCCATCCGTCGGGATGAGGGCGTGTTTCTGGGCGCGCTGGGCGCCAAGATCAATCTGGACGGCGTCAGAGACATGTTGGAACAGCTGTCCGTCGACGGCTCGCGCAATCTCTACCTGATCACCGAGCCGGGGCGCGTCATCGTCAGCTCGCGGGGCAACTCCGCAGATCTTATGAGGACGACGGTGCCGCAGCCAACCACGAGAGAGCTGATCGAGCGCGAGGGGCAGCCGGTCGTCCAGTCTCGCCCTGCGGGCAAGGACGTGGTGGCGGTGCTCCGGCGTGTTCCGCAGCTGCGCTGGGCAGCCGTCGCCGAAGCCCCGCGAGCCGAAGCGCTGCGGGAGGCCGGCGTGCTGCGGTCGCGCACGGTGCTGCTCCTCTCCGCGCTGGTGCTGGGCGTTGGACTGTTGGCGTTCATGGTGGGTCTGTTCGTTACCCGTCCGCTCGAACGTCTCACCGAAGCCGCGGGCCGCGTGGCGGCCGGTGATCTGTCGGTGGAGCTTCCCGCGGGCGGCAGCGGCGAGGTGGGATACCTCACCCGTGCGTTCAATACCCTGGTGTCGCGCCTGCGCGAGAAAGAGAGTCAGGGGGAATTAGAGAAGCTCTCGCTCACCGATTCTCTGACCGGGCTCTACAATCGCCGGCACCTGATGGGCACGCTCGCCAGCGAGGTCCAGCGGTCGCGCCGGCTGCGGCGCGCATTCTCGGTGTTGCTGGCGGACGTCGATCGATTCAAGCAGTACAACGACACCCACGGACATCTCGCCGGCGACGCCGCGCTCGTGAAGATCGCGGAGGTCTTCCGCAAGACGACGCGGCAGGTGGACTGCGTGGCCCGCTACGGCGGCGAGGAGTTCGTGGTGATGCTCCTCGAGGCGAACATGGTGACAGCCGCACTCGTCGCCGAGCGCATTCGCGCCCGGGTGGCCGAGCACGACCTCGGCGAGGGATCGCTGACGCTGAGCATCGGCGTGGCGGAGTATCCCGACGGCGGGGACACGCCGGAGGAGCTGATCGCCACCGCCGACGCGGCGATGTATCGGGCGAAGAGTGGTGGTCGGAACCAGGTGGTCGTGGCCGGGACGAGCGAGCAGCCGAAGCAGGAAAAGAAGACGCGTCGCAAGCGGGAGGCGTAACCGCGAACGAGGCCACAGTCGTCAATGGCGAACCTTCTCCTCGTAGACGATGACGATTTCGTGCGCAGCGCCTTGAGCCGGGCGCTCAATCGCACCGGAGGGTTCACCGTCATCCCCGCCGAGCATGGACGACGCGCGCTCGAGCTCCTCTCGACGGAGCACGTGGACGCGATCCTCACCGATCTCCAGATGCCGGTCATGGATGGTCTCACGCTGCTCGCCGAGCTCTTCGAAAAAGAAATCCGGCTGCCGGTCGCCGTGATGACGGGCCAGCAGATCCATCCGGACCTGCCGCGCCGGGTGGAAACCTATGGCATCGCGGCGGGCTTCGCCAAGCCGGGTGGAGTGGGGTTTGCGGCCGACAA
>JACXTT010002463.1_pt1 | contig 29368 bp, 31 predicted proteins | sample 9270951 | NCBI WGS metagenome assembly JACXTT01 (sample SAMN15532306, study PRJNA645909) | rock metagenome | isolation source: weathered quartz diorite | place: Puerto Rico | collected 2017-06-21 | reverse complement strand
GAGAAAAATATTTCTGCCCTGATACCACCCACATCCCTCGCGGAAATTTATCCGGCTGTTGGCGCACTCAAGGGACGCGTCGCAATTTTTACCGGATGTCTGACACCGATCACGGATCCACAGACTGCGGTTTCCGCCATCCGATTATTGAACCGTCTCGGGTATGAGGTCCATGTGCCCTCTGGACAGGGATGTTGTGGAGCACTGCATCGGCACCATGGTCTGGCTGCGAAGGCCACTGAACTCATGCGTGGCAATTTGCGGGCATTTTCCGGAACAAAAGAAACCATCCTCTGTGCCGCCAGCGGCTGTACCGTGACATTAAAGGAATACGCGAGATATCAGGTGGGCGGTGAATCCGCGGAACGTTTTTCCACAATCGTTACCGAACTGAACCAGTTCCTCGCGAGTATCGACTGGCCGTCCGAAATAAAATTCAATCCGCTGAACAAGCGCATCCTCGTGCACGATCCCTGTAGCCTGACCAATGTCCTGCGCCAGGAAAAGAAACCCTACGAACTGCTGGCGCGCATTCCAGGCGCGGAAATCATCCCGCTGCCGGACAATACTCGTTGCTGCGGGGCGGCCGGCACCTACCACCTGACCCAAGCCTCGATTGCGCGACAGTTGCGTGCGCCGAAAATCGATCACTTGAAGCGCCTGGCGCCCGATATCCTGGTTACCTCCAACCCGGGCTGCGCCACCTACCTGGCGGCGGGCCTGCGTGAAGCCGGGCTGGACATCGAAGTCATGCACCCCGTGGTGTTGCTCGAAAAACAGCTGCAAATCCCGGGATCCAGCCGAGGTTGATCTTGTCCCGCGTCATGGTCACCGGTATTGTAACGGCATGAATGATCGCAGCTTCACTCTTCTCGATCGCCTGTTCGGCCAGCTCGACCAGGCACTGCATACCGTTTTCGGTCCGCCACCCCCTGCCGCGCGCACCAGTCCGGCAACGGGGAAAAACGATCCGATACTGACGCCGGCCGAGCGCGAACTGGCCGGGCGGCTGATGCGTATCAATCATGTCGGGGAAATCTGCGCCCAGGCACTGTACCAGGGCCAGGCCGTGACCGCGCGCCTCCCCGAAGTGCGCGACAAAATGGAACAGGCCTCGCGCGAGGAAAACGATCATCTCGCCTGGACCGAGCAGCGCATCCGCGAACTCGGCGGCCATGTGAGCTATCTGAATCCGCTGTGGTACACCGGCTCCTTCGCGCTCGGCGCGCTCGCGGGCGCGCTCGGCGACAAGTGGAGTCTGGGATTCGTCGCGGAAACCGAGAAACAGGTGGTGGAGCACCTCACCGGGCATCTGGCGCGTCTGCCCGCCGCCGATGAGAAGAGCCGCGCGATCCTCGAGCAGATGCGCGACGACGAGGGCCGTCACGCCACGGTCGCAATCGAGTCCGGCGGCGCGCCCCTGCCCGTACCGGTCAGGCAGGGCATGCAATGCACCTCGAAAATCATGACGCGCACGGCTTACTGGATTTAGTTCCCGAAGATTATTTTCCCGCTAACGGCGGATGGTAAATCATCTGCACCGTGTTGCCGTCAGGATCGCGACAATAAAAACTGCGCGCCCCGTCACGATGGGTTCGAGGTTCCTTCACGATGGAGACATCGTTCGATTTGAGAAACGCATGCCACGTGTCCACCTCTCCGATCTCGTTTAGCACAAAACCAATATGATCGAGCCGCTGCGTCGCTCCCGGTTCGACGTGCGGCGGCGCACGGTGCAGCGCCAGATTGTCGGTCCCGCTGGTGAGATAGACATTATCCGGGTCCGGTCGCCATTCCACGCGCATACCAAGCAGGTCGGTGTAAAAGCGCTCGCAGGATTCGAGATCGCGGACATTGAGCGCGACATGACGCAGTCCGGGAACTGCTGATGGCCGTTTCATGTTTTCCTTGCCATACCCCTGAGCTTATTTGGTTTCGACAATTTCAAAGTCGTGCGTGATCTTCGCCGTCTTGCCGAGCATGATGGAAGCGGAACAGTACTTGGTCGCAGAAAGTTCGATCGCGTGCTCAACCTTTCTGGCATCCAGATTCCTGCCGCTGACGATAAAATGGATGTGAATGGCGGTGAACACCTTGGGATCGGTCGCGGCGCGTTGCGCTTCCACCTCGGCCACGCAGCCGGCGATTTCCTGTCGCGACTTGCGCAGGATGTGCACCACGTCAAATGCGGTGCAGCCGCCCATGCCGATCAGCACCAGCTCCATGGGGCGGGCACCCTTGTTCTGACCGCCGTATTCCTTGGCGCCGTCCATGATCACGGTATGGCCGCTGTCCGCGGTGCCGGCAAAACTGACGTCGCCGGTCCACTTGATGGTTGCCTTCATGATTTCCTCTCCCGAAGCTGCGTCGAGACGTTGAACAATTCATCCAGTTTCTCACCGGGGTCGTCGGCCTTCATGAACGCCTCGCCGACCAGGAAGGCATTCACGCCGCGCACCTGCATGGCGGCGACGTCCGCGGGGGTATGAATTCCGCTCTCCGTGATCACCACGCGGTCCGGCGGGATCTTCGCCAACAGACCAAAAGTCGTTTCGAGCGCGGTATGAAACGTGCGCAGATTGCGGTTGTTGATGCCGATCAGCGGGGTGCCGAGAACCAGCGCACGATCGAGTTCGCGCGCGTCATGTACTTCCACCAGCACATCCACGCCCAGCTCCGCCGCCAGCGTGGCGAGTTCGCGCAGGCGTTCGTCGGTCAGCGCGGCGACGATCAGCAGGATCGCGTCCGCACCGATGACGCGCGCCTCGACCACCTGGTAGGGGTCTACGGTGAAATCCTTGCGCAGCACCGGCAAAGAGCAGGCGGCGCGCGCCTGTCGCAGACACTCATCGGACCCCTGAAAGAAATCCTCGTCGGTCAGCACCGACAGGCAAGTGGCGCCGTGACGTTCGTAACTGCGGGCAATCTCAGCCGGTCGGAAATCCGCGCGCAGCAGGCCTTTGCTGGGGCTCGCCTTCTTGATCTCGGCGATGACCGCGGGACGTCCGGCGGCAAGCCGGTTGCGGATCGCCTGTAAAAAACCGCGCGAGGCGGGCGCCGCCGCAATACGCCGGCGCAGGTCCTCGAGCGGCAAGCGAGCGGCGCGCGCGGCAACCTCCTCGCTCTTGCGCGCGAGAATCTTGCGCAGAATATCGGGGGTATCGTTCATTTCGCCGCCAACTGCCTGCTCAGGCTGACCAAGTCGTGTAATTTTTTCCTGGCCGCACCGCTCGCGATGACACCGAGCGCGCTCTTGACGCCGGCACCGAGATCGGGTGCGAGGCCAGCGACATAGATCGCCGCGCCGGCGTTGAGTGCGACGATGTCGCGCGCCGGACCGGCCTGGTTGTTCAGCACCGAATCTATGATCGAAAGACTCTCGGCCGGACTGGCGACGGCCAGTCCGGATACGTCGCTTCGCGGAATACCGAATTGTTCGGGCTGGATCGTAAAGACCCGTACGCGTCCCTCCTTCAATTCCGCCACATGCGTCGGCGCACCGATGCTGATCTCGTCCATGCCGTCCCCGGCATGCACCACGAGCACATGCTCGCTGCCGAGGCGCTGCAGCACTTCCGCCAGCGGTTCGATCCATTGATCCGAAAACACGCCCAGCACTTGGTTGGGTGCGCTGGCCGGGTTGGTCAGCGGTCCGAGCAGGTTGAAAATCGTGCGCACGCCCATCTCGCGCCGCGGACCGATGGCATGCTTCATCGCGCCGTGATGTTTCGGCGCGAACATGAAGCCGACGCCTACTTCGTTGACACAACGCACGACCTGGTCTGGTGCGAGGTCCAGGTTCACGCCTGCGGCCTCGAGCACGTCGGCGCTGCCGGATTTGCTGGACACCGAGCGGTTACCGTGTTTGGCCACCCTTCCTCCCGCCGCGGCTACCACGAAAGCGGAGGCGGTGGAGATATTAAAGGTATGCACGCCGTCACCGCCGGTACCGCAGGTATCCACCAGGTGCGGCCCGCTCACCGGCACGGGGGTGGCCAGTTCCCGCATCACCGCGGCCGCGGCCGCGATCTCCTCCACGGTCTCGCCCTTCATCCGCAGCCCGATGAGAAATCCGCCGATCTGCGCCGGGGTTGCCTCCCCGGTCATGATCAGACGCATGACTTCGCGCATCTCGACGCTGGACAGAGAGCGCCGTTCGGTCACGGCGCGGATGGCGGATGGCATGTCCATGAGTTTCTCTCTCGATAAATGCTTGCAAACGGCTCGGATTCTGTCGCCGACCGTCATGCCGGTCAAGGCAATGCCGGATGCGGTCCGAGGGCTTCCTGGTGTTTTCTCCAGAACAGCCACAACCCGAAACCCGTGAGACTGAGCAGGAGCATGCCGCCGGCCATGAATTCCACCCGGCCCGAAAGCAGCGGCGCCAGCATGCCCGCGACCGCGGCGTTGAATCCGGCCTGACCGAAACCTTGCAGCGCCGAAGCCAGTCCACGATGCGAAGGAAACACGTCGAGCGCCAGCAGGCTCAAATTCGGCATCGCCAGTGACATCCCGGTGGCGTAAACCACGACCGGCGCAATGATGGTGAATGCCGTGTGCGTCACCCACTGCGCCAGGCCCAGATTCACGCCCGCCGCCACCAGCATGATCCCGAAGCCCGCGGTCACGGCCTGCTCGTGCGAATACCGTCCGGCGATCCGGCCCGATATGAACGCGCCGAACATGAGCCCGCTGACCAGCGGAATGAACAGCCAGCCGAACTCGTCCGGACCGTAATGCAGGTGCCGGTACATCACGTCCGGTGATCCCGCGACGTACAGAAAAAAACCGCCGAAGTTGAGCGCGAGAATCAAGATCAGGATCATGAAGCGCGGCGTGCCCAGCGCCTTCGCATAGGCGCTGGCAATGACGCGCGGATGTCCCGACTGCCGGCCCACCGGCGGCAGGGTTTCGGGCAGAAACAACGCCGACCACAGCCATACCACGAGACCCAACAGAACCAGGAACCAGAACACCGAACGCCAGCCGAAGGCGTCGTGCAGCCAGCCGCCGATGACCGGCGCCACCGCCGGCGCGAGCGCGAAAATCAACATCACCTGCGACATGACGCGCTGCGCCGCCGCGCCGGCGAAAGCATCGCGGATGATGGCGCGGCCCACCACCAACGCGCCACTCGCGGACAATCCCTGGCCGATGCGCATCAACAGCAGCGAATGAATGTTCGGCGCCAGCGCGCAACCGATCGAGGTGGCCACGTATACCGCCGTGGACACCAGCACCACGTTCTTGCGCCCGAACGCGTCCGAAAGCGGTCCGTACACCAGCATCATCGTGGCGAACGCCAGCAGGTAGAAGCTCAGCGTCTGCTGCAACACCACCGACGACACGGAAAACTCGCGCCCGATGTCGGGAAACGACGGCAGGTAGGTGTCGATGCTGAACGGCGCCAGCATCGCCAGCAGTGCCACGATGAACGACAACCGCAGGCCGAGGTGGTGATGCGGATGATGAACCGGTTCATGCATGGGCGAAATAGGCAAAGGGCGCAGCCGCACGCGGTTCAGGCCGCGCGCCAGTGGCCCTTCAGGAAATTCGCCAGCAGCTCGTGGCCGTGCTGGGTGAGGATCGATTCCGGGTGGAACTGCACGCCCTCGACCGGCAGTGTCTTGTGCCGCACGCCCATGATTTCGCCGTCGTCGGTCCAGGCGGTGATTTCGAGCACGTCCGGCAGTGTTTCGCGCTCGATCACGAGCGAATGATAGCGAGTGGCCTCGAATGGATTCGGCAAGCCGGCGAACACACCTTTATTTGCGTGATGGATCATCGAGGTCTTGCCATGCATCAACTGTTTGGCGCGGATAATGCGTCCGCCGTAGGCCTGGCCGATGCTCTGGTGCCCGAGACAAACACCAAGGATCGGAAATTTTCCGCCGAGTTTCTGGATGGTCTCGACCGACACGCCGGCCTCGTTCGGCGTGCACGGGCCGGGCGAGATGACGATGTGATCGGGCTTGAGTTTCTCGATCTCCGCCACCGTGATCTGGTCGTTGCGGACCACGCGCACGTCCTCGCCCAGCTCGCCGAGATATTGCACGAGGTTGTAGGTAAAGGAATCGTAGTTATCGATCATCAACAGCATGGCTAAGCTCCTTGCCGGTCGTTGAGGCCGGCGCACGCCAGCGACACCGCGCGGAAAATGGCGCGCGCCTTGTTCATGGTTTCGTTCCATTCGGATCGGGGCACCGAATCGGCGACGATGCCGGCGCCGGCCTGGATGTAGAGCATCCTGTCCCGGATCACCGCGGTGCGGATGGCGATGGCGGTGTCCATGTTGCCGTTCCAGCCGATGTAACCGACCGCACCGGAGTAAATGCCGCGGCGCGTGGGTTCGAGCTCCTCGATGATTTCCATGGCGCGCACCTTGGGCGCGCCGCTCACGGTGCCGGCCGGGAACGTGGCGCGCAGCACGTCCACCGCGTCCATGTCCGGCTTCAGCTCGCCGAACACGTTGGAAACGATGTGCATCACGTGCGAATAGCGCTCGATGACCATCTTGTCCGTGACCCGCACGCTGCCCACCTTCGCCACGCGACCGACGTCGTTGCGGCCCAGGTCCATCAGCATGATGTGCTCGGCACGCTCCTTGGGATCGGCCAGCAGGTCCTGCTCGAGCCGCTGGTCCTCGTCCTCGGTGGCGCCGCGCGGGCGCGTGCCGGCGATCGGCCGCACCGTCACCTGCCCGTCCTCGAGGCGCACCAGGATTTCCGGCGACGAGCCGACGATGTGGAAATCCTGGAGGTCCATGAAATACATGTACGGCGAGGGATTGAGCGTGCGCAGCGCGCGATACAGGTCGAGCGGATCGGCGGCAAACGGGATCGTCAGCCGCTGCGACAGCACCACCTGCATGATGTCGCCGGCGCGGATGTATTCGCGCGACTTCTCGACCGCGGTCTCGAAACCCTGTTGCGTGAAGCCCGAGACGAAATCGGCTTCACTGACCGTCATGTTCCGCGGCGCCGTCCGCGTGCGCGGAATGCCCTCGCCCAGTCTCGCCACCAGTTCGTCGAGCCGCGCATTCGCCTTGTTGAAGGCGTCCGTCACCGCCGGGTTCACGTGAATCACGACATAAAGCTTGCCCTTGAGGTTGTCGAACACCACGACCTCGTCGGAAACGGTGAGCAATACATCCGGCGCACCAATGGCGTCGGGCTTGGCCATTTTCCCCAGCCGCGGCTCGATGTAACGGATGGTTTCGTAACCGAAATAACCGACCAGCCCGCCGGTGAAGCGCGGCAGACCGGCGATCTCGGGAACGGTGTAGCGCGCTTTGAAGCGGCGCACGTAATCGAGCGGATCGGAAACCGTCTCGCGCTCGACCGGCTTGCCGTCCTTTTCCACCGTCACGTCGTTGCCGGAAACGCACAACAAGGTGCGCGCCGGCAGGCCGATGATCGAGTAGCGGCCCCACTTCTCGCCGCCCTGCACCGATTCGAACAGATACGAATACGGCCCGCGCGCGAGCTTGAGATAGACACTGAGGGGGGTGTCGAGGTCCGCCAGGACTTCGCGCATCAGGGGGATGCGGTTGAAACCTCGGGAAGCGTAATTATCGAAATCTTTTTTACTTAACGACATGAGTCACCATGAGATCACAGGTTAAACGGTCAGACAGCGGCAACGGCGGCGGCCCGGGGCCACCACCAGCGCATGTCCGACCATTTACGTATGCTGTGTCTCATCGGTGTCGTCAAACGTACAGTTTCAGGTACGGCGGTACTTCGGTCAGCGAATCCACCACGGTGTCGGGCAGGGACTGACGGATATCGTGTCCGTGATTATAGCCATAAGTCACGCAAATGACAGGCATGCCCGCGGCGCGCGCCGCCTGCACGTCGTTGCTGGAATCGCCGATCAGCACGCCGTGCGCGGAATCGATGCCGAAATGCTGGCAGGCATGCCGCAGCGGCAGAGGATCGGGCTTCTGCTTCGGCAGACTGTCGCCGGACAGGACCAGTTTGAAATACTTATGTAAGTGGAGGTTCCTGAGCAGCGGCAGGGTAAATGCCGCGGCCTTGTTGGTGATGCAAGCGAGCGAAAATCCCCGGGCGGCGAGCTGCTCCAGCCCCTCGACCACGCCCGGATAAGGGCGGCTCAGGTCGGACACCGCATCGCCGTAATGACGGGCGAACAGGGCGAGCGCCTGCTCGTTGAGTTTGCCATCAGGCTCGGCCTGCATCTCGCCGGTCAGGGCGCGCTTCACGAAGCGCGGCACGCCGTTGCCGATCCAGGTGCGATAGTGCTTCTCATCCCAGGGCGCGCGGCCGAGATCGGCGAGCATGCGGTTCGCGGCCGCAGCCAGGTCCGGCACGGTGTCGATGAGCGTGCCATCGAGGTCAATCATGACCATCTTCACGGACAACGGAAACTTCGCCATCTTTTTCGCCGTCGATTCCACTAGACCTTGGCCTTGGCGAGCTCGTCGCGCATCGCCTTGACCACCGAGTTGTAACGATTCGCGTCCGTTGCCTTGCCAGCGCTGAAAATGGCTGAACCCGCGACGAATGTGTCGGCGCCGGCCTCGGCGATCTCGCGGATGTTGTCCACTTTGACGCCGCCGTCGATCTCGAGCCGGATCTTTCGCCCGCTGGCGTCGATGAGTTTGCGCGCCTCGCGCAGCTTGTCGAGCGACGACTTGATGAAACTCTGTCCGCCGAAGCCCGGGTTCACGGACATCAGCAGCACCATGTCTACCTTGTCCATCACGTACTTCAGGTAATCGAGCGGCGTCGCCGGATTGAATACCAGACCGGACTTGCAGCCGGAGTCACGCACCAGTTGCAGGCTGCGGTCGATGTGCTCGGAGCCCTCGGGATGGAACGTGACATAGGTGGCACCGGCCTTGGCGAAGTCCGGGATGATACGATCCACCGGTTTGACCATCAGGTGCACGTCGATTTCGGCCTTCACACCGTGCTTGCGCAGCGCCTCGCACACCAGCGGCCCGATGGTGAGGTTCGGCACGTAATGGTTGTCCATCACGTCGAAATGAACGATGTCGGCGCCGGAGGCGATGACGTTCGTCACCTCTTCGCCGAGCCGGGCGAAATCGGCGGAGAGAATCGAAGGGGCAATCTTGTAATCACGCATGTGGTTAAACCTTATGTGCAAGTGGAACGCATGACGATTTTGTCGGAAATAAAGACGCGCACTTTACCCGAAGACCGGCAAGTTTTCAGCCTTTGGAACGGTGGGCCTATGACCGGCGCGTCAGCAGCCAGCGGCTGATGTTGCGCACGCTCTTTCCGACCAGGCGCGCCGCGCGCTCGAGGGGGGTTTTGCGGTCGCGCGCCAGCGCCAACCGCTCGGATTCCGTGAGCAGGTCCGGCGCGTGGCTGCGCTTCAGGCGCGCCACCGCGACCCGGTCGGCCTCGCAGAACTTGCCGTACATCCAGCGGCCCGGCAGGTTCCACCGGCGCGGCCGGCGGAAATGCGCGACAAAATCCACCGCGTGCGGCTCGCCGTCGGCGCCGACGAGAATGTTTCCCTGGCTGCGCAGGTCGCAATGCGCCACGCCGGCTTCGTGCAGATGATCCACGAGGCGATAAAAGCGTTCGAAAAATTGCGGCGTCAGTCCGCCGGGCGGAACCTCGCGCACGCTGGTCCCGGGCATGTATTCCATCAGCAGCGCGTCGCGGCCGATGACACGCAACAAGCGCGGCACGCCGCGCGCGCCGTCCAGCTGCCGCAGCGCGCGCGCCTCGCGCCGCACCGACAGCGGACCCACCAGGCGCCGGAACCAAGGATCGGCACGGGCGAAATCCTTTAGCACCGCCTCCTCGCCGTTCACCCGGACCAGCAGCACGTCCGGGCGCGATCCGCCGCCGTGCCGGAAGGCTTTCACGGCGTGGGCGCGCAACTGCTCGAGCGAAAGATCTTGTAGCGAGGTCACGCGGCAGAGAATAATATGATCGTCTCGATAAACTCAATCATTCGTGGGTATGTTCATGCCGTTAGCCATCACGCTGCACGTTTTGTCGGCGGTCATCTGGGTCGGCGGGATGTTTTTCGCCTACATGGCGCTGCGCCCGGTGGCCGCGAGCCTGCTGGAACCGCCGTTGCGCCTGCCGTTGTGGTCCGGAACATTCGCGCGCTTTTTCCCATGGGTCTGGGCCATCGTCGTGCTGCTCCCGGCCAGCGGCTACTGGATCATCTTCCAGACATTCGAAGGCATGGACAACGTCGGCGTGCACGTGGAAGTCATGCAGTTCACCGGCTTCACCATGATCGGCATTTATCTATATATATTCTTCCTGCCCTACCGGCGCATGAACCGCGCGATCGCCGCCGGTGACTTCCCCGCCGCCGGCAAACAGCTGGCCGTGATACGCCGGCTCATCGGCACCAACCTGGTCCTCGGCCTGATCACGGTCACCGTCGCCACCGGCGGTGCCTACTGGCTCAATGTCGACTGATCGGCGGACCGGTCCTGCGCGGGATTGGCATGGGGTCCCGGCCGACACAACGTCTTTACAGCCGGGCACGCCATCCAGACGCTTAAGCCGTACTTAAGACAACTCACAGGAAAACCGCCCTGTTTCCCGGGACAGGCGTCAACGCCGGTCCAGATGGAGCGTTATCGCCTAATGACGGGCGGGTTGGATGGATTGTTCATCCGGGTTATCTACACTTAGCCGTGAAAAAACCGTAACCGCCGTCAATCGTTTAACCGACTATTTTTATTGAATGGAGAATAAATCTCATGCGTAAATCGAACCTGCTCTTTTTCAGTGCCCTGCTTGCCTTGTCCGCGATTCCGCTGGCACACGCGGCGGACGCAGACATCAAGGGAGACAGAAGGGACATCGCCCAGGACAACCGCGACATCCGCCGGGACAACCAGGATATCCGTCAGGACAAACGCGACATCAACCAGGATGTTCGCGAACGTAATCAGGACCGCCGCGAGCTGAAGCAGGACCTGCGCAAGGGCGACACGGCTGACGCACAGAAGGAACGGCAGGAACTGGCGAAAGACAATAAGGACCTGGGCAAGGACCGCCGCGACCTGCGCAAGGACAAGCGCGATCGTAACAAGGACCGCCGCGATCGCCACAAGGACAAGCGCGACCTGCATCACGATCAGCGCAGTAAACACCAAGAAGGCTAGGAACGGTCCGGGCATCGCATAAATCACGGCAGGGTGGCGCAGACTTGCGAGCGGCGCCCCCTGCCGGGCGACTCGGCCGATACATCCCCCCCGAGCTCCGCATAACAGTTCCGTTCGTCTCATGCACGGTCGCCCCTTAATATCCAAGAAGGTCTTTTTCTGGCTGCTGTCGTGGTTCCTGATGACGGTTCCGGCTCTCGCCGACACCGTGCCGGAAGATGTCAAGGCCATGCATGTCCTGAATCGTCTCGGCTACGGGCCGGCTCCGGGTGAATTGGAAAAAGTACGTGCCATGGGCGTGGAGAAATACATCGCGCGGCAATTGTCCCCCGACTCGATCCCGCTGCCGGAAATTCTGGACCGTCAGCTCGATGGGCTGGAGACCCTGCACATGGATCCGGTGCGGCTTTTCAAGGAATACGGCCCGCCACTCAAGCGCAATCGTCAAGTCGACCCCGAGGCCGCCAGGGAGGCGCGCGAACGCGCGCGAATCATCATGGAACAGGCGGTGCAGGCACGACTCTGGCGCGCCGTCGAAAGTCCGCGCCAGTTGCAGGAGGTGATGGTCGATTTCTGGTTCAATCATTTCAACGTGTTCGCCGCCAAGGGCCTGGATCATCTGTGGGTCGGTGCCTACGAGGAGCAGGCCATCCGGCCCTATGCGCTTGGCCGTTTTCGCGATCTGCTCGGTGCCACCGCCAGACACCCTGCCATGCTCTTCTATCTCGACAACTGGCAGAACACCGCGCCCAACAGTCCCGGCGCCCGCGGCAAGCAACAGGGACTGAACGAAAATTATGCCCGCGAACTGATGGAACTGCACACACTCGGCGTTGACGGCGGTTACACTCAGGACGACGTGGTCGCGCTCGCGCGCATTCTCACCGGCTGGGGTCTGGGCCGTCCGCGCGGACGCGATATCAACAAGGGTGGATTCTTCTTCGATCCCAAACGGCACGATTTCAGCGACAAGACATTTCTCGGGCAAACGATTCGTGGATCGGGCGTCGCCGAAGGCGAAGCGGCGCTCGACATCCTCGCCCGGAATCCCGCCACGGCGCGCCATATCAGTTTCGAGCTCGCGCAATATTTTGTCGCGGATGAACCGCCGTCCGCGCTGGTGGAGCGCCTGCGCAGGCGCTTCCTCGATACCGACGGCGATATACGCGCGGTGCTCGACACGCTGTTCCACAGTCCGGAGTTCTGGGATCAGAAATATTATGGCAATAAATTCAAGACGCCATATCAGTACGTGATTTCCACGGTGCGCGCCACGGGCATGAAAGTCGTGAACGTCCGTCCGCTCTACGGTATGCTGATGCAACTCGGCATGCCGCTTTACGGCTGTCTGACGCCGGACGGGTACAAAAACACCCGCGATGCCTGGCTGAATCCCGACGCCATGACACGCCGCATCAGCTTCGCCACGGCCTTGGCCGGTGGCCGCCTGCCGGTGGCACAACCGGACAGGGAATCCGGTGTCATGCGCAACAAAACAAGCGACATGAAACCCGGGGATACACCGGCGGGAGAACCCGCCAACGACGTCGAGCTTGTCAGAACGCTGGGCGGCCATTTCTCGCCGCCAACGCAATCCGCGATCAACGCCGCGCCCGGTCCCCTGCACGCCGCCTTGATCCTCGGCAGCCCTGAATTCATGCTGCGCTGAGAACCGACATGAACCGACGTGAATTTCTCAAGACCGCCGGCCTGATTCCGGCCCTGACTGTGCTTCCCCTGGGAAATCTCGGATGGGCGGGGCGTTTAAACTCCGCCGACACGAACCACAAACGACTGATCGTAGTTTTTCTGCGTGGCGCGGTGGATGGCCTCAGCGTGGTCGTTCCGTGTCACGAAGCCGCTTACTACGATGCCAGGCCCAGCATCGCGATCCCCGACTCGGGCGGCGATGGCGGGCTCGCGAATCTCGACGGCCGGTTCGGACTGCACCCGGCGCTCGCAAGCCTGATGCCGCTGTGGCGTGAACGCTCGCTGGCCTTCGTGCATGCCTGCGGCTCGCCCGACGCCTCGCGTTCGCACTTCGACGCTCAGGACTACATGGAAAGCGGCACCCCGGGCGTGAAATCCACGCCGGACGGATGGATGAACCGGCTGCTCGCGGTACTGCCGGGCACGCATGCGCCGACGCAGGGCGTGAGCTTCGGTCCCACGCTGCCGCGCATCTTTTCCGGAAAGTTACCGGTGGCGAATATCGCCGTGGGCAAGGCAGCGGCGCAACCGATGCCGCTCGACCGGCCGGTCATCGGAGACGCTTTCGATCGTTTATACAAAGGTGACGATCCCTTGAGCCGCGCCTACCGGGAGGGAAAAGCAGCGCGCCAGCAACTTGTGGCCGAGTTGAAGGAAGACATGGAAGCGGCCAGCAATGGCGCGCCATCCGCGGGCGGCTTCGTACAGATCGCGGATCAGGCGGCGCGCCTGATGGCGCGGGACAAAAACATCCAGCTCGCGTTTCTGGCCGTGGGCGGCTGGGATACGCACGTCAATCAAGGCACCGCCACGGGTCAGCTCGCCAATCATCTGCGACCGCTCGGCGACGGACTGGCCAGTCTGGCGCGCAATCTTGGCAGCGCGTATGGCGACACCGTCATCGTCGTCATGTCGGAATTCGGTCGCACGGTGCACGAGAACGGCAACGGCGGCACCGATCACGGCCATGGAAACGTGATGTGGTTGATGGGAGGCGCGGTACAGGGCGGCAAGGTTTACGGAAAATGGCCCGGGTTATCGCAGGAAAATTTATACGAGGGCCGCGACCTCGCGGTCACGACGGATTTCCGCGACGTTGCCTGCGCCGTCCTTTCACGGCATTTGAGATTGAACAGTCAACAGCTGGCCGCCGTGTTCCCGAAATTCCAGACCACCCCGGAGAAGCTTCCTGCGCTCCTGGGCTGAAAATGGCGCGGCAACCATGATCACGAATGCAATCCGGTAAAGGTTCCACGCGCGTCGTTTCATCGATATTCACCGGGTCCGCGGATAAGTTCTTCGAACCGGACCGGTCTTCCTGATCAGCGCCAATTCGATTCGGCGACTCACCCCTTATTTTGATGGAAGGTGTCCCTGTAGCGGTATCCACGGCGGAAACAGGCGTGTCAGCGCCCACAGCATGCCGAACGGGAAAGCAAAAACGATCGCTGTCGCCAAGAGTCCCTCGCGACCCAGGATGGGTGGAGAAAAGTACAAAAGGCCTTGCATGGTCTTCGAGAGTTCCTGCCCGCCGATCACCACATTCCAGCGCATGGCCAACACGGCGATAAGCATTAACAGCGCCGAAACCGTCACGCCGATGACCAACTGCCTGTCTTGCGTGCCGCGCCAGATGACGTACGTCAGGATGAAAAACGCAGCCAGGGAACCCCCCAATTGGAGCCACCAGACGCTGAACCACAGCGGTCCCGCAACCAGAGCCATGACGGTGTCGACGCCCTCCCTGCCCTTGTAGACGATGTTGGCAAACTCGAGAAACTCCAGGACCACGGCAAATATCAGAAAGCCCCACAGCATGTACGCCAGGCCCTTCATGCAGGTTCTGTCGATCGGTGACTTGCGGAATCGGGACGTCAGCACATAAAGAACAATCAGGATAGAGATACCCGAGACGATCGCGGATACCAGAAAAATAGCCGGCATCAAGTCCGATCCCCACCACTCCCGCGACTTCAGAGAGCCGAACACAAACCCGACGTAGCCGTGCAGACCATGGGCGCCGGCAATGCCGATAATGGCGAGCGCCTTGAGCCACTTGGCGTCATAGGCTCGCGTCGTTTCGGAGATTTCATAGGACCCTAATGTCAGCACCCGGTAGAACGACCCCAGCGGGCCTTTCCGATGCTGAGCCCAGGCGACGATATCCTCGCGGTAGGCAAACCAGATTTCGAGCATGACCAGGATCACGTAGAACGCCGCGAAAAATCCGAATGCCGCAAATGCCGATGTCAGGTGTGGCGTCAATATTACATTCAAGGCCCGCTCGGGATGCCCCAGGTGCAGGAGCAGAGGTACGGGCACGAAGACCATGAAGGACAACGAGGTCAGTAGAGCAAAACGCGCGACTGGCTTGAATCGCGACACACCAAACACGTGGTAAAAGGTGGCGACCGTAAAGGAGCCCGCGACAAGGCCGGTGATGTAAGGGTAAATGACGATCATCAAGCTCCACGGGATATCGGTCTCGTTGGGGAAAACGTAACCGGTGAATGGAGCAGCGTGAAACAATTCCTCCATCACATTACCTCCTTGTCCAGCCCGACGTAAAAGACGTTAGGCGAGGTGCCCATCTCGGGTTTCAGAACCCGCGTCCGGTTTTCGCGGATAAACTTGCTGATCGGACTCTCGGGATCATTCTGGTCCCCGAAGATGCGGCAATGGGTTGGGCACACCTCCACGCATGCGGGCTGTAGCCCCCGGGTGATGCGGTGGTAACACCAGGTGCACTTGTCCGTCACCCCGTACGCACGGTTGAACTGCCGCACGCCGTACGGGCAGGCCTGGACGCAGTACTGGCAGCCGATACAGTAGTCGTGATCGATGAGCACCACGCCGTCCGGGGTACGGAAGGTAGCGCCCACGGGGCAGACCTGGACGCACGGCGGGTGCTCGCACTGGTTGCAGAGCTTCGGCACGAAGAACGCCTTCTCGATTTTCGCATCCCGATAACGGTTATCGAATCGATACTCTTTTTCCGAACCCGAAGCGGCGATGTTTCCCGGATCCTGTTGGCTGTCCACCCGCGGTTTCCTCTCGCCCTTGAGATAGACATAGCGCTCCACCCAGGTGCGGAAGTGGTGTGCGTCCCGGGCCACGCCGTTCTCAGTCTTGCAGGCTTCGACACAACGCAGGCAACCGATGCAGCGGACCGCATCCACGCCGAAGCCCCAACGGTGCTTGGTCCAGTCGTAGTCGGGCAAGGGGGACAGCTGCCGCGCCGCCGCCATGCCCCGGCGGACCATAAGACCGGTGGCGGCGAGCAGCGCTCCGGCATATAAGAAGGATCCGGCAATCAGCCGCAGGAAACGGCGCCGACTCAACTTATACTTGCTCACGTTCTTTTCCATGGGGCATTCCTTCCGCGCTATGGCGCGGCGGCACTCATTTCACTGTTTGCAACTGGCCTCCACATAATGGGAAGCCAGCTGCTTAATATCCGCCTCACTCAGATTCCTCACGAGCCTGGTCATCATAGGGTCCTTGCGGGTGCCGCCCTGATAGGCCTTGAGTGCACCGACGAGATAGTCTTTCCGCTGCCCGGCAAGATTGGGCCAGGCCGGATTACGGCTGATGCCACCGGCGCCATGACAGGTGGCGCAAACCGCCGCTTTCTCCTTGGCCGCAGGCGCCTCTGAAGTGGGACGGCCCGGACCTGCGCTTTGGCAATTCAGGCGCGAATAATAGGCCGCGAGATTATTGGTATCCGCCTCGGTCATACCTGCGACCTGAACGGTCATCAAGGGATCTCGCCGCGCACCGGTCTTATAGGCATTCAACGCACTGAGCAGGTAAACCGGCTGCTGGCCGGCAAGGCTCGGCCACGCGGGATTGCTACTCACGCCCTCGACACCATGGCACGCGGCACAGCGTGCGGCGATTTCCCTGCCCGCCGCGATGTCACCCGTCTTGACCGCTTTCGGAATAGCCGCCATGGCAATCTTGGGGGAATACGGGTTATGGCAAGTGGTACATGCCTGCGTTCCTGAATGAGTGCTTACCTCGATTTGCCGCTGCACCGCGGGCCGCCCCGGGATTTTCTCGTGGCACAGGGTGCAAAGTTTCACCGTGTCGGTGGGTATCACCAGCCTGACATGATCCAGCCGCCCGGCGGCGATGCGGACGTGCATGCGCGAATCCGCGGACGCGACCGGCATGGGTGTCTGCGCAGACGGATGCTTCGCGGCCGCGCCGTGACAGTTCTCACAGGTAACGACTTTGTGGACGCCTTTACGCCACATGTCATACCGCTCGCGGTGACACGACTGACAAGAGGCAGCGCCCTGGTATATCGGTGCATCCGCGGCGATCTCGGCCACTGAGTCGGCACGGTAGTGGCCGTAGACGCCAAAGGACTTCTCGGTAAAGTAGGCCCTGGCACCGATCGCCAGCACGCCAAAAAACCCAAAAAGGAGAAGCAAGCGGATGATGTGTTTTGGCATGGTGGCGCGAGCGGCCAACCGCACGTCAATAGTGATACTTCTATTTCGTCAGGCTCCTGATAAACGCCACCAGATCCTGAACATCGTTATCCTTTATCGCCGCACCGAAGCCGGGCATGATCGGAGACTTGCCGACCGCGGCCCCGCCTTTCTTGATTGCATCGGCGAGATGTAGATCCTTTAACCCCGCCATGTACGCCTTGTCGGTCAAATTCGTGGGTTTTGGGTTAAGCGCGCCGGCGGCGGGTCCGTCTCCTTTTCCGCTGGCGCCGTGGCAAGAAGCACATTGCTGGGCATAAAGGGCTTTGCCTTTGTCGGCATTCCCCTGGGCCAGAGCGTGACCCGGAAGGAACACGGCAGTCAACACGATCATTGTTATGGCGCCTTTCATTCCATTATGCATGTTGCCCTCACGCAAGTATGTTTGGTTTGATTAATTCATCCTGCATCACGTTGCACTTGCGGTTATGAGACACTGTTGCCAAATCCGGGTCATTGATTTCAATCAATCGTCCAGTGGCACTGTTCACGAAAAGCAATCTGACGCAATGCAGCGGCAAGTTGTTGAGCAAAACACTCAAGATATCCAAAACCATGGACATGGCCTAATGACAGTCAAACGTGCTGTCCTGCCGCTGTAAGATAAAAAGTGCGTACGGTACGAGACGCGCGTGTAATCCGATTTCGCTTCGGAGTATTGTTGCCATGTCCAAGAGCATGCTCATCCCAGCAATAAATGGACTGGCATTTTTCCTGAACGTCACCGGTCTTTGGTTTTGTCCTCCATAAACGCCATGCGGATCAGTTCCTTCACATCCAATGCCGGGGATGGCTGAATCTGTTGTACATGTCTATCGCCTCCATAAAGGACTCGACAAACACATGGATCAGGGCAAATGGGAGCAAGCCGATGCTATCCGGCATGATCGGGTTAAGTCGAACCACAAACAGGAGGGTTACAAAACGAAAAGACCGCCCGAAATTTTCAGCGCGGTCTTGCGACTTCTCGGGGTACGTTCAATCAGTGCCGCATGGCGCGAAAATTGCTCTATTCACATGCCACAAGCTGTTTGCGGTACATATGCATTTGAAAGATGAGTTCGTAATCCCACGGTTGACGTGGAGTCACGTTCACCTCCCGGGCTAGTCCATTGGTGGATCCACACTCATACGAGACCGTCAAACAAAGCCTTTTCGTACCGGCCCGGGATCATTGCGAAGGGTTACGACGAAGCCATTTGCCGTGGCGAAAAACCGCTTTCACGACGCTAGACAAAAGGGTCCGGCTCAAAACCCGGACCCTTTTTGTGTTTTGGCGATTCATTTTTGTGAGCAGGACACACCCGAATAGTAAACGGCCAACTGCTTAATAATATCCTTGGACAGGAAGTTAGTCGTCGCATGCATGATCGGTTGCGGGCGTCTGCCGTCCTGGAACTGTAAGAGCTGCGCCTCGAGATACTCGGCGTTCTGCCCGCAAAGTTTGGGAATGAGGCCTTGCACGGGGGCGCATCCCTTGGCGCCATGGCACTGTTCGCAGGAAGCAGTCTTTTCTCCGCCAGGTCGGGCGGCATTTTCAGCGCGGACTGCCGAAACCCCCGTCAGGAAAAGAGCGGCAAGCGAGGCTGAGAGTACGACCATTCTATTTTGCTGCACTTGAGTTATCTCCTATGCGAGTTGTGTAAAGGTATCATTTAATATCTTGCGCTTCATTGCACGAAAAGAAAATACTTTATCGCGGTCTTTTTTCGGGATGATCGGGATCGTGGATCCCCGGCTCGCGAACGATGGCAACAATCCGGCAAATTTCACAATAGAACAGTGAACCTAATATGGTCTCGCGTTATGTTCCGACCCATGACAGTTGAGAGAACAGCTGCCGTGGCCGGGCTGGGCCGGGTCGGGCAGAAACTGGATCAACCCGTTGGTCTTGGACGGACTCACCACCGGATTTCCGGCTTTGGCGACCGTCATAAAATTGATGAGACGCGTGTTTTGGCGCGAACCGTGGGCGTCGTGGCACACGGCACAGGAGGTATTCTGCAGGACGACATGGGCATTGTGCGGGAACCCTCCGAAACCCTGGAGCAGCGTGGTCCGGTCGTGACAGCCGTAGCACAAGGCGTAGCTCGACGACGACTCGGTTGCGGGATCTCCTGCCTGAAATTCTTGCGCCAGAAGCGACTCGTATCGCGAACCGTGAGGCCCGCGGGGACGGATTCCGATCGACGTCCAGTCATCGTTATTGTGACAGTCCGTGCAGGATATCTGACTCGTCGACGTATACCCCGGCATAAGACCGAGGATCGTCGTGTTTTTTCCCGGCGCCGCCACGGGATGATACGAAGCGTTGCTCGGATTGATATTCAACCGGATGTTGCGGGTGTTGTCCTGGCGCACGCCACCCGGCGTGGTCGGTTCCGTCATGCCGTGGCATTTGAGGCAGACCTCGTATTCATAGTTGGCAGAATCGATACGACTGCCGCCGATCGTTACCCCTCGCACGCTCCGAAGCCGGCCCGACGCCATCGGTGGCAGCGCCGCTGTGGAAGTCACGGCATGGGGATTGTGGCAATCCGAACAAGTGACGTGCCGAGGCATGAGTGCCGGCTCCTCTTTCGGATCATGTGTCCATTGACTGCTTTCCACCGGGTGGCGGAACGGTTTCAAGAACTCTTGCTCGATGTTCTTGTCAGCCACTGCGCCGTTATGGCAGGTGGTACAGTTAACCGGTTCCATGCCCTGCGCGAGCAGACGCTGCGGGTGACCGGCGGCGTGCGAGCGGTGGCAGTTGAGACAAGCGTTGTCAGCCACCGTGGCGAAGCCCCCCTCAGGCCACGGGTTGGCGGCGGTGCCCTTCCACGTGGCGGTTGACGTGGCATGGCTCGAGTCGCTCCAATTACGCAATTGGTGACAGGCGGTGCAGAGCGCGCCAAGACGGTTATCCATGCGCAGAAACATGGGCTGCCGGTCCTCGTGCGGATCATGACAGGTGGTGCACTGAAGCTGGCGGGTATTGTCCAGGTGGATCGTCGTCGGCAGCGTCGACGGATCGGCGAGCTGGCCCCGCCGCAGGGCGAGCGCGCTATCGTAAACAAAAGAGATTGGGTGATCGGCGGAAAGATTGGTCCCGAGAGCGTTTTTCCCCGTGAGCGGCCCCAATGTGAAATTGCTGCCCTTGGGCGGAACCCGGAGACTGCCGAGCGCCAGGACTCCATCATGGCAGGAGAGGCACAGGCGTGAGGCGCCGGTGGGTTGATTGAGTGTCGCCTGCAGGGTGCTGCTTTCATAGAGCGTGTAGGTAACGCCAGGAAGTTCCCGGTTCCAAAGCGCGACCGTCGGTTTGGCGTTATGCGGTGTATGACAGAAAACACACAGGCCCGCGGACTGCGTCACCCGCACGGTCCCCGGGCCGGTGGGAGTAAGATTGTGCACGGTACGCGCGATCTGAGTCTGGGCCCTCACCGGGGGAGACAGGATCAGAAATCCGGCAAGCGCCAGCACGAGCGCCATAAATAAACCACCCATCCTGAACCCGGGCACCCATTTCCTGTGCATTATATTTGTCATCGACTTCATGCATCGTTACCTGTTAACGGCCGCCAACAAAGTCAAAGATCTGTACGCGCTGATTATAGGCATCGGCCACGTAGATCCGGTTTTGCGGACTGATGAAAATTCCGGCGGGGATCCAGAACTGACCCGGCTGAATCCCGCGTTCACCGAATGCCAGCAGCAAAGTCCCGTCGCGTTCGAAGATCTGCACCGCGTCGAAAAGCGCATCCACAATATAGAGATGGCCTTGGCTGTCGGTCGCCACCCCCTTGGGTGCGGCAAGATTGCCCGAGGCATCACCGTGGCGACCCATCTTCCAAAGAAATCTCCCTTCACGATCAAACGCCTGAATTCGATAATTAAGCGCATCGGTTACAAGCAAGGTTCCCGACCGGTCCATGGCCAGATGCGTTGGAAAATTGAATTCTCCGTCCGCGCTGCCTCGCTTTCCCCATGCCAGAACAGATTTACCGCCGTGGTACGCGACAATCCGGTGTGTCGCCGAGTCCACGACGTAAAGACGTGCGGTGGCCTCGTCGTACACAAGCGCCGCCGGCCGTTCAAGGCCATCTTCGGCAAGCGTTTGTAGAAGCTTCCCTTCCCGGTTCAGCAGAAAGATTTGCTTAAGCCAGGAATCCGCCACAAACACGGCACCATCGCTACGGACCGCAACAGCAACCGGTGAGACCAGTGCCGTCTTGCCCACTTCGTGGATTTTAACGAAGCGTCTGTCGGGAAGATCGAAAATCCAGAGTGCCTGGGCGCCCGGATCGGCAACATAGAGCATCCCCTCGCGCTCAGTAATCCCGGTCGGGCGGATCATATATTCTTCGGTCTTGCCGGTCAGGGTCTCCACGAGTCTCTGAAAAAAAGATTTGGAGATTCCCAAGTCGCGCGGACCGGAAAAACTGCCCACGTAACGGATGCGAGGCTCGGCTGGCGACTTGGGCCAGACAAGCGCCTCGACGGGAATCTCCGGTTTCGCCGCCGGCGGCACTGATCCACAACCGGCCGCGAAGAGAATCAACGCGCTCATTACTATCGGTATCACTCGGCTGGACATCGATCGCCTCACAGAAAACGTCGAATTATTCTGAGCTCGATGCGCCTGTCCGTGTTCTGGACCGGATGGCGCTCGCGCTCGCTCCAAGTCAGCGATGGCAGAATATCAAGCAAACCAATGGTGCGGCGCGCCCGCAGGCCCGCCTCGTGAATGGTCTCCGTGGGAGCGTCACTGTCCTCCGAGACGCGCTCCCCCGCAAACGCGTTCATGTTCCAGCCGATCGGCGAAGCGCGGTCCAGAGTGAAACGCACGGAGCGGGATTTGCTGTCACGGACCGGCAGGGTGTACTCCGTGATGGACTCTTGTGCATCGAGAGCCAGCGTCAGATTGTACCGGGGCCGGTAGGAAAGAAACTGACCGTACTGCCAACGGTTGTACGCAAGACGGGTGGAGTCCAGTATCTCGTAGGCGGCGCTGGCCGTCCCCCGAATCGACCCCTTTTCAGCGCGCAATTCAAGTTGCGCTATGTCCTTGCTCAGACTGTTCAGAAACTGACCGTCACGACCTCCGAGCAATGACTGATCAAATACCTCGTGCGCATAGGACAAGGCGATCCAGCTGAAGTCGATGCCGCCGCTTAACCACCAAGCATCGGTCGAGAATCGTATACTGGGCGCGACTTCATAGGAATAACTGACGGCAAGCGGATCGCCTGCCAGGATTACCGCACTCGTGGCCAGGGGAATAATCTTGATGAAGTCACCCTCTTGCAGGGTATCGTAATCCACGCCGGGCGTGGTCGAAAGCCGGCCGCCGCCGCGGGTATCCACGACCACGATGGTCGGAATGAAAACAAATGCATTACTCAGAGTGAACCCGGCGACGCCGCCGAGCGGTGACGGCGCGGCGTGCGGCTCGTCTATCACGTCAATCCGCGAGGTCTTCAGGTCGTTATCATCGATTTGACGCCGTCCACCGAGGTGCGCGAACACGCGCCGACCCGGGGTAAGCGTACGCTGATAATTGAAATCGAGCTGACCGGAGTAGTTCGTACGTTCGCCCTGGTCGTTCGGAAGCTCCGAACGCATGCCTTGCACCTTGCCTGTCGTGTTCAGATTCCGGTACAGCCGTTGTTGTGCCAGAACCGATGCGCTCTGCGTCGCCGTGGATGCCGTGTCAGTACCCACACGCACAAACATATAGCGGTAGTTGGTGGACAGATCTTGATTATGCTCGATGCGCACTCCCTCATCGAGTGAATAGTTGAAAGTCTGCTGGCTTTTGCTCTTGTAATCGGAGTAGAGCAGGCGTGAGTCCCAACGGCGGTTCAGACCGGCTCCAAAATCGAGGCTGGAAGCGAGGCTCGCCGCCTGTGTCTGATACGCGGATTGCGGGCGCACGTTGTCCTGACTATCGGTAGCTTCGTAGCTTAAGTTGATATCCGCCGTTTCAAACCCCTTGTTTGCATCAAAGTTCACGATATGACGCGTCTCATCGCGCGCGGATCGCTGACCAAGTATGTCCGTCGTCTCCTGTATGTGCTCCTCGCGCGCACCCAGCGTGGAACTGAAGTAGGGAACACCCCAGTCCCGAAAGATACTGTCGTCGCGCAACCGGAACGAGCCGCCATGACTTTCAAGCGTCAAGTCAGACCGGCCGCCGAACTCACGGCTGATGACGTTTTGATTCCGGTTGGCAAAAACCCTGCCCGAATAGGGCTGCTCACTGAGCAGGCCGGCGTCAAAGGAGTATCCGGTCAGTCTTCCGTTCTGGTTGCGCTCATCGTCATCAGTGATATGGTCTTTTTCCTGATACAGATCGTAGGTGAGCCCCAGGTTGCCCGTGATCAGCCGCGGATCAAGGACATAAAAGCCCTGATTACGGATAGCCAGCCGCTCATCGTAACGACGCCGGGAATCCTCGTTTAGGGGGGCGTTGTCCGTACGCGTTTCCTGGCGCTCCCACGCGGAGCCAAGTTCGACTTCGCCTTGCCAGGTTCCAAAGACGAATACCGGCTCAGCACCGGCCTTATCGGCCATAAGCATGGTCATCGTTTCCAGGATTACCACCAGTCCCAGTTTTCGGGTCCACTGATTCATTGGCTGTGACAGCGGGGGCAGGTTTCGAACGTCACTTGAAAAGCGGTGTTTCCGTTATGGCACACGCCGCAGTACTTGCCTTCCCGGATCTCGTCCATCGATACGTCGTCGGCGCCCTCCTTCATCTGAAAGATCGCATCGTGGCACACGTAGCACTTGAAGTTCATCCGGTGCACCCAGTGGGGAAATTCGGCGGGCGGGATTTCAGAAGTACCGGGTGTTTTGTGCTTGAAGAAAATTGTCCCGTAATCACCCGGGTCGCCGTCGGCGGCGGTTCCAGGCGGCATCAGCAGCGCAGCAAGGGCCATGAGAATGATTGTGGTGCGCATTACTTGGGTCCTGCCAGCGCCAGATGGCAGCGGGGGCACCCCGTGGGTACGGCGAACGACACCTTGCCATGGCAGCGACCGCAATATTCGCCGGCGTAGATCTTGGCCATCGTGATCGGATCGCCGCCACGTTGCATCTTGAATATCCCCGTATGACAGTTGGCGCAGGCGAGCCACTCGGTGTGCTGTTTATGCGGAAACGTAACCTTGAAAAAGGCTTGGCCTTCGGGGATCAACTCAAGAGTCAGGTCGAAAGCCGGCTGGTCCGGGGCTTCGGGCTCCAGCCCCGCTTTGGGTTCAATGAGTTTTTCCTCGAGCGCGGAATCCCAATCCACGCCACCCGCCTGCTCTTTCGGCAAATTGACAAGCAGCTGGTGCCAATCAGGCTTTGGCGGCGGCGGTTCCCACCCGCGTACCGGCGGAGGTGCTGGAGGTTTGTACGGCTCTCGTCGCGGGTGATGCACTACCGGCCTGGGTTTCACGACTTCTCCAGGCCTTGGTACCTCGTCGAAAATTTTCGACAAGAAGTTATATCGCGTATCCGTGCTACAGCTGGCGACCGCCAAGACCCCCAGCGCCGATACGATCATGAGCAGCCACGCCTGCTGGCAACGCATGGCTGTCAGGGTTTGGGCTGGAAGGTGCGCCGGATGAAAAGGCTGACCCGCCGGATATCCTCAGGGGTGAGAATGCCATTCCACGGCGCCATGGCGGTACCCGGCTCTCCGTGCGTGATATCCTCGGCCATCTCCTTCGGGCCGAGCTCTGCCTGCGTGGCTTTGGTGAAATTCCGGGGATGCGGGACCAGGGCACGGCCCAGATCAGTATTGGCATCGCCCTTCTGGCCATGACAGCTGACGCAGTTTTCCCGGTAGATGCTCTCACCGACCAGCACATCCAGCTCCGATTTGGTCACCTCGGCAGGCAGCGGTTCCTCGAGGGTCCGGACGTAACGCATCACGTCGATGATCTCTGCCGGATTCAGCAGCCCTCCCCAGCCACCCATGGAAGTCCCGGGGCGTCCCAGCTTGATGGCGCTGTACATCCGTCCATCGTCCACGCGCGCCATGGCGACCGGATCGGCAAACTTGATCGGGGGGGGACGAAGCACTTTCGCGGCGTTGGTGTCGGAGTGGCCGTCGGCTCCGTGGCATTCCGCGCAATCTCTTTTGTAGATGCGGCGTCCGATTTCTACGCTGAGTTGCTCGGCCGTCAGTGTCGGCGGACGGGGAGCGGTAAGGCTTCGAATATGATCCATGAGGTCGCCGATCTGAAGCTCGCTCAACACCGGACCCCAGGCGGGCATCGCCGTCCCCGGTCTGCCTTCCTTGATGGCCTGGTGCATCTGGTCATCGGTCAGGCGCGCCATGTCCACCGGATCGGAGAAGTTGCGCGGTGGCGTCTGCAGTAACTTGGCGATTGGCGTATCCGCGCGGCCACTCACGCCATGGCAAGTGGCGCAACGTCTCTCGTACAACGCCTTACCCGTCGTGCGCGCATCCTGGGCAAGGGTCCAGGCGCTATACATCGATGCCCCGGCGCATGCTATTCCCAGCAGCAACATCCGTAGGATCAGCCGTGTTTTGGTTCGCGCCCTAGCTTTCCTAGTGTTCATGCAAGGCTCCCGCGCAAGATCGTTCGTAGATATATTTTGTAGATATTTTGTGTGCAGGATAAACCTGATGTCCTCTGGAAACCACCAGAATTTACACGACAGCGGGCGCCAAAATGGCGTCCGCTGTCGTGTCTCTATCTTTTAGATAACACATATCCGCAAAAGGGCGAGGGGCGTGCATCCTTGCCCCAGGCCCTTTTGCGGTCGAGCTTGCTTGTCGTGATTACTTATTGTGGCACTGCATGCAAATGTAACCGCTTGCTGCATCACTGCCTGTCAACTTTGCGCGGAGAAACAGGTCATCCACCGAGGCCTTGTTGTGCGGATCATGGCACGATGAGCACTCTATGCCCGTTCTGGTTGCGACCGGCCCGGCTGTGATGTTTCCGGCACCGTCGTCGTTGAACAGACGAATGTGAGTGCCATTGGTGCCTGCTCCACCAGCCCATGGATCGGATTGCCAATCGGCCGTCTGAAGGCCAGCGCCGTTCGTTACCCCATTGTAGGTGTTCGCCGTATTGTTAAAGGGGAATGGCATGGCGACAGGATGATTACCCGCCATGCTGCCGGTTGCCGTGGCGATCTGGAACTCACCTCCAGTGTTATGCTGCAACGGATTGAGCGCGCCCGCGCCTCTGTGTGATGCTTCCTCGAACCAGGCAACGTCACCGATGGCAACGGTGCCATCATGGCAGCTCAGACATTTCGCCGACGCACCCTTGTAGGTGTCGCCTCTGAAGGACGGGAACGTCGTACCGGCCGTAGTGGCCGGAACATCCCAACTGAAGTTGTTCACCGATAACGTGTGGTTCCACAACAGCGATGTCGTGATGGCTTTGTGCGGGGTGTGACAGAAGGTGCATACGCCTACCCCGGCCGTCGCCGTACCCGTACCGCCACTGGTGCTGGTGAAGTCGTGGGAGGTGGCCTGGATTCCACCACCAGCACCAGGTGCGGCCCACGTGAAGACGGGCGCCAGCACCATCAACGCCGCCCCCATGATTACATTAATTAACGATTTCATTGTTTGATTCCTCTCGTCGTTGTTGATGGCGCCTCATCGGCGCGGGTTATAACAGCCTCTTGCTTATCAGACACCACATCACCTCCTCTCGTCTGACTGGTTGAGTTGAGAAAACTGTCGTTCGCGGTCGTGTTCACCAACTGATAGATCTCGACGCGATGATTGAGGTAGTCGGCCACGTAGATCCGGTTGTTCTTGTCAATCGTGACGGCGGTGGGGTTCTTCAGCATCCCGGGGAGAGGCCCGCGGCCACCGAAGAAAATCAGGACCTGACCCTTCTGGTTGAATATCTGGACATTGCTCCAGCCCGAGTCGGCGACATATACGTTTCCAAAGCTGTCGAGGGCCACGCCCTTGGGTTTGTCAAACATCCCCCAGCCGTTTCCGCGGCTGCCATAGGTCTTTACGTATTTCCCGTCAGGGTCGAACATCTGGACCCGCGCGTTGAGAGTATCCGTAACGTAAAGATTGCCTTGCGGGTCGAGCGTAACGTAGGTGGGGAAAAGAAACTGACCCGGTCCAGAGCCCTTGGTACCGATGGTGGCGGTGAGTTTTCCGTCCATCGTGAAGACCTTGATGTCGTGATTCTGAGATTTGGTATGGCTCGTGTCAGCGAGGTAGATCTTGCCGCGCTCCCGGTCGATGGCGATGCCACTGGGGCGCTCGATCCCGGGGTCGGTGATGAACTGGATTTTCCTTCCCTGCCGGTCGAAAACACTGATCCCCTTCTTCTCCTGCTCGACCACGTAAAGCTGTTCCCGGGCGTCAAGGGCAAGGCCCACGGGCCGGGCAAGTTGCTCATGCTCGCCGATCTTGGTGAAGGTTTTGCTCCCGAAGTCAAAAACATAGACGGCGAGGCGCGCAAAGTCGGAAATGTAGACCCGTTGACCGTCATCGGAAACCGCGATCCCTGTCGGTTCCACGATTCGATTAGGTGCGGGTTTCTCGCCGCTGAGGAAGCTGACCAGCTTTTGGCTGAAGGTGGTGTCGTGAGCGAGGTCTTCGTCACTCACGATGCTGCGCACAAATTCGACGCGTGCTGTAAGCGGCGGCGCCGGCCAGACAAGACGTACCGGCTCAGCCTGCTGAGTGGTAGCGCAGCTGCTTAGTATCACCAGCAAGCCACCGACGACGACTCCACCGAATGTTGCCCGAGATAAACGTTGCGCCAATGTGTTCTCATCCATACAAACACCTCAAGTCGGCTTCTTTGATTTTTCTTGTCCTGTGAAAAAACATATCGATACGTTTTCTCTACTTCTTATTTCGACAGGTTCCTGAGAAACGCAACCAGATCCAGAACATCCGGGTCTTTCAATGTCGCGCCAAAAGGAGGCATGAGCGGGGACTTGCCGACCGCGGGTCCACCTTTCTTGATGACACTGATGAGTTGCTCATCCTTCAATCCCGCCATGAACGTCTTGTCCGTCAGATCCCTCGGCTTGGGGTTGAGTGACGCGGCGGCAACACCGTCGCCTTTGCCACCAGCGCCATGACAAGACACACAATTCTTCTCAAAGAGGCCTTTGCCTTTCGCCATGTCTCCTTGTGCGAAGCTGGCACCAGCGGGAAGAACCAACATCGCTGTTAATACCATGCTTGTTATTGCTGCCTTTCTCATACCTTCTCCTTTTGAAAGAGGAAATGACATTTGAAGAGATTCTTGAGTACGCCCTCAAGCAAAACCAAAGCTGTTAAATCCGGGAAAGATGTTGATGCACTGGTGCAGGCTACGCGAGCCATGCACCAAGCGAACGACGAGGGCTATGAACTAGTACAGGAGACGGGCGTATCTGAGGAAACGGGGTTCCACGAAGGACGTGGCAGGCCATGGGAGGGCGCGCCCATGTTCTACGGCAATACGTTGATGCGGTACATCGCCGGCAACGGCAAAGACCTGTGTGTCCTCCAGGCCCGTGGGCGCCGCAGCATCGGAATCCACGGCATCCGGTTCATCGAGGATTATTGATTCATCGCCATTCCCGTGCCGGTCGGGCATCGAGGCTGACGTGACCTGATCCGCCGCGCGAGATTCGACGCTTGTCATGCCGACCGTCAGGCAGTCTGCGGCAATGCTGGCGCTCGACAGCGTCATGTACCCTGATCCGATCCAGGCAGCCAGAATCCAGACTAGGTACTTCATGGCGATATTTTTCATCGTACTTGCTTCACTTCCTTTACGCGGTATCGATTTTATTATTTATGTGCTTTCCATTAAGTTCTAGATTGTGTCAATCCGGTAATATTTTCCTCACCGTGATTGCTCTCAACCGATCGTTCTTGGACAACTTATCCAACATCATGTACTGGAGCGCATTGAGCTAGATCAATTGATCAGAACGCCATGCGACAAAGCCTGACGATAGAACTCGGATAATCACAATGGAAAAACACGATGAAACTTTCCACCCAGGGCATTCGGACGACAACTTGTTGATCTTT
>JACXTT010002462.1_pt1 | contig 29371 bp, 27 predicted proteins | sample 9270951 | NCBI WGS metagenome assembly JACXTT01 (sample SAMN15532306, study PRJNA645909) | rock metagenome | isolation source: weathered quartz diorite | place: Puerto Rico | collected 2017-06-21 | reverse complement strand
GAGGTCTACGGCAAGCTCGACAAGCCGAAGTTCAGCGAGGACGACGACGTGATCCTGGGGCCGACCTCCAAGGCCCGCTGGTGCTACGCCGCCTCGAAGATGATCGACGAGTTCCTCGCGCGCGCCTACTTCAAGGAGAAGGGGCTCCCGACCGTCGTCGCGCGGCTCTTCAACACCATCGGGCCCCGCCAGACTGGCCAGTACGGCATGGTGGTCCCGCGCTTCGTGCGGTTGGCCCTGGCCGGCGAGCCCATTCCGGTCTACGGCGACGGCACCCAGCGCCGGTCGTTCACCTGGGTGGGCGACGTGGTGGGGGCCATGCTGGCCCTGATCGCGCAGCCGAAGGCCCACGGCGAGGTTTTCAACATCGGGCACACGAAAGAGATCTCGATCTACGAGCTGGCGGTGCTGGTGAAAGAGATGACCGGCAGCGCGTCGGAGGTCGTGCTGGTGCCGTACGAGCAGGCGTATGAGGCGGGGTTTGAGGACATGGCGCGACGGGCGCCGGATATCGCGAAGATCCAGGGGCTGATCGGGTATCGGCCGGTGCTGGATCTGCCGGAGATGCTGGAGCGGGTGATCGCGTATGAAAGAGAGCGGAAAGGCTGAGATGAAGAACTTGACTCAACCGGTCCTTATCAAGCGTGATATGCAGAAGCGATACGATGACCTGGGCGAGACGGTCAGGAGGAATCTCGACGTTCTCCGAGACGCAGCTCACGTTTGGCGCCTGGTAGAAGGGGATCGACCAGCGCTTGCCTACTTTCGCAGACGAAAGATCGAGACAGCTCTCGAGCTAGGCAGCTTCCCGGCGCGTAGCGCCCTAGTGGAGATAGGTTGCGGGACCGGGGACTACAGCCTTCTTCTGGCACGCGCGGGGTACCGGATGACCGGGGTGGATCTATCGTCAAAGTCAATCGAGGCGGCTCGAGCCAAGGCCTCAATCCTCGGTGTCTCTGACACCTCCTTTGTGGTTTCCGATGCGGAGGCGCTTAGCGAGATTCCGGCAGATAGCGCGGACGGCGTCGTGTCGTTCTCGGCGCTTCGCTATGTTCCTGACGTGAGGCAGGCACTTCTGGCAATCCGTCGAGTCCTGAAGCCCAATGGAGTGGCGGTCCTCGATTTTCCGAACCGCCTCTGTCCCTGGTTCCGGCTGCTAAAGACGCATTTCGGCGTTGAGCGCCACATTCACGATCAACACTACTCCACGCGCGAAATTGTGACACTGATGCGCGAGGCCGGGCTGGTGGATGTCACCGCCAGGCGGATCCTGTTCACGACGTATGTCTTGCCTGCCCCACTGCTCCCGTTGTTCAGGACCATCGACTGGGTCGGGGAGCGGACGCCCGGGATCAACCAAACTGCCGGGATCATCATGGCGAGGGGTCGGAAGGCGTGAGGACCGTGCCGGTTCTCCTGACCTACGACATCCACACCCACGCCGGGCACTCGGCGGCGGAGGTGGATCGCTACCTGCAGCAGGTCCTTGAGATGCACGCCCGGATGGGTGTGAAGGCGAGCTTCTTCTTTCCCGCCGAGGCCGCCCGGGCAATGAAGCAGACGGTGGCGAGCCTGGTTCGCGCGGGACACGGGGTTGGCTGTCACGGACTCACGCATAGGAACGAGTACTACAAGTCGATGCCGGCATCCGAGCAGACCGAGAAGCTGTCCCGAGCCACGCGCGAGATCGAGGACATTATCCAGCAGCGGGTTACGTCCTTCCGGGCTCCGGCGTTCAAGATTTCGGGGGCAACGATCCGTGTCTTGCAGGAGCTTGGCTACGAGGCGGATCTGTCGATGAATTCGCAGCGGCTTGGGGTGCTGAGTTCGGACGTGTGGAACGTCAGCTGGATGGCTGCGCCTCGCGGGCCGTATCATCCAGACTTCCGGCGCCCGTGGCGTAGAGGAGGGGCCAAGCTCTGGGAGATCCCGCTCTCCTGTCTCGTGCTCCCGTTCATGGTGAACACTGGACGAGCGCTGGGCGTTGGGCTCATGAAGGCGTTCTTCAGGGTTCTCTACTTCGAGGCCTCGCGAACGCACCGGCCGATCGTGTACATGGCGCACCCGGAAGACGTGTATCCGTGGAGGGAGGCTCCTGAACGGCCGGCGTTCCGGTGGACGGATCTGTTGCCGAGTAGGCGCCACGGATTTCGGGTTCGGTACGCCCTCTACGAGACGGACCCCGTGAAGATCGCGGACCTCTCCGAGACGCTCCTCGAGTACATGCGGAGCTGTTCCGGCGTGCGGTTTCCCACGGTGCCAGAGTATCTGGGCGAGCTAACCAGCGGGGCTGGTCAAGCAGCTGAAAGGTAACGGCTTGGCGACCGTGCTGGTGCCCTAAGGGCAGGCGTACGAAGCGGGCTTCGAGGATATGGCTGAGCGGGCGCCGGACATCGCGAAGAACCAGGGCTGAGCGGATACAGGCGGCTGGAATGACACCGCACGCTCGCCCCACTCTTGGCAGCGATGACCCCTTCCGACTTGCTCGGCCGAGGGTGAAAATGCGAGATGGTGCCTAGTGACCGGGGGGGTGCCGCCAAGGTACTGATGCCGCAGCAGATCGCCATCGTCGATTACGGGATGGGCAACCTGCACTCGGTACAAAGGAAGTTTAATCGAATCGGAGCACGAACGATCGTGACCTCAGACCCTCACGTTGTCGGTCGTGCGGAAAAGCTCGTCCTTCCAGGAGTCGGCCACTTTCAGCGTGCAATGGAAAATCTCCGCCAACTGCGGCTGGTCGAGGCTCTCAATGATGCGCGCGGAAGGGGCATCCCCATTCTTGGAATCTGCCTGGGAATGCAGCTTCTGGCTCACAGGAGTGAAGAAGGCGATACCAGCGGACTAGGTTGGCTCGACGCTAGGGTTGTCCGATTCAAGGTTGGTGACACGGTCCGCTTCAAGGTTCCGCACATGGGGTGGAACGAAATCGTCCAGAAAAGGAAGAGCACTCTTTTCAAGAACATTCCAGACCGAGCGGAGTTCTACTTCGTCCATGCCTACCATCTTGTGGCGAAGCGCGAAGCGATCGTTCTCGCTGAAACCGAGTACGACTACAGCTTCGCTTCGGCCGTGGAGAGCGAGAACATCTTCGGAGTTCAATTCCATCCAGAAAAGAGCCACGACATCGGGGAATCGCTACTGCAAAACTTTATGGATCTCTGAATGTTCAGACCAAGGATTATACCCGTGCTTCTGCTTCGTGCAGGTGCTCTGGTGAAGAGTCAACGTTTCCGGAATTTTCGCTACATCGGCGATCCGATCAATGCGGTCAAGATCTTCAACGACCTCCGAGCCGATGAGCTCGTCTTCCTGGACATTATGGCAACCGCAACCAACCAGACCATCTCATCCGATTTCGTGAGGAGCGTCGGAGAAGAGGCGAACATGCCGTTCGCGGCTGGTGGCGGCATCCGGACGCTTCAACATATCCGCGACATTGTCGGTGCGGGCGCGGAGAAGGTTGTCATCGGCTCATATGCTGCCGAGAACCCTGAATTCGTCGCGGACGCGGCGGTGCACTTCGGCTCGTCCACGATCGTTGTGTGCATCGACGTCAAACGGGGGAGATGGTCCCACGATGCGCGCGTGTGGACCGTGAACGGTACGCGCCGCACTCCATACGAACCCGCCGAGTTTGCCATGCTCATGGAGGGAAAAGGAGCGGGTGAAGTCATCGTCCAATCAATCGATAAGGACGGAGGGATGGACGGATACGACATCGACCTGATCCATGCGATCTCGGAACGAGTATCGATCCCAGTCGTTGCTCTCGGCGGTGCCGGGAACATCTCGCATCTGGAGGAAGCCTACCTAACTGGCCGTGCGACCGGACTCGGCGCAGGGAGCATGTTCGTGTTTCACGGAAGAAAGAAGGGCGTGCTCATCAACTATCCCGAGAGGTCGGAGCGGCCATTTTGACGACGCTCCTAAGGGCATATCGCCAGTGCGTTCGGTGTGTTATGGACACTTCTGATCCGGACATCTCCTTCGACGACGCAGGACGGTGCAATCACTGCTGCGCCTACGAGCAACGAACATCGAAGCTCACGTATCGGGGCCCGGAGAGCGACCGGGAACTAGACGCAATCGTCAGTCGCATCAAGCAGGCCGGCCGGAGGGGCGAATACGACTGCGTGCTCGGGATCAGCGGGGGCGTAGACAGCTGCTACGCGGCATATGTCACAAAATCGCTCGGCCTTCGGCCACTGGCCGTCCACATGGACAACGGCTGGGACTCGGATACGGCCGTAAAGAACATCAAGAACGTGGCGGCGAGGCTCGGGATTGACTATCAGAGCTACGTCCTTAACTGGGGCGAATTCAAGGATCTGCAGCTCTCCTTTCTCAAAGCTTCCGTTGCAGAGATCGAGACTCCCACCGACATAGCGATTCCTGCGACGCTGCACCGTGTCGCAGCGGAGAACCGGGTCAAATTCATCATCAGTGGGGGAAACTACGCTACAGAAGGAATCCTGCCAAAGGCGTGGCACTACGATGCTAAGGACGTGCGATACCTGAGGGCGATCCACGGGCGATTTGGCGCTCGAAAGCTGAAGTCGTTTCCGACGTTCGGCTATTGGTCAGAAGCGTATTTCAAGCTGATAAAGGGCATCCGGTTTGTGTACGTACTGAATTACGTCTCGTACTCGAAGGCGGAAGCCGTGAAGTGTCTCGAAAACGAGCTCGGCTGGAAGAACTACGGAGGAAAGCACCACGAGTCGAGAATCACGGCGTTTGTCCAAGCGTATGTGCTGCCGGTCAAGTTTGATATCGACTATAGGAAGGCGACTCTGTCGACACAGATTTGCGCCGGCCAAGTCAGCCGAGAGGAAGCACTGGAGCAACTTCGTCGGAGTCCGTTCGATCCCGCGACAATCGATGGAGACAAAGAATACGTCGCTAAAAAGTTTGAGATCACTCGGGACGACCTCGAGAGAATCTTAGCGCTACCTCCCAGATCGTACCGCGACTACCCAAATGCGCAGGGGTTTCTGGAAGTGCTCTATCGCACGTATCAGCGTTTCTTCGCGCCGCGTCGCGCAGTGACCTCATGAAGCGCCGGCGAGGAAGTGAGTGGAGTAGCTACGTCCGCTGAGAGGTCCTGAGCATTGGATCGTCTAGACGACTTCCGACCCTCGGGGACTAGAACCGATGGTGAGTCTAGTCTCTTGGCTCTGGGGCGATCTGGCGGGGCGGAGCACATGAGAGCGCTGATCCTCGCCTACGATTTCCCACCCCTTGTGAGTGTTGGAGGGCTTCGGCCGTACTCCTGGTATCGCTACTTGAAGCAGTTCGGAGTGGAGCCGACCGTCGTCACTCGCCAATGGAGTAACGAGCATGGCAGCGCGCTCGACTATGTTGCGGCGAGCGACGCGAGAGAGATGGTGGTCGAAGCATCGCAGTTCGGGACGATCCTGCGGACTCCCTATGAACCGAGCCTGAGCAACCGTCTTTTGCAACGCTCGCGAACGCGGTTTCAATTGATTCGGCGCGCGATCACCGCCTCGTATGAAGTCGGTCAGTACCTGCTACCGGTAGGGCCTCGGCGGGAGCTTTTGTTGGCCGCGAGACGGTTCTTGCGAGAGCACGGAGCAGAAGTGATTCTTGCGACGGGAGAGCCTTTTGTTCTGTTCGTGTATGCGTCTCAGCTCTCGAAAGAATTTGGCATTCCATGGATCGCCGACTATCGGGACCCATGGACGCATGATCGAGCGAGGCTGCCATGGCGAATCTCTAGAGCGTGGAATGCGATGCTTGAGACGAAATTTACGGCGAGTGCCAGTGCAATCACCACCGTCTCCGAGTTTTTTGGCGATCTGATCGCGACACTCATTAAGGGGAAGCCTATTCATGTCATTCCGAATGGGTACGACCCAGAGGCGGTGAGTCGTGCCCGATGGGTCGAACAGGGCAGGGAGAAGCTCGCGATTGCGCTCGTGGGTACGATTTATGATGCGCATCGATTGGAGAGTGTTCTGGCAGCTTGCTGCAAATTTCTCGTCCGCGCGCGTGAGGCGCCTTTCGAACTGAGGTTTGTAGGGATCGACCGCCAAGACGAAGTCCAGATGATGATCGAGTCTAAATACCCTGCGCTCAGCCCTGTTGCGACGTTCTTCAAGAAGGCCCCGAACGCTCAGGTCGTCGAAACACTCGCCAGCGCAAATGCGTTCGTACTGTTCAATAGTTATGCGTACGTTGGGACCAAGATCTACGACTACCTCGCACTCAGGCGGAGGATCTTGCTGTGCTTCGCCGACGACAGCCAGACGCGAGGGGCGCGTGGGGTTCAGTATCTCAACGAGGGTGAGAAGAGAAGGCGACGGGTGCAGGAAGATATGATCAGATCGACTCGATCTGGAGTGGTAATTCGGGACGAAGAGAATCTCGTGGAGACGCTAGCAGATATGTACCGAGAGTTTTTAGAAAGTGGACGTATCGCGTGCAATTCGGTAGGCACCGAAGCGTACTCGCGGGAAGCGCATGCTCGAAGCATGGCAGAGGTGATCCGCGGCGTGTCCAGGCGTGAGTGTCAACACGGCGGGTCGCCATCAGGGGAGAGCGCGGGCAGGTAGGGGCATTGAATTTAACCGGGCGACGCGTATGAGTGCGGGCCAGCTCTATTCGCGCGGGGTGCCGGCAGTGCGGGGCGGCCTCGGTTTCATGCGCGTAGGGGTCCGGGTGGCCGGCTAAAACGTGCGCACGACCCTCGCCGGCACTCCCATTACGGCGGAGTTGGCGGGCACGTCGCGAGTGACGACCGCCGAGGCAGCAATAATCGCGTTGTCCCCTATCGTCACGCCCTGAAGGACAACTGCGCCTACGTTGATGATCACATTGTTCCCAATCTTCACGGGAGAGTAGATAGACTCCTGAGCCATGTACGAGGGCTTGTCGCGCGCAAAGTTCTGTTGGTGAGACACAATGATGCAGTGGACGCCAATACCAACGTCATCACCAAGCTCCACACCACCCGCCGCGTAGATGACCGTCGACGCCCCTACAAAGCACCGCTTTCCACTACGAAAGTAACCGCGTCCACCTGCCCACTCTTCGCCGCAGTTGATGTACACGTTTTGCTCGAAGTAGTTGTCTGGTCCGGGCGAGAAGCGTTCGGGTCCGCGGAGGCTGAAACCTTCCCGAAAGCGCAACGACGGGTGCTGTGCCCTCAGCAGGGCGTAGAACTCTTCTTGGCCGATCGCATGTCGAAGAAAAGCCAACAAGGTTTTGGTCTTGCGGACGATCCTCAGCATTGTCTCCCTCGAAGCCGGGCGGGCGCTATATGGAGCCCGGCCTACGCAATCGCGCCAAACTGAGGTGGAAATGGGTCACGTTTATACGCGGGGCCCACGCCCCACGACGTTGAGATGAAAGTCTTGAAGACGGTAAATTACCACGTCTGCTCCTTGGTATTCTTCTGCGAAGTGGCATCGGGCCGCTCCACGGAGCAGCCATGTAACCAGCCATGATCGCAGCCCACGAGCCAGCGGTCGACACCGCCTGGGAGTATATTGCGGGCGTCGATCCCCGCACGACATTCTTCCAGACGCCGGCCTGGGCGAGGTTGGTGGAAGCCATGGGTGTCGGATGGAGCAATGCTTCTCGGCTCATCACGCTCCGCGACGGTAGTCGGGCCGTCGTTCCGAGAATGCGCCTAGCCGCCGGTCACGGCTGCTTCGAGAGGCTTGATTCCATGCCGCCGGGCGTGTACGGCGGACCGGTCTGCGAGCGGCCACTCAGGGAGGGAGAAGCACGGCTCTTTGGTAGGTTTTTCCGGGGTCTGAGCTTCGCTGGAGGGACCCTCATCGAAGCTCCATCAGCCCCGCTCGCTGTGGGTAGCAGTGGGCGTGTTTCGGACCATACCCAGATCCTCGACCTGACCCGGGAGGCAGCGACCGAAGATGGGATGCTCCGACACTACAGCAAGGGCCATCGTGCGGCGGTCGGCCGGGCGCGGCGCGAGCAGGTGCGCACGACGCTCGCCCGAGAACAGGCAGACTTCACCGCGTATGGCAACCTCTACCAGGACTTGAGGTCTCGCTGGACGCGAGTGCCCTACGTGGTCTACCCGCACGACTTCTTCACCGCCCTGTGGCGTGCGAGCCGGATCGATTCGCGCATTCGCCTTTGGCTCGCAAAGCGTGATGAACAGCTTCTGGCTGGAACGGTCATCCTGCACCACGGGTGCCATGCCGCCTATTGGCACGCGGCATCAAGCGCCGAGGGACGCGCGCTTCAAGCTGGTCACCTCGTGCTCCACACGGCGATCACGGATGCGCTTCAGTCAAGTCGCACCTGCTTCGACTTCATGCCCAGCGCAGGTCTCGACGCTGTGGCCCGATTCAAACGGGGCTTCGGCGCGCAGCCGGTCGAGATCGGGATACACGAGTTTGGCGCGTCGATCGCATACCGAATCCTATCCGCTGCGGCCGCGAGGTTATCTAGAGCCCGTTCTGCGGCATGACGATCCACAGCGGGCAAGAATTGCGCGAGGCATATCAGCACCGAACCTGGGAGTACTATCGACCGGTCCTCGCCGCGCTCGTCGAGTTCCTGCCTCCTGGCGTCATTCTGGACGTTGGTGCCGGCATCGGTCTTTTCGTCGAGTGCTGCGCCCGTTTGGGGCTGTCGTGCGTCGGCCTAGAAGGCGCTCTCGAGGGGGTGGCGATGGCCCAGGCTCGGGGCATCCGTCTTGTCGCTGGGAGGCTTGAGTTCGGGCTTCCGTTCCGCGATGCGAGCTTTGCCGCCGTCGTCTGCAACCAGGTGATCGAGCACCTGCACGACGCGACGGCAGACCTAGTGCTTCGGGAATCGCATCGTGTTCTCGCCCCGGGCGGCGTCCTCATGATCCAGTCGCCGTCGCCGTATGATCCCGACCAGCGCCGCGAGCCCGGTCACATCAACCTGTACACCCCCTCGCGCCTCAGACATGCAGTCGAAGTGCACGGCTTCCACGTACTAGTAGCACGAGACGTCGCCACTGCTCCGCTCGGGCACGGTCGTTTTCGCGACCTCCTCTTCAACGGACTCCTGCGCGCCACGCACTGGGACGCGCTGAGCGCCTCGGCGAACGTCGTCGCCCGCCGTGTGCCCTGACGTGGCAAAGCCGAACGAGCCCGAGAAGTTGCGCGTCGCGCACTATCTGGCCGAGTTCCCGAGTCTTACGCAGGCTTGGATCCCGCCGCTCCTCGAGCTGGCGCAGGATAGTCGGCCCGAGGTCTGGGCAATTCGAACGAACGAAAGCACTCAGCCGGGTGACGTACCAGTCCACGCCATCGGTATGGATGGAGAGGGCCTGGGGCGTTGGTTGGGTCGGGCGCTCGCCCGCCTTTCCGGCTTCGAACTGCGTGAGGAGCTGCGCATCTGGCAGGCCCTGGACAGAGGCGCGTTGCCCGACGTCGTGCACGCGCATTTCGGACCTCAAGGCTACGCCGCCACGCGCGCCTGCCGCCGCCGCCGCATTCCGCTCGTGACGTCGTTTTACGGCTATGATCTTGGCCTCGCGAGGGACCCCCGTTGGTCGCGCCGGTACCGGACCCTGTGGCGCACGGGCAGCGCATTTCTCGTCGAGGGAACGCACATGCAGAATTGCCTCCGAGCCCTCGGAGCACCGGTGGAGAAAGTCCATGTGCTACCGCTGGCGGTCCGCGTCGATGAGATCAAGTTTCGGCCGAGGCGCCGGCGCCTCGGGGAACCAGTCCGGATCTTGCAGGTTGCCCGCTTGGTCGAGAAGAAAGGCGTCGATTTCAGCATCAGCGCGGTCGCGCAACTCGGCCGCGAAGGGCATGCAATTACGCTTCGCGTCGTCGGCGACGGACCACTCCGGCAACGGCTCGAGGAACTGACAGCGCGGGAATCGGCGAGACCACTGGTCAAGTTCGTAGGCTGGGTCGATCACGGCGGGATGCTCGATGAGATGGCCCGAGCCGACTTAGTAATCCAGCCAAGTCGCTCGGCGGCCGACGGAGACACGGAGGGTGGAGCCCCATATGTGCTGCTTGAGGCGCAGGCGGCTGGCCTCTGCATCGTGGCGAGCGATCACGCTGATATCCCGAACGTGGTCGCACCCGAGGCGTACTTCGCCGCTCCAGAGGGAGATCTCAAGGGCACGATCTCTGCGTTGCGCGCCGCAATCACGGCCGACAATGAGTGGTGCGCGCGGGCCGAGTTTGGCAGGCGTTTCGTCGCTGAGCGTCACGCGGCGCGCCATGTCGTCGGCCGCCTCGAGGGGTTCTACCGGCTGCTGGCCCCAAGCCTTTCGCGCTCCCTACGGATGGAGGCGTGAGGGGAAGCCCATATGACGAAATCTAGACTCACCGCTTTGTTCACCGTGGCGCGCGAGGTAGGAGCCCGATTGGCGCTCGAGCGGCGCTTGCTCGCCCGCGCACCGGGGCTCCGCCTCGGACGAGGCATCGACATCCGGGGCGACGACGAGCGGCTGGTAATTGGGCGCGACGTCCAGATCGACGCCTTCACTACCCTCCATTGTGGCGGCGCGGGATGGGGTCCGGAGGCGACCCGAATCGTCATCGGCGATCGGACGTACATCGGGCCTGGCTGCGTCCTGTTCGGAGCCGGCGGCATCATTCTCGAGGAAGATGTGCTGATTTCGCCAGGCGTTGTCATGACCAGCCACCAGCACTCGTTCGCATCCGCCGAGAGGCCAATTCGGGAGCAGCCGCTCCAGTTCGGCTCGATCCTCGTCCATCGCGGCGCATGGGTCGGGGCCAACGCGAGCATACTCCCTGGGGTAGAGATCGGCGCCAACGCGGTCGTGGGGGCGGGCGCCGTCGTCACCTGTACCGTCGCCCCGGGCGCTGTGGTCGTCGGCGTTCCGGCACGATTGCGGCCGGTATGAAGCCACTGCGAGACCTCGCCCGACACACGCTCGTCTACGGCCTGGGTAACGTTGTCGTGAGCGCTTTGAGCTTCACTCTTATTCCGATTTACACGCGCTATCTCACCACTGCGGAGTTCGGTGTTCTGGGGCTTTTCCTACTCCTGCACGGCGTGCTCACTCTATTTTTCGATCTGGGTCTGACCAATAGTGTCGGGCGCTTCTTCTTTGACTACCGCAGCGACCCGACCCAGCAGCGCCTGGATGAGATGGTGGCAACCACGCAAGTATTCCTCTTGTTGTACGGAGGCCTCCTAACTGTGGCGCTTTACTTTTTTGCGCCCGGGGTCTCGCGCCTCCTGGTGGACGACCCAAGCCGCGCCCCACTCGTTCGCATCGTGGCCGTGACAGTCTTGCTCGAGGCCCTAGCCATCCCTTCGCTCACTCTCTTTCGAGTTCAGGAGCGATCGTTCCTGTGGGTGGCAGTGACCACCATCCGCGTGGCCGTGACCCTCGGCTTGAACATCTGCTTCGTTGTCGTCGCTGAGCTCGGCGTGATGGGTATTTTGCTCAGCACGTGCATCACTGCCGCCGCCGTGGTTGTAGTCACCGCTAGCCCGCTCATCGCGCGAATGCGGCATTTCGCCGTTCGGGCCTCGGTTCTCGCCGAGATGCTGCGTTTCGGCCTGCCCTTCTTTCCGGTCTTGCTCGGCGTCTGGGTCATAGACTTCTCAGACCGCTACCTGCTCCAACTCCTACGCAGCCCGGAGGAAGTAGGGCTGTACACGGTCGCCTACAAGTTTGGGCAGGTGATGCTGGTGTTCGTCACAGCCTTCGGGATGGGCTGGACACCACTTCGTTACCGTATCTATGAGCGTTTTGACGCCCGTGAGACATATGCTCGAGTCGCTACCGCCGCTGCTGCGGTCTTTGCCACCGTGCTGGTGGTCCTCTCGCTCTTCGGCGACCTCGTCCTCCGGATCGCCACGACGCCTGCCTACTTTCCTGCAGGTCGAGTCATCCCGGTGGTTGGCCTGGCATACGCGCTGTACGGGTTTCACCTCATCACCACAACCGGAATGGGGGTGACGAAGAAGACCACCGGCCTCACCGTCGTCGTAGTCGGTACTGCGACCTTTAATTTGGTGGCTAACATGCTGTGGATACCCCGGTTCGGGATGATGGGAGCGGCTACGACGACAGCGCTCGCTTACGTGCTTCTCGTGTGGGGAACGCTGCGCTATTCGCAGCGGCACTACGCTATCGCCTATGATTGGCCGCGCATCGGGTGGACGGCGTTGGCAGCGCTGGGTGTCATCTTCTTGAGCCAGGCGGTTCGGCCGGAAGGGTTGTGGGGTGGCATTCTCCTCAGCCTGCTCTTGCTCGCAGCGTTTCTCAGTGCTCTGGTAGCTGGGGGTGTGCTTCGTGCGTCGGACGCGCGCGCCGCACACCGCTTGATGCAAGCCGGGCTGAGGAGTTCGTGACCCGATGCGAGTGCCCTCGTTACTCTCGTTCCTGGTCGAGCATCCCTCGCTGGAGCCGGCGCTCGGCAGCGAGTTCTCCACGAGCGCCGGAGACAGTTGGGGACGCGGCGGCGCAATCGAGCTGCGGTACAGAACACCGGTCCGACATCATCGCGCGAAGTGCTCAAGCGTGTGTCGGACCGCGAACACGACGTCCCCTACGTCCCGGTCCGTGAGATTGGGCGAGAGCGGGAGCGACAGCGTCCGATCCGAGATCCAGTCCGCGTTGGGGAAGTCGCCGTGGCGATAGCCAAACATCTGGCTATAGTACGGGTGAAGGTGCACGGCCCGATAATGGATGCCGGTCCCGATGTTCTGTTTGTGGAGTGCATGCTGCACCTGGTCGCGGCTCGCGCTCAGGCGTTCGAGGTCTACGAGCAGTGTGTACAGATGCCGCGCGTGCCGGACCCCTGGCTCCTCGGGGAGCGGCAGGAACACTGGGAGGTCGGCAAACTCATCATCGTAGCGTGCCCAAATCTCCCGCCTGCGCCCGAGGTTGGCCTCCACGCGCCTGAGCTGATGGATGCCGAGCGCGGCCTGAAGGTCGGTCATGTTGTATTTGAAGCCGGGCTCGATGACCTCGTAATGCTTGAATCCTTCGTCAGAGAAGCGTTTCCACGCATCGGCACTCAGTCCGTGGAGGGCAAGGATTTTGACGCGTCGGGCGAGGTCCGCGTCGGCGGTCGTGACCATGCCGCCCTCCCCAGTGACCACGTTCTTCGTAGCGTAGAAGCTGAAAGCGCCGAAGTCGCCGAAAGTCCCGGCATGTTGACCGCCGATCGTCGTTTCGATTGCATGGGCGCAGTCCTCGATCACCCGGAGTCCGTGGCGGCTCGCAAGTGTCTGGATCTCGTCCATGGCGCAGGCCCGCCCAGCGAAGTGGACCGGCATGATGGCGCGCGTGCGCGGCGTTATCCGCCGCTCGGCATCTTCGGGATCGATACACATCGTCTCGCGGCGCACGTCGGCTAGCACCGGCCTCCCGCCCGCGTGGATCACCACGTTTGCTGTAGCAGCGAAGGTCATCGAAGGCACGATCACCTCATCTCCCGGGTCGAGACGGATCGCAACCAGCGCTAAGTGCAGTGCCGCTGTGCACGAGTTCACGGCCATCGCGTGCGCGCCGCCCACGTAGTCGCTGAACGCCTTCTCGAACGCAGCGGCGCGCGGCCCGGTGCCGAGCCACCCCGAGCGCAAGGTGGCGATGACCTCCTCGATCTCGGGCTCGAGAATTTGCGGCCTGCCGAACACGAGATAGGTTTCCCGCACTCGTCCGCCCGGAGACCAGGAACTGGAAGGGATGGTCAGAGAACGACCTCCGAGTCCTCTAGCATGTAGCTAGTTGGACACTCAGGGAGCGTTCGCAGGCCGCTGCGAGATGAGGACCGGGATGAGTCAAGCGGCTGAGGCGCGGGACCAGGATCGAAAGGCGCAGGTTCGGTTGCGCGTGGTCCGTCACCACGAGCAGGTAACACGGAACGTGAGCCAAACGTGTTGGTTCTTCGGGATGTCACGGTGCCTCTTCTCACCTCCATGGAACCGGGGCAACTCCAGAGCGCGCCTCGCTCCGGGGATTTGGAACTTTCGCTCCGGCCGGCCAAGGACGACCTTACCGGCTGCCTCACTCCACCCTCCCTGCCTGGGGGATCCACTCCGGGCACGCGTCGCTTGTCCAACTCACCATGGTCAGATTACCGCAGATCAAGTGGTATGTGCCGGAACTGGTCTTGCCGCGGCTGGCCGAGCTGGATTCCGAGTACTCGCGCAATCGCCCGAGCGGCTCGGCGAACACATCCCGGCCACGGGCGCGCCTCACAGGTGTAACCAAGCGACCAGCGTCTGGGTCTTGCCGCCGACGTTGAGATGCGTCACGTGCAAAACATAGCAATAGCCCAGAATCGTCCACCGACGACTCGGGCTTACGGCTCCAGGCCCTCGGGTGAGTTGGGGGACTGGCGTGCCGTTTCGCTCGACCACGTGGCCCTACCCCGATTGTAGGCTCCCTGCGTGACTACTAATATCGGAGGCAAGATGATCGTTTGGTACGGAATCGGCGCGCGAGTGTGCGAAGTCCGTGTGGCACGGACGTCCACCAGCCGACCCCCCCTGTCGATTGATGTTGTTGGGCACACTGCCAGTTTCGGCAGACCATTGCGGCCTCGCGCTCACCCTCGTTGACGTCGCGCACCGTGTCTGTCGACTCGAGAGACCGTCGATGAGCAGCGCCGAGAGGGGCGCTTCCTTCAACTCGCTGCGCATCCCTGTCGGCGAGGCTTCGCTCTCCTCTCGGCTCGGCGGCTACTACCTCGACCTCACGAGCGTCCTTCCCCTTGTCGAGTCGGGCTATCATGGACCACTCGATCCGAGGGGTGTACCCATGAGCCGCGTTGGGCCGGGCGCGCCCGTCTACAGCGTGATCACGATCGCCCAATACGCGCTGGCGCTCCATGAGGCCTATCGTGAAGCGCAGTCAGACGTGCTTGCGGCCAAGCTGCGGACCCAACTTGAGGCAATCCTCGAACAGGTCGAGTGGTGTGGCCTGCGCCGTGGGTTCTCGGTCCACCGCTGGACCGACGCAAAGTATAGGAATCTTAGGGCGCCCTGGGTGTCGGCTCTCAGCCAGGGGAACGCTATCTCTGCTCTCCTTCGCGGGCATGCGTTGTTAGGCGATCGAGAGTTGCTGGAAGCCGCCGGCTTGATGTTCGAAGCTCTAGAGCAACCTCTCGAGATAGGCGGTGTCCGGGACACCGATAGCTGCGGGCACCTCTGGTTCGAAGAATACCCGACCCAGCCACCCCTCCGCGTCCTGAACGGATTCATCTTCGCTCTGTGGGGCATCCTGGATTTCGCCCGGGTGACGGGGAACGAGAAAGCCTGGCGCTGGTGGAATGAAGGGGTCGAGACGCTAAGAGCCCACCTCCCCGAATTCGATTGCGGCTACTGGTCAGTCTATGATCTCCGATATCGGGAACTCGTGAGCCGGCACTACCAGGTGAACGTGCACGTTCCTCAGCTCAATGCCATGCATCGCCTCACCGGCGACGATATGTTCCGTATCTATGCCGAGCGTTGGCGGGGTTTTGCGGGTCGGCTTTCGTGTCGAGGAAGGTGGTGGGTCAGCCTGAGGCTTCACGCGCTCCGGAGGGGTTACCGATTCGACTAGGCGCGAGTCTAAGGCTGGCTCCCAGCATCGCCTCCAGGATTCATTGGCAGCCACGACACTCGCCGTATGTGACGCTTATTTCATGAGATTTAGCAATCGAGGACGTATGCACGTGTTTCCTCTCCCGGCCTTGGCCGTCGCGTATTCCTATCGCGCCTCAGCGGCCTTCAAGTCTCGGCGCCGCGGCTCGACCTCTCCGTCGATCGCATTCTATGCGCGTGGGACGCGGTACTCGAGACCCATGCGGTTGTTCCTGCGGCAGCCATCTAGTCAAGCAAGGATCAGAGCCTTTCCGTTCGAATTGCCCAAGCGGTAAGGCCGATGCCCTTGCCGAGCCAGTAGCCAACGCGGTTCACCGCACGCACAGCAACTCGCTCGAAGTGCGTCAGATCTTTGGTCGGGACATCCCATGCGTGCGTGCTCAACTCCGCAACTCGAAAGCCGACTCGGTGGAGAAGGAAGGTCAAGCTCAGCGGACAGAACCCTACAACATGAAATGGCGGAAACGTTGGGCTCATGTTCACGACCCAGTCCCGCCGGCGGACGCGCTGGTATGCATTTGCGACGAGTGTGAACAGTGAACACTCGTTCGGGACATCGATGAAGATGATGCCGCCAGGCCTCAAGACGTTCCTGACACGCTCCAGGACGGAAGCGGGAGCGTAAACGTGCTCGAGGATGGCAGCCAGGAGCACGACGTCGAATTCGCCTGCCTCGTTCAGCACCAGGGATTCTTCAACAGACGAGACCTCGATGGGAATTCCGCGCGCGTGACCGGCCTCGGCGAATGCTGCGGTCATGTCGATCCCAGCAACGGTCCATCCCGCGGCTCGTGCGCCATCGAGGAGGTCGCCGGGACCGCAGCCGAGCTCAAGCAGGCGCCCGCGGCGACCCAAGAGTGACTCTGCCTTCCGCGCCAGGATCGCGCCAGCCTCGCGCATCTGGCCGTGATCGACGTGCTGGAAATAGCTCTCCGCAACATCGGCGTAGGGGTTTCCCGATGGAAGCAGTGTCGGCGACTGGTAGACGGCGTGACAGGCGCGGCACCGCACGAGTGAGGTTTCCCTTCCGAGGCCCAGACGATGAGCACGTCCACCGCGAGCGCCGAGTCGCGTGTGCCGGCGCTCGCCGCAAATCGGACATGGGCGGTCGACAGATCGCCAGCTGATTAGTTCGGTCACGGCGACCGGACGAGTCCGCGGATCTGAAGATCGTTGAAGGCCAAGCGAGCGCGATCAACCGACACAGCGTCGTGGGCCCACGCAGCGCGGACGTTCACGCCCTCTCCTGGATGCCGATAGCGGGCTCGAATCCGAGCGTCGATCGAATGCGTCCGATGCCGGCGAAAGAGGGCCAGCAGGCTCGGTGGTGGGGTCGCTGGCGCTGAGAGAGCCATGCGGACCGTGTCGTCGATCTCCCAGCCGGGCCAGTCATCAAGCGCGAGCTTGCGCCGGCGCCCGCGGCGCAGTCAAGAGGTGCCTGCAGGGGCAGAGTCCAACGGCGAGACCGGGACGGATTGCTGAGAGCCGGGGGCGATTGTTGGGAGGGACTCGGACGTTAGGGTGGAGGCCGAAGCTGTCGAACTGGGCCTGGCGCGGGCCGCGGGTGGCGATGTGACCGAGGTCCGTCTCGTCGCGGAGGCGCTGGATGGGGGCGCCCACGGGAGCCGAGGGCACCGCTTTTCTTTGGTACAAGGCCGACTTGACTCGTAGCCCCAGCTCTTGCGATTGTCGGTTTGCTGAGTCCAATTTCCAGTGGGAAACTTATTTCCCTCATCTCAAGGAAACACTCACCCCTTCTACCTGGTTTTTTCCTTTCACAACAGTAACTTCTCTTGATTGCCCAGTTGCCTTGTGTTCTACTTGTGCCCCTCTTTAGGGGCCGCTGACCCTCTGTGAGTGAGGGAGCGGAGCTCTGCAAGCTCATCGGGAGAATTCGACCATTCCATCGGCTACGTCAATTTTTCCTCGGGCGCTGATTACCAGTGGAGCCGCCGAGGGACTGGTCATGCCTCTGCCTCCGCGCCGGTCGGCGCGCGATCGACCCCGGGCATCTAGGTTACGTCCCGTCACACGGCCCACGTTCTGCACGACGCTCCGACGAGCAGGAAAGCGAGAGGTGTGCGTGACGTCTTGCCCATTCGGTGCACACGCTTCGGCCAGACCGCGGGACACCATCCAAGGCTTAAGGGTCCTGAGCTTCGGTAACACGTTGGTGAATCGCCCACTTGGGACCGTCAATCTGGGCGATTCGCTTCTGGCGGGGGCTCGATAGTGAGGGTCATCTATGTTTCCTACGACGGTGCGCTCGATCCCCTGGGAGCCTCTCAGGTCGTCCCGTACCTTCTTGGGTTGGCGGTTCGCGGCATCGCCATTACGCTGGTGAGCTTCGAGAAGCCGGTCCGCTGGGCGCAGGTGGCGGCACGAGACGAAATGCAGCGGCGTCTCGAGACGTACGGTATTCGATGGCGGCCGCTGCGATATCGTAAGCGGCCACGGCTGGCGGGCACACTGCTAGACATCATCGCCGGGAGCATGACCATCACCTGCGAAGCAGCGCGTTGCGCGCCGACGCTCGTACACTCCCGGGGCGACGTTGCAACCGTCATGGCCCGATGGGCCCAGGTGCCGTCGACAATGCCCCTCCTATACGACGTGCGGGGGTTCTTCTCGGATGAGCGAGTGGAGACCGGCTCGTGGCGCCGAGGAAGCTTTCTCGATCGAGCGGTCACACGGATGGAAGCAGCCAATCTGAAGCGCGCGGACGGAGCTGTCGTACTCACCCGTCACGCGGCCGAGGCGCTGCGCCGGCGGCGTGCGTCGCTCACCCCAGTGCGGGTGATCCCGACCTGCGCCGATGTGTCGATCTTCCGGCCACGCACGGTGGGACAGAAGCCAGAGTTCGGGATTGTCTATAGCGGTTCTGTAGGCACCTGGTACATGGCCAACGAGATGGTGGCGTTCGCGCGGTCGGCGGCCGGCACTGTGGAAGGGCCGACCCTGTTCCTCACGCCTGAGCCCGAGGAGCTGCGACGGGTCGGGGCGACGCCCGACTGGGCGGAGGTCCGCACGGTCGAGCCTGGAGCGGTAGCCGAATGGTTGCGCCGCGCGAGCGCGATGTTCTTCTTCATCAGGCCGATTCCTTCAAAGCGGGCTTCGTGTCCGACGAAGTTTGCAGAGGGGCTGGCCTCGGGGCTGCCCGTGGTTTGCAACCGTGGGATCGGCGACCTGGACGATATCGTCGAACGGGAGGGCGTCGGCGTTCTCGTCGACGGCTTCTCCGAGGCATCCTATTCGGCCGCGGCACTTCGCCTCAAAGGTCTGCTGGAGGATCCTGGTCTGTCTGCGCGTTGCCGACAGTTGGCGAAGACGCGCTACAGCGTCGAAGTGGGCGTTGGCGCGTACCACGGGCTCTACACTGAGCTCGGAACGGGTAACGTCCAAGTCGCTCGAGACCCAGGCCGCAGCTCGTGATCAGGGTGCTCGCCCTCGTGCCGTACCCTCCTGGTCGGGCCCCCGGACAGCGCTATCGCATCGAGCAGTGGGCGCCGTTCCTTCACCACGAAGGCGTGCACGTGACGCTCTCACCATTTCTTTCGCAGCGCGGGATGGACGTGCTGTATCAGCCCGGGCACGTGGCGATGAAGGGCTGGGAAACAGTGCGGGGATACCTTGGGCGGGTTGCGGAAGCACTTCAGCCAACTTCCGCTGACGTCATCTTCGTTTACCGCGAGGCGGCGCTGCTCGGACCGGCGTGGATCGAGCGGCTCCTCGCCCTCCGTCGGCCCCTCGTATTCGACTTTGACGACGCGATATATCTCGCCGACACGAGCCAGGCAAATGCGTGGAGTCGCGCGCTCAAGTCAGCGACTAAGGTAGAGACGATCTGCCGTATGGCACATCACGTCACGGTCGGGAACGACTTTCTGGCGAGGTACGCAAAGGACCGAGCTAGGGCGGTCACGGTGATCCCGAGCACTATCGACACCGATGTTTATCAGGTCCGTCCGCGTGCACGGAATCGCGTTCCCGTGATCGGATGGACAGGAAGCGTGACCACCGTACCGTACCTCATGGCGCTCGCTCACGCGCTGAGGCGGCTTCGAGAGAAGCAACAGTTCGAGTTGCGCGTGATCGGGGCGAAGGTGGACATCGAGGGACTAGCAGTGCGCTGCCTTCCGTGGCGGGCCGAGACAGAACCGGACGACCTCCGGGCGCTCGACGTCGGCTTGATGCCTCTCTCCGGCGACGAGTGGTCGCGGGGAAAGTGCGGGATGAAGGCACTTCAGTATATGGCCCTCGGGATCCCGCCCGTGGTTTCGCCCGTCGGAGTCAATACGACCATCGTCCGCGACGGAGTCAATGGGTTTTACGCGCGAGCGGATGACGAGTGGATCGATCGGATGGCGCTTCTGCTCGAGGACGGGCCGCTCCGGCGGAGCCTTGGACAGGAGGCGCGGAGGACGGTCGAAGAATCGTACAGCGCCCGGACTCACGCGCCGCGTTTCGCCAAGGTTCTCGCCGCGGTTGCAGCGTGAGGATTGACGGGAAGACCCGATGAGATACTGGGCGGCTCGGCCCCGCGGCACCGCGCTGACTGACAGACGAGTTCTGTTTGAACTCTACCGATGGGCGTTTCTCGCACGCGTTCTTGTGGGATTGCTCGGCTACGTACTGACGATGTACGCCGATTTGCCCATCGTGGAGGACGCTCGCTTCTACGAGGAAATAGGCTATGAGGTGGCTGAGGATTGGCTTTCGGGGAAAGAGGTTGATTTTGACACTCTCCCCCAAGGCGTTCAGACGGCGCGGTTGCTGGTCGCGGCGATCGCCGCCTTCTACTTTGTGATGGGGGGTGTGCGTGCTCTGCCGGTCTTGCTCGTCGCTTATAGTGCCGTCACCGCACTTGTTCCTGGTTATGTCTACCGATTCGCGCGAGAGCTCGAGGCGCCAGAGGCTGTGGCGAGAAGAGCGGGATGGCTCGTTGCGCTGTCGCCGGTTTTCGTGTTTTGGTCCGGTAGCCTCTACAAAGAGGGTCTCACGCTGCTGCTTCTCAGCGTCGCTGCATACCACACGCTCAGGCTGCAGTCGGGCTGGAAGGGGCGGTCGGTGAGCACCGTAGCACTGTGCGTGGTTGCGCTCTGGGGAGTTCGCTTCTACCTTGCCCTACTACTAGCTCTTGCTGTGGCGTTGAGCCTGCTCTGGGGGCGCATGCCAGGCGGGGAACGATCCAGGGGTGTGCCGGTGTTCGTCCGCCAAGTAGCGGTCATATTGGTATTCGCGGTAGCCATCATTTCCGTGGCGCTTTCGGTGCGGATGGAGAATGTCCTGCTAGAGAGCGATGAAGGCGTGCTCGTGAACCTCGACGTGCGACGAGCTGGGTCGGCAAGAGAGGCCCAGTCTGGCTATTTGCAGGAAGCGAGTGTGGCGAGCCGGGAAGAAGCATTGCAGTATTTCCCTCTGGGTCTCTTGTACTTTCTGACGGTGCCATTCCCATGGCAGCTTGGTTCAGTCAGACAGAACCTGATCATCCCGGAGAACGTTTTCTGGCTGGGACTCTATCCGCTGATGGTGCTAGGCATCGGGCGGGCGCTCAAGGCCAATCGGTCCGGAACTGTGTTTCTGTTGCTGATGACAGGTGGTATGTGCGTGATCTACGCGTTGTTGACGGCGAACGTCGGGACAGTTTACCGAATGCGGTCGCAAGTGTGGCTGCTCTGGGCACCGTTCGCCGCGTGGGGATGGGAAGTGTGGTGTGAGCGTCGGCGTCCGGCGAGGCAGGGGCGATTGGCTCGCGGTAGCTCGCGGGCTGTTCGGGTCGAGTCGCGCTAGCGATGTGTGGGATCGCCGGGATCGTAGATCTTGAGGCCCGCCCGGTGGAGCCGTCACTGGTGCGCCGGCTCTGTGACGTGCTGGCTCACCGCGGCCCGGACGATGAAGGCTACCACATCAAGGGGCCGGTGGCTTTGGGCCAGCGGCGCTTGGCCATCCTGGATTTGGCCGGTGGCCACCAGCCGATGAGCAACGAGGACGGGACGGTCTGGATCACGTTCAACGGTGAGATCTATAACTTCCGCGAGCTGCGGGCGGGTCTGGAGGGGCTCGGGCACCGGTTCGCGACGCTGAGCGACACCGAGGTCATTGTCCACGCTTACGAGCAGTATGGCCCAGCGTGCGTGAAGGAGCTGCGTGGCATGTTCGCCTTCGCGGTATGGGATGAGCCGCGGCAGACGCTCCTCGTTGCCCGCGATCGCGTTGGCAAGAAGCCGCTCTTCTACGCCGAGGTGGACGGGCAGTGGGTGTTCGCCTCCGAGCTACAGGCGCTGCTTCAGCATCCCGGGCTGACGCGGGAAGTGGACTGGGCTGCGCTCGACGACTATCTGACGTACGGCTACGTGCTGGCGCCGAAGACGATCTTCCGCGGTGTGCACAAGCTTCCACCGGCTCATTGGGGCACGCTCAAGCTGCGCCCGGATGGGAACGGCGGTCCGGAGGTCCGCGTCGAGCGATACTGGCGGCTGGCCTACGAGCCCAAGGTCAGGCTGAGCGAGGCTGACGCGGTCGACGGATTGCTGGAGGTGCTCGGGGAGGCCGTCCGGCTACGGATGATCGCCGACGTGCCCCTGGGCGCGCTGCTGAGCGGCGGGATCGACTCGAGCATCGTGGTTGCGCTGATGAGCCAGCTGTCGGATCGTCCCGTCAAGACGTTCTCCATCGGGTTCGACGATCAAGAGTTCAACGAGCTGCCTCACGCCCGCCGGGTGGCCGAGAGGTGCGGGACCGAGCATCACGAGCTCATAGTGCGCCCGAACGCGCTGGAGGTGTTGCCCAAGCTGGTGCGCCACTACGGGGAGCCGTATGCCGACTCGTCCGCGATCCCGACGTACTACGTGGCCAAGCTCACCCGACAGCACGTCAAGGTGGTCCTCAACGGTGACGGAGGTGACGAGTGCTTCGCCGGTTACGAGCGCTATGCGGGCGGGGTCATGGCCGACCGCTATGGCCGGATCCCGGCGGCCCTCCGAACGCTGGCGATCGAGCCGCTCGGGCGGCTCATACCCACTAGCGCTCCGCGACGGAGCCGGCTGAGACAGGCTCGGAGTTTCCTGGACGTAGCCGGCCAGCCCGCGTCGCAACGTTACCTGCGCTGGATCGGCTACTTCTCGGCCCAGCGGAAGGCGGCTCTTTACTCATCCGAGCTCCAGGAGCGGCTGGCCGATCATCGGGCCGAGTCGTGGTTTTTCGGCATGTGGGACCAGCTCGTCGCGGCCGGTCTGGATCCGCTGGACAGGATGCTGGCCCTGGACGTGGAGTCCTACCTCCCCAACGACTTGTTGGTGAAGATGGACATCGCGACGATGGCGAACTCACTGGAAGCGCGGTCTCCCTTCCTGGACCACGAGGTCTTGGAGTTCTGCGCCCGCTTGCCGGCCGGCTACAAGCTGCGGGGGATGCAGCTAAAGTACCTGCTGAAGAAGGCTAGCAAGCGGCTCTTGCCGCCCGAGACGCTGGCGCGACGAAAGATGGGGTTCGGCGTGCCGGTCGGTAACTGGATGAGGGGGGAGCTGCGATCGTGGACCGAGGATCTCCTGCTGTCACCGCGGGCACTCAAGCGCGGCTACTTCCAGCCGGAGGCGCTCCGCCAGTTCGTCGATGGGCATCTCGAGGGCCGGGAAGACCGGTCCTTTCAGCTCTGGGCGCTGCTCTGGCTGGAGCTCTGGCATCAGGAGTTCATGGATTGAGCGCAGCCGCACGCGTGCTCTTCGTGAATCCCGGCCGTGCGCTCGGAGGTGCCGAGCACAGCCTGCTCCTGCTGGCGCAGGGCGTCCGGGCGAGCGGCATCGAGGCGAGCGTGGCCGTATTCGGCGAGGGGCCGTTCCTGGACCGCCTTACGGCTCTCCGGATCCCCGCTGTGGATGTCGAATTGCCACGTTGGACGCGGGCAGCCGGGCGCTACCGGCTTCCGGGCGGGCCCGTTGGAGGCGCCGCGCTGATGGCAGGCAGCCTGCCGGCCTCCCTGCGGCTGGCAGCCGCGGCGCGTCGGACCGGCGCTGACCTGATCCACACCAACGGGATGAAGGCCCACCTGCTGGGCGGCCTGGCCGGTCGGCTGATCCGGGTGCCAGTGATCTGGCATCTCCGGGATTTCTCTCCCGCTGGCTGGGCGGGCCGCACGTTTCACGAGGCCGCGCGGCGGCTGCCGAAGGCGATTCTCGCCCCATCGGAGGCGGTGGCTGCGAGCGCAGGGCCGCTCGGGTGCGAGCGCTCTCGCGTGATCCCAGACCCGGTGGATCTCGATCGGTTTCATCCCGGGATTCCGCGAGCGCGGATCAGGCAGGAGCTGGGCATCGCAGCCGAGGAGCCGCTCATCGGTATGATCGCCCACCTCACGCCCTGGAAAGGTCACGAGGTGTTCCTGGAGATCGCCCGAGCGGTGGCGGACCGGATTCCCCGTTCGCGCTTCGTGGTGGTCGGCGGATCGATCTACGAAACCCACGGGCATGCCGGCTACCCTGAGACGCTTCGACGGAAGACAGCCGCGCTCGGGCTGTTGAGTCGTGTGACATTCCTCGGGATCAGGGACGACATCCCGGCCCTTTTGGCCGGACTGGACGTGCTCGTTCACGCGCCCACCGCTCCGGAGCCGTTCGGCCGGGTGCTGGCCGAGGCGATGGCGGTGGGGCGTCCGGTGGTCGCAGCCCGCTGCGGAGGCATTCCCGAGGTCGTCGAGGACGGGGTATCGGGGTTGCTCGTCCCATCCGCGGATGTCGACGCCCTCACCGCTGCGGTGGTGAGGCTCCTGGGGGACCCGTTGCTCTGTCGACGGCTCGGTGGCGCCGGTCGTCGCCGCGCCGAGGCGCAGTTCGGCATCGAGAAGCACGCCGCTAGCGTGCTCGAGGCATATAGGGCGGTGCTGGAGAAGCGCAGGGCCGCGGCATGAAGGCCGTCCACGTCTTCAAGGACTATTGCCCGCCGACCACGGGCGGGATCGAGCAGCACATGCAGGTGCTGTGTGCGGGCCTGGCCCGACATATCGAAGTGACGGTGCTGGTGCCGAGCCGCTCGCGCCGACGGATCGAGGAGCGCCTCGACCGAGTTCGGGTGATCCGCGTGCCCGAGCTCGGCCGCTACTTCTCCGTGCCGCTCTGCCCGAGCATGGCGGGCGAGCTTCGCCGGCTGTCTCCGGACGTGGTGCACCTGCACTTTCCGAATCCGACTGGCGACCTAGCGTATCTACTGAGCGGTTGCCGGGCGCCCGTAGTCATGACCTACCACGCGGACGTGATTCGGCGCTCTTTCCTGTTCCGGCCCTACCGACCTGTGTTCCGGCTTCTGGCCTCGCACATCCGGCGCTTCATCGCGACCTCGCGGGAATACCTCGACTCCTCGGCGTTCCTGGCACCATATCGAGACCGCTGCATGGTGATCCCGTTTGGTGTCGACATAGACAGTTTCGCCTTGCGCGTGGGCGAGGTCGATAAGGTGCAGGACCTCCGCCGGCGTCACGGCGAGCGGATCATCTTGTTCCTGGGTGTCCTTCGCTACTACAAGGGCCTGGACGTGCTGATCCGTGCCATGGCTCGGGTAACGGGACGCCTGCTCATTGCGGGGCAGGGTCCGCAACGAACATCCCTGGAAACCTTGGCGCGGGAGCTTAGCCTGACCGATCGGGTCAGCTTTCTCGACGAAGTATCCGAATCGGAGCGTCGCCAGTTGCTCCACGCCTGCGATGTGTTCGTGCTGCCCTCCATCGACCGGAGCGAGGCTTTCGGGATAGCCCAGCTTGAAGCCATGGCGTGCGGGAAGCCGGTCGTATCCAGCGATCTGCCCACGGGTGTCCGTCTCGTGAACCAGGATGGCGTCACTGGGAGGCTGTTCCCGCCCGGCGATCCGGATGCGCTGGCCGAGGCGCTGAACCAGCTGCTGGAGGATGACGCTCTCCGCGCCGGCCTCGGCAAGGCGGCGCGGCTTCGAGTCGAGGAGGAGTTCACCGCCGAGCGCATGATCACCCGGACTCTGGACCTCTACGAGGAAGCTCTTGCCTAGGATCAAGATTCTCCGCGTCATAGCCCGGATGAACGTGGGCGGGCCGGCGATTCACGTCGTCAACCTGACGGCGGGGCTAGATCCAACACGTTTCAACTCTATCCTGGTCACCGGGACGGAGAACCCGGGCGAGGGATCCCTGCTGGACCTGGCGCTGGCTCACGGGATCGAGCCGGTCGTGATCCCGGAGATCGTGGGTCAGGCGACGCTCAAACCGCGTGATCTCAAGGCGCTCGGCGCGCTCTATCGGCTGATGCGACGCGAGCGGCCCCACATCGTGCACACCCACGCGGCCAAGCCGGGGGTGTTGGGGCGGCTGGCCGCACGGCTCGCCGGCGTGCCGGTCGTCGTGCACACGTTCCATGGGCACATCCTCCACGGCTACTACGGGTCGCTGATGACCTGGCTCCTCCGCCGGATGGAGCGGATCCTGGCGCGTTCCAGTGACCGGATCATCGCGGTGAGCGAACAGGTCAAGCAGGACTTGGTGCGGTACGGCGTGGCGCCGCCCGAGAAGATCAGCGTGATCCCGCTCGGCTTCGATCTCCAGCCCTTCCTCGAAAGTGGGGAGCATCGCGGCGCCCTCTATCGGGAGCTGGGCCTGACCAACGGGGCGCGGCTCATCGGGATCGTCGGCCGGATCTTCCCGATCAAGAATCACCACCTCTTCCTGGATGCAGCAACACGGGTGGCCGCAGAGGAGCCCTCCGCTCGCTTCGTGGTCGTGGGTGATGGAGTCCTGCGGCCGGAGATGGAGGCTCACGCGCTCGCGCTTGGCATTGCTGACCGGGTCACGTTCACCGGCTGGCGCCGCGACCTACCCCGGATCTACCCCGACCTGGACGTGCTGGTGGTGTCCTCGAAGAACGAAGGCACGCCGGTCTCGGCGATCGAGGCCATGGCGTCGGCCTGTCCGGTGGTCGCCACCAGCGTCGGGGGCCTCCCGGATCTGATCGAGGACGGCGAGACCGGTCGTCTGGTGCCGTCGGAGGACGCGCCGGCCCTGGCCGCCGCGATTCTCCAGGTGCTCCGCGACAAGGAGGCCGCCCAGCAGATGGCACGAGTTGCACGCGAGCAAGTCAGCCAGCGCTTCCGCGCCGAGCGTTTGATCGGCGACATCGAGCATCTGTACTCGGAGCTTCTGATGGAGAAAGGTGTTCTCGCGCCGGCGCGTGCCTTGGCGCGTCGCTCGGAGGTCCTCAAGCGCGGCTTCGATCTCCTCCTCTCGGGCGTCGGACTGATCCTGTCCGCGCCGGTCTGGGGTGTCATCGCCCTCGTGGTCAAGGTCCACGACGGCGGGCCCGTGTTCTTCCCGCAGGAGCGCTGGGGCCGGCATCAGACTCGGTTCGGCGTGCTCAAGTTCCGGACCATGATCCCGAACGCGAGCGCCGCGGTGGTCAGCGTCCAGGCCACGGAGGACGATCCGCGCATCACCCCGGTGGGCCGCATCCTGCGGGCCACGGCGCTCGACGAGCTGCCGCAGCTCCTGAACATCTGGAAGGGCGAGATGAGCTTCGTCGGTCCGCGCGCCCTGCCCATCAACGAGCGCCAGGGCCGCGAGGAGGACGGCGACGTCCCCGACGAGAAGATCCCGGGCTTCCACGAGCGGCTCCAGGCGCGGCCGGGCCTCACGGGGATCGCCCAGATCTTCGCGCCACGCGATGTCCGGCGGCGGAACAAGTTCAGATATGATCTGCTCTACATCCGGCGGCAGAGCTTCCCGCTGGATCTGCGTCTGATCCTGCTCTCCTTCTGGATCACGTTCCGTGGAGCCTGGGAGCGCCGGGAGGGAAAGTTCTGAACGGTCGGGCGCGGGCAGGGACGTGGCCGGGCCCTGTGCTTTCCGAACGGACGTCCCGGTGGCTCCGAAGGGCGCTGGTCCTGGGGGCGCTCCTGGGAATCGTCGCAGTACTGCTCTCATGGGGCGCGAGTGGGATCGGTCAGTGGCTAGTGGTGGCGGACCCGCTGGAGCCCGCGAAGGCCATCGTGGTGCTGAGCGGACGCGTGCCCTTCCGCGCCATGGAGGCTGCGTCCATCTACCGGGAGGGACTGGCTCCGGAAGTCTGGCTGACCAAGGAAGTGGTTCACGCCGAGGAGCAGGCGCTCGGCCGGCTGGGCGTGGCCGTCGTCCGCGCCGAGGTCTACAATCGCGAGGCGCTCGAGCGTTTGGGGGTGAAGCCGGACGCGGTCCGCCTCTTGGGTGATGGTGTCTGGAACACGGTGGACGAGGTGCGGCTCATCGCCCGAGAGCTGGCTCGAACCGGGGGAGATCGAGTGATCATCGTCACGTCGAAGGCCCACAGCCGACGCGTGCGTGCCACCTGGGCGGCGATCATCGGGATCTCGCCCAGGGCGATCGTCCGCTATGCCCGGGAGGAGCCCTATGGCGGCAGGGAGTGGTGGCGGAACACGCGGGATGCCCTCGACGTCTCGCGGGAGGTGTTCGGGCTCATGAACGTCTGGGCAGGGTTCCCGGTGCAGCCGGATCGGCACCCGAGATGACACGGCTGGGCCGGTTTCTCCGGTTACCTCCGGCCGATCGGCGGCTGCTCGTGGTGGCTGTGCCGCTGCAAGCCGCCATCAGGTTCGGGCTGACCGTGCTCCCGTACCGGCAGCTCCGCCGGCTCGTGGATCGTCTGGCCCGGGTGAGCCCGCGCCGTCACGTCGCGCCTCCAGCCTCCCGGGAGCGTATCGCGTGGGCGGTGACACGGGCCTGTCGCTTCGTCCCGGGGGCGACCTGCCTCACCCAGGCGCTGGCGGCTAAGGTGCTGCTCGAACGCAATGGGCATCCGGCGCGAGTCCGCGTCGGCATCAGCCGGACCGAGGGTGCCCGGCTGCTCGCTCACGCCTGGGTCGAGAGCGACGGGTGCATCGTGCTCGGGGGAGTGGATCTGAACCGGTACACGCCGCTGTCGGTACTCGAATAGGAAACGCTCGCCTGATGAGCTCGACGCCCGCTCGGTTTCGCTCCAGCCCCGACGCCCTGGCCACGCGCGTCGGTGACGAGATCGTACTGGTCAACCTCAAGACGGACAAGATCTACTCGCTGAACCGGACGGCAGCCCGCATCTGGGAGCTCATGTGCGCCGACTGTGACCAGGCCGAGGTCGAACGGCGCATGCTCGAGGAGTTCGATGTCGCCCGAGGCGAACTCGCCGAGGCGATCGATGAGCTTGTCACGTCGATGACGCAGGACGGCCTGCTTGCGAGATCGGCATGACGGACGCCTGGCTCCTGCGCTGGGACACGACCTGCGAGCCGAGACCGACCCTTGTTCGCGGACCGCAGATGAACCGCTTCGGACCTGGCTCCTCGAGCTTCGTCGCGTTCCAGGGGTACCTCTTCGACCGCGAGGAGCTGAGCGTCGGCCAGCCCTCGTCGGACGCGGGGCTTGTCGCATCGGCCTACGAGCGATGGCAGAACGCACTCTTCGACAAGCTGCGCGGCGGCTTCGCCCTGACGATCTGGGACGAGGAGCGCCGATGCCTCGTCGTCGGGCGAGACGCGATGGGGCTGATCCCCTGCTTCTACTGGTGGAACGAGCGCGTCGTTCTGGTGTCTCCGTCGCTCGACGCGATCCTGGGCCAGCCGGGCGTGGACGTGCGCTTCAACCGGGTCCTCGTCGCGGAGTACCTGCGGAACATCCGGGGTTTCCAGCAGGTTCACGAGACCTTCTACGAGGACGTCCGGCGGTTGCCGCCCGCGCACACGCTCTCCGTGAGCCGTACCGCGCTGTCCCTGACCCGGTACTGGGACCCGGTGCCTCCGGGCTTCGCCTGGGCGACCGAGAGCGAGGTGTCCC
>JACXTT010002461.1_pt1 | contig 29377 bp, 14 predicted proteins | sample 9270951 | NCBI WGS metagenome assembly JACXTT01 (sample SAMN15532306, study PRJNA645909) | rock metagenome | isolation source: weathered quartz diorite | place: Puerto Rico | collected 2017-06-21 | reverse complement strand
ACTGCCTCCGGCAAGTTCTCGTCGCGCAAATGCTGCTGCATGAGTTCTTCATGCACATTGGGCAGCGGGGCCATCAAGCGACTAGGTGGGAGCTTCACTTCTGGCATTACATTCATGGTTATAAATCGTTTATTGTTCGTTTACTGGTTCGTGCTCTGATTTGTCGGAGGAGAGGGACCGTCCTTACATCCCTTGAATGTATGATTTCAGAATGGGCAATTTGCCGCCCGCGGCTACAAACCACGTGCCAAATCCTAAATCCTAAATCATAATTCATAAGTCTGGTTTGTAAGGTTTGTGGTGTTGCCCGCGACCAAAGGTCAGCCAATTGTTGGCATCCCTCTTACGAGCGAGATGAAGATGAGCACGGAAAACAATGTCGTCGCGGCCCAGTCTCCGTCAGAAGTAGGGCCTGCAACGAAAACTGTGAAAATATCGGATCCGGAGCACTGGGTGGAAGAGCACGGCGATTACTTATTCAAGTACGCTTTGTCACGCCTGCGTGATCCGGCCAAGGCCGAAGACTTGGTGCAGGAGACCTTTCTGGCTGCACTCAAAGGAGCCAAGGGCTTCCAGGGCCGCAGCTCCGAAAAAAGTTGGTTGGTTGGAATCTTGAAAAATAAGATTTGCGACTCTTACCGCAGGGCGAGTCGGGAAACGCCTTTCACTGATCTCGAGTTTTATTCAGACGAAGAGAGCGACCGCTTCATTCCTGATGGCCCATTCAAAGACGGTTGGGTCCACGAACTTGGCCCGCAGGAATGGTCGAATCCTGGGGCGAATCTGGACAACGAAGCTTTTTGGCAGACCTACCGCGACTGCTCGAACAAGTTGCCCAAAAACGTAAGCACCGTATTTAATCTCCGGGAGGTGGACGGCGTGGAGAGCAAGGAAATTTGCGCCATGCTGAATATCACAGAGAATAACTTATGGGTGATGCTGCACCGTGCGCGAATGGCTTTGCGCCGCTGCTTGGAACTGAACTGGTTTGGAAAACAGGGAAGCGTGGAATGAAAATCGCCAACTCGATCAAAAGGGCATGCGTTACGTGGATATGGAAGCACACACCCAATTGCGCGGAAATGTCCCGACTGGCATCCCAATCGTTGGACGCTCCGCTTCCGGCGCGGATTTGGCTCAAAATGAAGCTGCATTACGTGATCTGTGTATGGTGCAAGCGCTACATGAAGCACCTGAAGTTCCTTCGTCTCGCCACCCCTCACTTTCATGAACATGCGGACCTGCTCTCCAACCGGACCCTGTCGGTCGCAGCCAGACAGCGCATTGTGCAACGGCTCCAAACTGGCTAACTCACAGTTCAGGCGGAATGTAAGGATCGCTGGATTACCTCGACAAAAGAGTAGAAGATAACGCAGTGCGTGTCCCGACCTGAGAGCGTCATTAGATGAAAACGCTTGCTAAAGCGATTGCCCTGCTGTCCCCCACTTGCAAAGAGGCCAGCCGTCTTCAATCGCAAGCGCTTGATCGGAAACTCTCATTAATGCAGCGAATTGGCCTCCGCCTTCATCTCCTGCTCTGTAAGTGGTGTCGCCGATACGGAAAACAGATTGGTTTCCTCCACGATGCAACACGTGAGCATCCTGAGCAGTTCTCAGAGTCCCACGCACAGACATTTTCTCTGGACGCTCGCGAGCGGATCAAACAGAGGCTCCGAGCAGAGGAAGAATAGTTCCGATTGTAAGGTTGCCTCTCCGTGTGCGACTAACCGGTCGTGCACAACCACGCAATTCCGATCTCGCTTCCCCATGAATCCGCAAAGCTGAACTCATGAACGCGACATTTGAATACCTCAGGTTGCTGGTTGGCTCGCCAGCCCAATACACAACGCGCCTCGCGAGCGATTTCGATGAGGTCAGGGCGGCCCAAGCTTTGCGTTATGAAGTGTTCAACCTCGAACTAAAGGAAGGACTGGCAGAATCCCATGCAACCAGGCTCGATGAAGATCCTTTTGATGCCGTTTGCGATCATCTCATTGTCGAGCATCTGCCCACCGGTGACGTGGTTGGCACTTACCGTTTGCAGACCGGCCGGAACGCCGCATCCCATTTGGGCTACTACTGCGCGCAGGAATTTGAGTTCCAGATTTTCGAGCCAATTCGTGATCACATGATTGAGCTTGGCCGGGCCTGCGTCCGTCGCCAGCACCGAAACTTCGTGGTTCTTGGACTGTTATGGAAGGGGATTGCGGACTACGCGCAAAGACATTGCGCGAGGTATCTTTTCGGTTGCAGTTCCCTCACTTCCCAGGACCCGGCGGTCGGAGCCTCGGCATACGCCGACTTGTGTCGGAAACATTTGGTTGAAACCCGGTGGCGCACACAGCCTGTGCCGGCCTACGATTGTTCCTTGGAGCAACTCGCTACCGAGACGGTCCACATCCCCAAGCTTTTACGAGCTTACCTGACTTTAGGCGCAAAGATCTGTGGACCACCGGCGCTGGACCGCCACTTTAAGACCATTGACTTCCTGACGCTCCTTGACCTGGAGACGCTTCATCCGCTCGCCCGACAACGCTTTTTCGGCTCGTGAAATCCTGGGCAAAACATCCTTTGCGCGTCACCCGTCGGCTTGTCTGGCTCGGAGGGGAGATCATCTTAGCGGCTCTCAATTACGCAAGATGGTGCACTTTCTGCAGCCCGGCGGCGCTGCCGATGGCTCGTGCAACGTGACTGCAAAATTCTTCCCGCCGAGCTTTGCGGATTTTTGGCGCGGAGACATCCGTCACGGGTATAATTCCCCAGTCCGGATTATTGGTTTGCAATCACTTGAGCTATCTTGATGTCCTGATACTCGCCGCCGTCACTCCGTCACGATTTGTTGCAAAAAGCGAAATCAGAAAATGGCCGGTGTTCGGCTGGTTTGCCCGTTTGGCGGGAACGATTTTTGTCGAACGAGACAAACGCTCGCACACGGCTCAATCCGCCGCGGAGATAGCATCAGCGCTTGGGGACGACTCGCTCGTGGTGCTATTTCCCGAAAGCACAAGCTCAGGCGGCGAAACTATCCTTCCCTTCAAATCCTCGCTACTCGAACCCGCTGTCCGGAACCCGCACGCCGTAAGCGTCGGCTTGATCACTTATGACCTCGACGATGGCGATGTGAGCGAAGAAGTCTGTTATTGGAAGGATATGACGCTCCTGCCCCATCTCGTCAATCTGTTAAGCAAGCGCACTGTCCACGCGCTCCTTCATTTCGTTGAAACTCGACAGCAAGCCGTGGACAGAAGAGTCCTTGCGCGACAATTGCATTGGGAACTTCTTCGTCTCAAGAATGTCGTCGTTTTCAACGCGAATGGGTACCAACATTCCGGTCGGGCTTAATGGAGTGTACTCCCTTTCACTGTCCCGCGTTCAGAGACTCGTCCGACTTGTTTGCGACGAAATGTTCAGTCAGCTACTTGAAATCCCCCACGTGGGCTACAACGCCCGGAACAACACCGCCTGTGAACTTCCCTTCTTTCCTTTTCCTTCTCAAGACTCGGAGTTGTGAATCTAAATGCGAGTTCATTTCCATTCCTTTGGAACCCCCGAGCTAATCGACTCAAATAACGTAAGTCATTGATTAGCTGGCGGAAGGGAGAGGATTCGAACCTCCGGTACGGTTACCCGTACGCCTGATTTCGAGTCAGGTGCCTTTAACCACTCAGCCACCCTTCCACTCAGAGTTGAACCTGAGACCCATTATGCCACGATTCGCGTTCGCGGCAAGCTCATTGGGATGTCCTTACTTAAGGCTCCTTCGTCCGCCGCTCCCGTTCCCTCCGCCGTTTTCGTCGTTTGAGCTGTTCTTTAATGAACAGCCAAAAAAGAACCACGGCGATGCCGACGGCCACCAGGGCCAGTGCATTAACCAGAATGTCGCCCAAACAGGTTCGAACAGTCATAGCCCGCTCTGACGAAAGATGCGCCCCAAGAACCTTAAGGGCAACTAGGGCAGACTTCCCAGAGCGACGGGTGTCCCAACGAATTCGGATTTCGAGCTTCTCTGGCTTTCCTCGGGCTTCGGGCCTCGGCCTTCGGATTTCTCATTTGGATTCTGGATTTTGGTGCTTGGACTTTTTTCCAGACGGTTTGTATGGTGCGGAACATGCCGGTTGCGGCGCCAAGTCAAACTACCACCTCGCCACTGGCCCGGCCCGTGAGCACGCTGTGGGGCGTGGGTCCCGAACGGGTGTCCCTTTTGGCTCGGCTCGGAATCCGGTCGGTCGAGGACCTGCTGCTGCATCGGCCGCGACGGTATGAAGACCGCCGTCACCTGCGGCCCATCGCCAAACTGCAACTGGACGAACCGGCCATCCTTCGCGGAACCGTCGTCGCGCTGGGCGTCAAATGGTACAAGAAACACACCAAATCAATTTTCGAGCTCATTCTCGATGACGGAACCGCGCGGCTCCATTGCCGGTGGTGGAACCTGCCGTTCATGGAGAAAAACTTTGCCGTCGCTGATGAAGTCGTCGTTTTCGGGAAACCGAATTCGCTCAAGCCGCGGACCATCGACCATCCGGAAACGGAAGTGGTGGGGACGGGCGAAGAAAGTTTCATCCACTTGAATCGAATCACGCCGATTTATCCGCTGACCGAAGGTTTGCCCCAACGCTGGCTGCGCGCCTTGATTTGGCGGACGCTCGAGCAAGCCCAATCGCAAATCGCCGAGCCATGGCCGGAACTGGCGGAGCTGTCAGCGAACGCAGACCCCGGATCCTCGGCCTCCAACCCTCCCCTGCCCTCTCGCGCTCAAGCCATCCGCCAGCTTCACTTTCCGGATGTGCTGGACCACGCCGAGCAAGCGCGGCAGCGGCTGGCGCTCGACGAATTCATCCAACTCCAGCGCCAGATGCTGACTCGGCGCCGGAATTTTGAAACCAAGGCGCAGCCGATTCCCTGCGCCGGCGATAACCGGCTGATCCGGCCCTTCCTCGGTCGCCTCGATTTCAAGTTGACCGCGGCGCAGACCCGAGTCTTGCGTGAGATCCGCAATGATCTCTCCGGCTCGCACCCGATGCGCCGCCTGCTGCAAGGCGACGTCGGCTCCGGCAAAACCGTCGTGTCCGCCTGTTCCGCGCTCATGGCTCTGGAGAGCAGCCACAATGTGGCCCTGATGGCGCCCACCGAGATTCTGGCTGAGCAGCATTTCCTGAACTTTTCGTGCTGGCTTCGCCCGCTTGGAGTATCGGTCGAACTGCAAACCGGGAGCTGCAAAACGGGCGGCAACGCGTCGCGCATCACAGGCTACGGCAAAGCCGGCCCTCGGCTTCCTACCCCTGCCACTCTCTTTATCGGCACCCACGCCCTCATCGAGTCGGGTTTCACTCCGGAAAATCTCGGGCTGGTCATCATTGACGAACAACACAGGTTCGGCGTCGCACAACGCGAACGATTGGTCCGTAAAGGACGTTATCCGCACCTGCTGGTGATGACTGCAACGCCGATTCCGCGCACGCTCGGCCTGACGCTGTACGGTGACCTGGACTTGTCCACCATCGACGAACTGCCGCCGGGCCGTGGACGTGTGAACACGTTTCTTCGGACGGCCGAGGCGTTGCCAAAAGTCTGGAAGTTTGTCCGCGGCCAGCTTAAGGAGGGCCGACAGGCCTATGTGGTTTATCCGCGTATTGAGGAGAGCGGCGAAACCGGCATCAAAGCGGTGACTCGAGAATACGAGACACTCAAGCAGACGCTCGCGCCGTTCGCCGTCGCCTTGCTGCACGGACGGCTGGGGAGCAGGGAAAAGGAAACCGTCATGGCGGCTTTCCGCGCCAACACCGCGCAGGTGCTGCTTTCAACTTCTCTTATCGAGGTCGGCGTTGACGTTCCCAACGCGACTGTGATGCTGGTTGAGAATGCCGAACAATTCGGCCTGGCCCAACTGCATCAGTTGCGCGGACGCATCGGCCGCGGAGCGCACACTTCCCATTGCATTCTCGTGGCGGCCACCCGGACCCGTGAAGCTCGGGAGCGTCTAAGGGTGTTGGAAGAGACCACCGATGGGTTCCGCATTGCGGAGGCCGATTTGAAATTGCGCGGTCCGGGTGAGCTCCTTGGCCAGGAGCAGAGCGGAGTGCCAAAGTTCCGCTTCGGCGATTTGGCCAATGACCTCGCTTTAGTCGAGCACGCCCGGCGCATCGCCACGCAATTACTAGCGGGCTGAACACGGAAGCGGAGAGCGCCCGTCCCCGGGCGCAGCAAGCTCGGGCTTTTCCAACGCGCCACGTCGATCGTGAGCGCTCTGTGTTTCTTCTGTTGCTGCGCCCGGGGACGGGCGCTCTCCGGCACCGCTGTGCTGGATGGTGGTGGTCTCAAGGTGCAACCTGCCATGCTGAAAATTTTCCTTGTCAGGTTTGGGCTTTTGGTAAAGGTTAAGCATACCTATGAAACGGATATCTACCCTTATCGTACTACTGGGCCTGGCAATGGGCGTGATGCTGGCGGGTTGCAGCAATGACTCAACCTCGTCCGCTCCCGCTACAAACGCTCCGCCTGTTTCCACAAACAAGTAGGACCCTTATTTCCAAGTCAATTTGGGAATACGACTCAGGCCGGGCATGGGTTTACGCCCGGCTCTTTTTTCTTGTGGGCTTGGTTTTCGGCACGTTGGAAGCAATGCTCATGCCATGAAAGCCACTGGTCGCCTTGCCCCTCTCGCCTGCGTGCTACTGCTGGGCTGCGGCCAGGATTCAAGCAAGCCCGCCACGAACTCAAGCAATGCCTCCAACACCAGCGGCAGTGTCCTGACGGCGCCCGTTGACTACCTCCGGGCCGCAGGAAATGCCCAGCGCAGCGCAGTCAAAACCGTCGATACCTCTTCTCTGAATCAGGCCATCCAACTCTTCAACGTCGAGAAAGGGCGCAATCCGAAGGACCTGAATGAGTTAGTCTCAGAAAAATTCATTCCGCAAATTCCCCCCGCCCCTGCCGGCTCGAAGCTCGTTTATGATGCGACCTCCGGCAAGGTGAGCGTCGTCCCACAATAGCCTGCCTCCGTTCCAGTCGTACCAAAAGCACCGCCCTTGACCGTCTCCCATTGGTGTTTATTAGTGCCGATTAGTGGTTCAACTCTTTCTTTGCCGCTTATTTCTTCTGGCGTGGTGATTCGAGCGGCTTCGACAGCTCTTCGAGTTTCTTCCTGACATTCTGCCTGCGCTTTTCCCAATCTCCCCAACTGGCGGCCCAGGCCGGGCCACTGAATTTGGCCCGGGCGCGAGACCAATCCTCATCCAGGGCTTTCAACTCCCGCTTGGCGCCGTTGCGATCGTTCCATTTCAAGAATGCTTCAGCCAGATTCAATCGGTTTTCTGGATAATCCGGCGCCAGCTCGACGGAGATTTCCAAGTGCTGTTTCGCCTTGGTTCGGCTGCCGATACTGCCGATCGACGGCGCGTCGCGATAAAGCAATCCCAGATTGCGATCCGGTCCGGCATAATCAAACGTCTTGTCGCGCTCTCGCGCCAGGCTGAACTCGATCTCCATTTGCTTGACGAGTTTTAAAGCGCCGATTCCTTTGGTTCGCGCAAGCTGGCCAAGGTTCATCCCGAGATAATAGTGGGCCGGGGCAAGATTAGGCTCGCGTTCCAGCAATTGTTGGCAGGCAGCGATTCCCTGCTCGGCCAGCTCGGCGCGTTCTGCGCTGTCGCTTGCGAACTCCGCCAGATCGAAGCAGGCGCGGCCAAACTGCCAGGCAGCTTGGCCGTTGCGTGGCTCGTTCCGGTAAAGCGTCTGGGCCTCGTGAAAGACCCTTCTCGCCGCGGCGGCCGGATCGCCGGTTACCGCCGTGCGCTTCCCGCCTCCTGCGTTGGGTTGGGCTTTCAAGTTTGCGCAGAAACAGGCGGCCAACAGTCCAAGGCAAAGCAACGCGACTAACGCCGCAGGGCCATGGACAGTGTGGCCGCCGACGTCAGTCGGCGGTAACTTCCCTTCGAGAATAATGCGCCGACTCACGTCGGCGGCTACGTTCCACTGGATTCTACCAGATGCACTGACTGAAGCCGGACGCTCCCTCAATGAGGGCTTGCCCCAACCCCTTCCCTTTCTTATTCTCTGTCCCGGAGCCTCAGAATTAGCTGTTGCCAAATGCACAAGCTCATTTATAGTGGTCATTTAGTGAGATTACATTGGAAAATTCTGCGGATTGCGATCTGCCCGGCCCTCTTCCTTTTGGTCGGGGCTGGATGCAGCGGCATCAATGTCTCCAAAAGCGTCTCGCCCGCCACATTCCTGTTGCCCGGCCTGATGCAAAACGATGCTCCCCCGCCCTCCTCGGAGCCGACGCTGCCCGCAGTTGAGCCTCTCCAACAAGTCGCTCAATTCTAAACCTAATCCCAACCAAAGGACGCGTTCTATGCGATTTCCTCTCGCGTTGACGGTGAAAATCGCCCGTCACATTATCAAACATAAACTGCGGCGCACACCGAAATTTGCGCTCGTCCTGCAGCTCGAACCGTTGCACACGTGCAATCTCACCTGCACCGGCTGCGGCCGGATTCGCGAGTACTCCACCAGCCTGAAAGACATGATGAGCCTGGACGATTGCCTGGCATCGGCCACGGAATGCAACGCGCCGATGGTCTCGATTTGCGGCGGCGAACCCCTCATCTATCCAAAGATTGAGGAACTGGTGGCGGGCCTGCTCGACCAGGGCCGGATCGTCTATGTCTGCACCAATGCCATGTTTATGCGGAAGAAAATGCGCGACTATCTGGCGAGCATTTATTCCACCGAACTGGAGCCGACGCTGGCAACGCTCCTCGCCGAGAAACTGGTTTCGGAGAAAGAAGCGGAAACGATTCGCAAAGGAAAATCGGACTCGCGTCCCGTCATCAAGCCAACCCAGTGGATGTACTGGAACGTGCACATCGACGGCTTGGAATATACGCACGATCTGATCGTCGAACGCGAAGGAGTGTTCAAGGAATGCGTCCAGGCGGTTCGTATGGCCAAGCTGCTCGGCTACCAGGTCGCCACGAACACCACGGTGTATAAAGAGACCGACGTGAAGGAGATCGAGCAAGTGTTCGAGTTCTTCTCGGCGCTCGAAGTGGACGGCCACACGATCTCACCCGGTTACGATTACGACGCCGCCAAGAAAGACATGGTCAACCGGCTCGGCAAGCAGCCCGAAGACTTTTTCCTCACGCGCGAGATGACGCGGCAAAAATTCGCCAGGATTGAAGAATGGGGCGAACGCTTCACGCTTTTCGGCACCGTAGTTTATCAGGAGTTTCTCGCAGGAAAACGCGAGCTGACCTGTACGGCCTGGGCCATTCCCACCCGCAATATCAAAGGCTGGAAAGCACCGTGCTACCTGATGACCGACGGACATTATCAAGGTTACCAGGAGATGCTCGATAAAGTGGACTGGAACAAATACGGCGTCGTCGATGGCGTGGCGCGCGATTCGCGTTGTGAGAACTGCATGGTCCACTGCGGCTATGACCCCAGCGGGGCCCTCGGAACCAATTTCCAGCACGGCGACAATTGGAAGAATTTCAAATACAACTTCTGGCCCAAACCCCGTCCGTATTACGAAGGCCGCAACGTCCATGCGTTTAACGGCTTTTCGATCGGCAAGGGCCATCTCGCTGAGGCGAAGGCGGCCGTCAATAAGGGCCTGGCCGGCGCGCAGTCCGTCTTCCGAAGCACCAGCGCAGATGGCGGCGCGGGCGGTTCCTGTGGCTCGGGCGACACTTCGCAGCGGGATGAACTGCTGTCCAGGATCGCTGAGCAAAAACCTTCCTGACGCCCGCGCCTCACTAGTCCATTATGGGAAAAACACTCTTTCTCAGCCCTCCATCTTTTGACGGTTTCGACGGCGGCGCCGGCTCGCGTTACCAGGCACGTCGCGAGGTCACAAGTTTTTGGTATCCGACGTGGCTCGCGCAACCGGCGGCCCTTGTCCCTGGCGCGAAGCTCCTCGATTGTCCGCCGCATGACATCGGCATAAGCCAATGCCTCGAGCAGGCCAGGAACTACGACCACGTCATTATCCACACCTCCACACCCTCGCTGAGGAACGATTGCAAGGTGGCCGAGGCCATCAAACGAAACCGGCCGGAAACAAAAATCGGCTTCGTAGGTGCCCATGCCGCCGTGTTGCCGACGGAAACCCTGAAGGCATCGTGGGCGATTGATTGGGCCGGGCGCAAGGAATTCGATTTTACCTGCAAAGATGTCGCCGAAGATCGGCCGCTGCCAATGATCGCCGGCCTCTCCTACCGCGACTCCGAGGGCAAAATTAAGCACAATCCGGAACGCGAGATGATCCAAAACATGGACTCGCTGGCGTGGGTCGCGGACGTCTATAAACGCGATCTGCAGATCGAGCGGTATTTTATCGGCTACCTTCTGCATCCGTACGTCAGCCTGTACACCGGCCGCGGTTGCCCCGCCCAGTGCACGTTTTGCCTTTGGCCGCAAACCATTGGCGGCCACAAATATCGCGTCCGCTCGCCGCAGAACGTCGCCGACGAAATGGCTTACATGAAGAAACTATTTCCTCAGGTGAAAGAGTTTTTCTTCGATGATGACACGTTCACAGCCAACTTGCCCCGCGCGCGGGAGATCGCTCAGAAGCTGGCGCCGCTCGGTTTGACGTGGAGCTGCAACAGCCGCGCGAACCTCGACTACGACACCATCAAATCCTTCAAAGATTCCGGCCTGAGGCTGTTCCTCGTCGGTTACGAGAGCGGAAACGAGGATATCCTGACGCGGATTAAGAAGGGGATCACGATGGACGAAATGCGCCGCTTTACAAAGGCTTGCCATGAGGCTGACGTCGTCATCCACGGAACCTTTATCCTGGGATTGCCGGTCGAGACACGGCAGTCCATCGAGAACACCATCCGCTTCGCGCAGGAATTGGACGTGTTCAGCATCCAGGTCTCCCTTGCCGCTCCGTATCCCGGCACCGAACTGTTCGAGATGGCCCGCCAGAACGGATGGTTTGTCAAAAAGGACAAGACCGACCTCGTCGAAGAAGACGGCTTCCAGCAAAGCGCGCTGGAATATCCCGACTTGAGCAAAGAGGAGATTTTCGAAGCTGTGGACCGCTTTTACCGTGCCTACTACCTCCGGCCGAAACCGATCTTGCGCATCATCAAAACGATGCTCGAGGACAAGGACATTTTCGTCCGCCGCTGCCGCGAGGGCTATGAGTTTTTCCGTAGCCTCAAGCAACGCCAGGACGACCTGGCAGCCTCCAAGAGCCCTGCCGCAAACGGCGTCCCCGCCGCCGCCTGAATCCGCCCACCTTTTCCGCGCCGTTCCTGATCGGCGCCGTTCGGCTTCATTCGAGTGTAACGCGCCAAACTGAAATCCCGGAGGGTTGACCTGGAAATAGCCCAGATTAAAGGCGAGTCCGCGAACCGACGCCCTGGGTCAGGAAAGCCAAAAAAAGCATTTCCCTGTCCCCATTCCTTTCGCGCCGGAATCAAGTGAAGGCGGACGATGGGGAGAGGGTCAAGCGAGAGGGGGCTTCTCAATTTGACCGAAGCCTGGCAGGAGCCTTAAACTTGAACAGGCCACCGACGAACCAACGGCTTGGCGCTAACGAGGGCCGGTGGCCTGTCGAGTCGTCGAGATCCTGATTCTGTCCATCGGACTCTGCATCGGCCCGCCCCGCAGCTCCTTGGCACGGGCGTTGCATGCGCAACTGTGCTGAAGGACCGGTGTTCAAATAATTCATTATGAGAGCGGAAATCCAACTAGTTCTCGCCACCATTTTCGCCGGCTCCTCATGGGCGGCAGGTGCCGCCAATTGGACCAACTGGAACAACAGCCAAAGCATTGGCTCATTCTACGCCGTTGCCGGTACCGCCAGAGAGACGGTTGCTGTCGGCATTGACGGGCGAATCGCTACCCGCAACAACAGCACCGGCGTCTGGACGATTCAAACCTTTGCCGGGGATCCTGATTTTCGGGCCATTGTTTATGCAAAGAACCAATATGTCGTCGTCCGCGAGACTGGGCTCATCATGACAAGCCCTGATGGAGTCAAATGGACAAGCCGCGCCTCTCCCACCGAAAAGAACCTTATGGGTTTGTTCTGGGACGGCCACCAGTACCTCGCCGGTGGGGATGGAGGGACCATCCTGTCCAGCCCTGACGGCATCAAATGGATCAGCCGCAATTCGGGAACACGGATCGCTATTTACAGCTTCAGTCACTCTGGCGCGCGCTATGTTGCCGTTGGAAACGATGGTATCCGCATCAGCACAGACTCGATTACCTGGACAGCACCATCCAAGGCGCCCACGTCGGTTCCGTTTACAGCCTGTACGTGGACGGGCAAAGAATTTCTCGCTTGTGGATTGGGGCTCGATGCAAATCCAACCGTTTACACGAGCCCGGTTGGTGAAATCTGGACGCTTCGGGACACCACGGTCACGGCCTCGCTTCGAGCGGCGATCACTATCAAGGGCGTGACTTACATTGCTGGCGACAGCGTCATCAAGAAATCTACGGATGGCGGGAAATCATGGAGGGACACCTTCACAAACTCTGGTGGCAACAGACTTTTTATGGGCTTGGCCACCAACGACGAGCACTTGATTGCAGCCGGATTCAACCACAATGTATGTGCGATGCTAATGGCCGACGCGCCATGATCCAAAATGGTAAATCTGATTACTAAGGCCTTTGGATCCAACGAGGTGCCACATTAATCAGCGCTACTCGACTACGAAGCCGATACTCCTTCTGCTGTTTATCATTGTGTTCCTTGGGTCGCGTGCGATTGCCCGCATCGACACCGATATTGCTCAAACCAATCAGGTAGTTCTGTCGTCGGGACGCTGGACGCCATCGGCCGAAGTCACTCAGAAGGCGCTGGCTGCAATTCAAAGCTTCCTCGAAAGGCCGTCCACCACGAACACCTGGACGAAACGCGAAATCGCGAAAATCCTGCATCACTCGAAGGAATACGGCGTTTAGTTTCTCGGACTCGTTCGTGACGGGAAGAGATTTGTTTAGTGCAATTTCTTTCCCGCGCATGATGGGTTCAGTTACTGGAGGCGAGAGGAAGTCAAGGGAATGGATAGAGGTTTCTGGTTTTGGCAGATTGAGTATGAGCCGACCACGGGAGAGTGCCTGAACTTCGTTTCCAATGGGTATGCGTAGCGGGTCAGGTTCAGTCGCTCGAAGAAATTGGCGACCCTAACGGGACTCGAACCCGTGCCGCCGCCGTGAAAGGGCGGTGTCCTAACCGCTAGACGATAGGGTCGCGCAAAGAGCCAATCAATATATTGCGCCCGAGCGTCATGTCACGGAAATACTTGGAGCGCGGAATGGGAAATTCAGAAGTGCCCGATCGGTGTAGTCGGCTGGTGGTGGCGGACCGCGGCTGTCTCAGCCGCAGCGGCAACGCGGCCAGTTCAAATGCGGTCGCGGCCGGAACAGCCATGAAATTGGAACTGCTTCAGCTGGGACAGCCGCGGTCCGACGATTCCCGCCGCGACGGCCGTTCAATCCATATTGCATTTCCCTGCGCAGTCCCGTAGGGTGGCGCCGCGTGCCAGCATGAACATCTACATCGATGGCAAGTTTTACCGCGACGACGAGGCGAAGATCTCCGTGCTCGATCACGGCCTGCTGTACGGCGACGGAATCTTCGAGGGAATTCGCGCTTACAACGGCCGCGTGTTCAAGCTGAAGGAACACCTCGATCGGCTGTTTGCTTCCGCCAAAGCCATTCTGTTGTCGATGCCGATGACCCACGCCGAGTTGATGAAGGCGGTTGTGCTCACCTGCCGCCGCAATAAGCTGCGCGAGGGATATATCCGGTTGGTGGTGACGCGCGGCGTGGGAACGCTCGGATTGAACCCGTACCGTTGCAAGCATCCGACGGTCGTTATCATCGCGGGAAAAATCCAGCTTTACCCGCCCGAGCTTTACGAGCGCGGCATGGAGATTGTCACGGTGCCGACTGTGCGCAACCTGGTCAGCGCACTGAACCCGGCGATCAAATCCTTGAACTACCTCAATAATATCCTGGCCAAAATCGAAGCCATTAACGCCGGCTGCGAAGAGGCCGTGCTGTTGAACTCAGAAGGTTTCGTTTCCGAGTGCACAGGTGACAATCTTTTCATCGTCAAGGAGGGTCATTTGATGACTCCGCCGCTCTCCGCGGGGGCGCTCTACGGCATCACCCGCCGCGTGGTGATGGAGATCGCCGAGGAATCAGGCCTCAAAGTCAGCGAACCCAATCTGACACGGTATGACCTTTTCAATGCAGACGAGTGTTTCCTGACGGGAACGGGCGCCGAAATCGTGCCGGTTGTCAAGATTGATGGCCGGGCTATTCGCGACGGGAAGCCTGGGCCGATCACCAAGAATCTTGTCGGGCAATACCACATCTTGACTAAAGTCTCCGGCGAGCCGATATACGAATAGTGAATTTATGCTGTGCTGCATCTGCAAGGAAAAGGAAGCCACGGTCCACTTGACTCAGATTGCCGGGGACAAAATGCAGAAAGTGGACCTGTGCGAGGAGTGCGCCAAGACCAAGGGCGTCAACGATCCTGCAGGGTTCTCGCTGGCTGACCTGCTTCTAGGACTGGGGGCCTCGCAGGAGATCGAACAGGCCGCCGGCGGCGTTGAAATCAAGTGTGCCCGCTGCGGCTTCACGCAGGCCGATTTCAAGAAAGCCGGGCGTCTCGGTTGCCCGGAATGCTATAAGGCTTTCTCTGACGCGCTAGATGGGCTCCTCAAGACGATGCATAAGGGTACGCGGCACGTGGGCAAAGTCCCCGAAATGCTGAGGCAAACCCGCGACCTTGCTGATCGCTTGAAGCTGCTCCAAAAAAAACTCGCCAAGGCCGTGGCCGACGAGGACTTCGAGGAAGCGGCCATCCTGCGGGATGAGATCACGCGAACGTCGGCCCGGTTGGCCGATTCACCTGTCAGTTAGTGCCATGGATCTGCATGCATTCCTTACGCCACCGGCGGATTCGGCCCGGCGCAAGGGCCCCTATGACCGGATCGTGATGTCCAGCCGCGTGCGGTTGGCGCGCAATCTCAAAGAGGCCGCTTTTCCCGGCTGGGCAAAAAAGCCGGAGCGCGTCCGCGTCCTCGAATTGATCCGGCCAGCGGTCGAAGCCCTTCCTGACATGAAGGACGCTTTCTCCGAAGCCATGGACAGCCTCTCAACGCTGGACAAGCAGATTCTGGTCGAGCGCCATCTCATTAGCCGCGAACACGCGGCCAAGAGCATTGGCAGCGGGCTAGTGCTCAATCGCGATGAAACTTTTTGCGTGATGATCAACGAAGAAGATCATCTCCGGATGCAAGCGCTTCGGCCTGGCCTGCAACTGCGCCAGGCCTGGGGGGCCATCGACCAGGCCGACTCGACGCTCGAGAAGAAACTGGAATTCGCTTTCAGTCCGGAGTTGGGCTACCTGACCGCCTGCCCGACCAACATTGGGACCGGCATCCGGGTCAGCGCCATGCTGCACCTTCCAGGTTTGGTTTTGGCGGAGCAGATCAATCCCATCATTCAATCCGTGAATAAGCTGGGGCTGGCCGTGCGCGGTCTTTACGGCGAAGGCACAGAGGCGCTCGGCAACGTCTTCCAGGTCTCGAACCAGATGACGTTGGGCGAGTCTGAGGCCGCCATCGTGGAGCGTTTGGAGAAGGTTCTGGGCCAAATCATCGAACACGAGGAAAACGCCCGCGGGACGCTTTTGGAGAAAAAGCCAAAAATGGTGTACAATCATATTGGCCGGGCCTACGGGATCCTGGCGAATGCCCACAGCATTTCCTCGAAGGAAACGATGAACCTGTTGTCGCTGATGAGGTTAGGTGTGGATCTGGGCCTTTTCCCGGGCGCGGATCGCTCCTTGGTAGATGAGCTATTTATACTGACTCAGCCGGCGCATTTGCAGAAGCAACACTCTGAGAAACTCTCGGCAGAGGAACGGGATTTGCTGCGTGCAGACATGGTCCGCGAGCGATTGCGGCAGGTCAGCCGGCCGATAGCCAAACCGGTGCCGCACCCCGCGCCCGGAACGGAAGGACCGCAAAAGTAATTGCATGTGATATTATGAGTGACGAAGCCATGAACAACTTCACACCGCGCGCACAGCAAGTGCTTGCGCTCGCGCGAAAGGAAGCCGACCGCTTCAACCACAATTTCGTCGGCACCGAGCATCTGTTGCTCGGCCTGATCAAGCTCGGCCAAGGCGTAGCCGTCAACGTCCTGCAGAAGCTCGGGCTCGATCTTGAAACAGTCCGCATGGAAGTCGAAAAGCAGGTTGGCACCGGCCCAGACCAGAAAATGATCGGCAACATTCCGTACACGCCACGCGTGAAGAAGGTTCTCGCACTGGCCGGCAAGGAAGCCAAGGCCTTGAACCACACTTACGTGGGCACCGAGCATATTCTGCTGGGCCTGCTACGCGAGGGCGATGGAGTCGCTGCTCGCGTCCTCAAGAACCTGGACGTGGACATTGAACAAACCCGCCAGGAGATTCTGAAGGAACTCGACCCGAATTTTACCTCTGCGGAGGACTCCGGCTCTAGTGAATCCCAGGAGAAGCCCGCGCCCGAGAAGAAAGGTGAGATCAAAACCCCAGCGCTCAAGGCCTTTGGCCGCGACCTGACTGAGATCGCCCGCAAAGGCGAGATGGACCCGGTCATCGGGCGCAAGGACGAAATCGAGCGCGTGATCCAAATCCTCTGCCGCCGCACCAAGAACAATCCTGTGCTTCTGGGCGAGGCGGGTGTGGGCAAGACCGCCATTGTCGAAGGCCTGGCGCAGGAAATTGCCTCCGGCAACGTCCCTGAACTGCTGAGGGACAAGCGCGTCATCACGCTCGACCTGGCGTTAATGGTTGCGGGCACCAAATACCGCGGCCAGTTTGAGGAGCGCATCAAAGCGGTGATGGACGAGATTCGCCGCTCCAAGAACATCATTCTTTTCATCGACGAGCTGCACACGATCGTCGGAGCGGGCTCGGCGGAAGGCACGATGGACGCCTCGAACATCATCAAGCCCGCCCTGAGTCGCGGCGAACTGCAATGCATCGGCGCCACCACCTTGAATGAATACCGCAAATATATTGAGAAGGACGCGGCCCTGGAGCGCCGCTTCCAGGCGGTTAGAGTCGATGCTCCATCCGTCGAAGAGGCAATTCTGATCTTAAAGGGCCTGCGCCCCAAATACGAAGATCACCATAAAGCCGAGTTCACCGACAAGGCGATCGAAGCGTCGGTCAAATTGTCCGATCGTTACATCACGGATCGTTACCTGCCGGACAAGGCCATTGACCTGATGGATGAGGCCGGCTCGCGAGCGCGAATCGGCACGATGACCCGGCCACCCGAAGTCAAAGGGCTCGAGGCCGAAATTGAAGATATCAAAACGAAGAAAGAGCGCTCCATTAAGAACCAGGATTTTGAAGGCGCTGCCGCCATGCGTGACAAGGAAAAGCATGCCAAGGAGCGGCTCGAATCCGTTTTGAAAGAATGGCGCACCACGCGCGAGGAAAAGCGGGTGAAGGTGGACGAGGAGGATATTCTTCACGTAGTCTCGAAATGGACAGGCATCCCGCTCAAGCGCATGGAACAAGGGGAAATGCAGCGGTTGCTGGAAGTCGAAGGGGAGATGACCAAGGTCGTGATCGGCCAGCGCGAGGCCGTATCCGCGCTTTGCAAGGCCCTGCGCCGCTCACGCGCCGACCTCAAGGATCCGCGTCGGCCCATCGGCACTTTTGCCCTGCTCGGCCCGACCGGCGTGGGCAAGACATTGTTGGCCAAGACGCTCGCCGAGCAGTTGTTCGGCGATTCCAAGGCCCTCATTCAGCTCGATATGAGCGAGTACATGGAGAAATTCAACGTCTCTCGATTGATCGGGTCGCCGCCAGGCTACGTTGGCTACGAGGAAGGCGGACAACTGACCGAGCAAGTGCGGCGCAAACCTTATTCGGTCGTGCTCTTTGACGAGATCGAGAAAGCCCACCCAGACGTGTGGAATTTGCTCCTGCAAATTCTGGAAGAAGGCAAACTGACTGATAACGTGGGGCGGGTCGTCAATTTCAGGAACACGATCATTCTGATGACGTCGAACGTCGGCTCCGACACCATCCGGAAGCAGTCCACGCTCGGGTTCTCCCCCATTACGGACGAACATAGCTACGAGCAAATGCGCGAAAGAATTCTGGAAGAGGCAAAGAAAACTTTCCGCCCGGAATTCCTCAACCGTCTGGACGATCTCGTCGTCTTCCGGTCTCTGACCAAGCCGGACCTGATCGCGATTCTGGACTTGGAAATCTCCAAGGTGATGCAGCGCCTGAAAGCGCGCAACATCGTACTTCAGTTGGACGACAAGGCCAAGGATTTCCTCGTCAGTAAGGGGTACGACCCGATGTACGGCGCCCGACCAATGCGCCGTGCCGTCGAACGGTCGCTGGAAGACCCACTCGCCGAAGAAATCCTTCGTGGCGCTTTCCACGAAGGCGAGCCCGTCGTGGTGAGTGTCGAGAACGATCACCTGGTCTTCTCGCAAAAAGCCGCCGCGGAGGGAGCGCTCTCAAGCTAATCCGCCCATCAAATGGTGATCTGTCTGCCAGTCTCAGGGTAACCTTCATTGCCGCCGCCCGGGTGGCCTCTGGCGCCTTCCTCTCCCCAGCCCAGGCTTGAGGGCCTCACCTGCTTATTTCGGGAAAGGATTCCACGTCCCGGTCCCGTCTCTCAGCCACTGATCCGGTCGTGCCCGGGGAATCCCCGGGGGCAATACCGGGGAGAATTTGGTTTGCAAAATTGGGTCGTTCTTTTGATAATTTAATTGCCAGAATAAGAAACTTAGAAAGACTGATTACGTACCAATTTCAAGAAGGGGAGGCCGGGTTTGAACCAATGCTGAGCTCAAACCGCGTCGCCTTCTAAAGACCCTGAAGAGTGCGCGTTGTCCCCGCCAAATGCGTTGGTTTCGGCCTGTTTCGACGGCTACTTCCAACTTTCATAGGTCGACCTGAGCGGCTGGGTTCTGTCCTGTGCCGACTCGTGTTCCTGTCTGCCTTGCTCAGAGGAACTTCCGCGTTCTCCGCCGCTTCGATCACCGCCGCCACCGGTGGCACCAACATTTCGGCGGACAAGGCTGCGAACGCGGCTACGCCCGCGTGGACGACTCTCGGCCCAATCGTCATCCATGAAGGTAATAAATTCGATTTTAACGCCGGCACTGGCGTGACCGTGGTCTTACAGGCCCCGCCGGGTTTCGAATTCAACACTGCGGCGCCGCCAAACATTACTTTCACCTCGGGCGTGGACATTTCCTCGGCGACGCTAGCCATGAGCAGCTCGACGACCATCACCATCACACTGACAGTCACCGGAACGAGCGGGACAGATCAGTTGACCATTGGCAATACGAACGGACTTCAAGTCCGGCCGACCTCAGGCACGCCTCTGGCCAGCGGTCAGATTTTCCGACCGCAATCAGGTGGCGGTACCGCCGTGATCAATGGGATCACTTCCTCCGCGAACGCCGATGGCTCAGGGGGAAGCAATTTCGGTTCGCTGTCCGAATCAGTTGGTGCGGCGTCGCGCCTGGCATTCACGACGCAGCCGGGAAATGCCCGGGTCGGAACTATCTTCGGCACTCAGCCGGTTGTGAAGTCTCAGGACCAGTTCGGAAACAATTCAGTCACTGGGCTGCCAAGCAGTGTCACCGTCGCTCTGGCGCTGACCTCCGGGACAGGGCCGTTGTTGGGCACGACCAACCTCAATATCGGGACGGCCGGAGGGAATGGAACGGTGACATACACGAACCTGGAGATTGACGTCGGAGGGACGAATAAGCAGTTGACGGCCAGCGCGCCGGGCCTGGCGAGCGCCTTGAGCAGCGTGTTCACGGTCAACAGCCCGCCCACCATCTCGAGCCTCCCGAACGTGGCCACGAACGAGGACAACGTCGCCACAAACTCCTTCACCATTAATGACCTGGAGACGCCCGCCGATTCTTTAATTCTCTCAGCGACATCTTCCAACACGAGCTTGGTGGCGAACGCAAATATTATGTTCGGAGGCACTGGCAACAATCGTACGGTGACGCTTCTCCCTTCGACGAACGCATTTGGAACCACTGCGATCACGATCTCGGTAAGCGATGGCACGCTCTCATCGAGCAACTCGTTCCTGCTCACGTTCAACGCGGTCGATGATCCTCCGACGATGAATGTCTTGACCAATTGGACGATACTGGAGGACGCGGGAACACAGACGGTCAATCTCACTGGAATCAGTCCCGGGCCGAGCAACGAAAGCACGCAGACTCTCACCATCATCGCCTCGTCCAGTAATCCGAACCTGATACCCGATCCAAACGTCAACTACACCAGCCCGAACACGACCGGCACGCTCACGTTCGCTCCCCAAGCCAACCAATTTGGAAGCGCCACGATCACGGTGGTGGTTCAAGACAATGGAGGCACGAGCAACGGAGGCGTTGACTCCCTGACGAACACGTTCCTGGTAACGGTACTGGCGGTAAATGACCCGCCGACGTTGGATCCGATTAGTGATCTGACTCTCAGCGTCAACCCGGGGCTGCAGACGGTGGCGCTAACCGGGATTAGTCCTGGACCCAGCAATGAAAGCACGCAGACTCTGACGTTGACCGCGATGTCCGGCAACACCGCCATCATCCCCAATCCCACCGTTAACTACACCAATCCGAGCACGTCCGGCACGCTGACTTTTACGCCCGTCACCAATTCCAGTGGTAGCGCCTTGATTACGGTGACGCTCAAAGATAATGGCGGGACCAACAACGGTGGCTTGGATACGGTCACTCGCCAGTTTACGGTCACCGTGAGCCCCATCTCGGATCTGGCGATCAGCCAGGCAGCCATTCCCAGCCCCGCGTTCGTCGGCGGCACCATCACCTTTAAATCAACGATCACCAACCTCGGACCAACCACGGCTTTGGGCATCCAGGTGACAAATATTTTGCCGAGCGGGATCGGCTCAACTTCGGTATCTTCCAGCCAGGGCTCCTCGACCAACTACGGTGGCACAGTTGTGACCAGCCTGGGCAGCCTGACGAACGGCGGCTCTGCCACCGTCAGCCTGACGGTCGAGCCGCTGGCTATCGGCACCTACACGAACCTCGCATCCGTCTCCAGCAGTGTTCCTGATCCGGTGCTCGCGAATAACACCTCAAGCGCCGTGGACACCGTGGTCCCGGTCCAGTTCGTCATCAGCGGAGCCACCCTCACTTCGGAGAGCTGCACCAATGGCGCCATCGATCCCGCCGAGAGGGTTACGGTCAGTTTTGCGTTGCAGAACACAGGCTCATCCAACACGACGAACCTGGTGGCCACGCTCAAGGTTTCCGGTGGAGTGACCGCTCCCGGCGGTCCGCAAACCTACGGGGTGCTGGTCGCCGGCGGCGCGTCGGTGTCGCGCTTATTCTCGCTCACGCCCGTCGGGACTTGTGGCGGCACCTTCACCGCCACCCTCCAACTCCAGGACGGTGCTGCCAGCCTGGGCGCCGTGAGCAAGACGCTCTCATTGGGCCAGTTCCTGAATCACACGACCTCCTTCTCAAACGCCAATTCAATCTCTGTGCCCTCGTCCGGAGCAGCAACGCCCTACCCTTCCATAATCAGTGTCATGGGGCTCAACACCAATACGCTTAACCTGACGGTAACTCTGAACCAGATGACCCACACGCAACCCGATGATTTGGATATCCTGCTGGTCGGTCCTCACGGACAACAAACGTTGCTAATGTCCGACTGCGGCGGCATTAACCCCATCAACGGCGTGACCTTGACTTTCGACAATGCCGCGGCCACTGGATTGCCTGATTCGGGTCAGATTGTATCCGGGACTTTCAAGCCGACTGACTTTCAAGCCGGTGACGTTCTGGCTGCGCCTGCGCCGACCGGTCCTTATGTCGACGACCTCTCCGTCTTCAACGGCACCGATCCGAACGGCACCTGGCAGCTTTATGTCTTCGACGACACCCCGAATTTTTCCGGCACCATTGCTGGGGGATGGACCTTGAACGTCACGACCCTGGAGCCATCTTGCTGTATTGATAGTGGCTCGATCGACGTCGCGCTGGCGATGTCCGCCGCGCCGGATCCCATAGTTGTAGGAAACAACGTAACCTTCACGATTATTGCGACAAACCAGGGACCAGCAGCCGCCACAGGGGTTCTTGTTACCAATCCGCTACCTGCGAACTCGATTTTCATCTCCGCTTCCTCCTCCCAAGGCACGGCCACCAATAACGGCGCCACAGTGGTATGTGCATTGGGCAGCCTGGCCAACGGCTCGAGCGCGGCCATAAACATTACTGTCCAGCCGACGCAGGCCGGAGCGATCACAAATACCGCGTCCATCTCGGCCAATGAGCCCGACCATGCCTTGTTGAACAACCTCGCGAGCGGAAGTACGACCGTGATCGTTCCAACGGTGACGATAGGCGATGCCGCCGTGGTCGAGGGTAATACCGGCACGACCACAAATGCCGTGTTCGCGTTGCAGCTTTCCTCGCCGAGTAGCCAAGGCATTACTGTCGATTATGCGACTGTGGATGTCACGGCCACCGCCGGGAGTGATTATGTCGCGACCAACGGCTCGGTCGTTTTCAGCCCCGGCCAAACGACGCGCACCGTCACGGTCAAGGTGCTTGGGGACAACCTCTTCGAGGTAACGGAGTTTTTCGGGGTCACTCTATCCAATCCCGTCAATGTCACGCTCGGCAATACTCAAGGCACGTGCCTAATCTACAATGATGATCCCCCGCCCTCCCTTTCGATCAGCGACGCCTCAGTCGTCGAGGGCAACGCAGGCACTACTAACATGCTGTTTACGGTAACTCTGACGCCCGTCAGTGGGCAGCAGATCACTTTCAATTACGCGACCGCTGATGGTAGCGCGCTGGCCGGAAGCGATTATGTGGCCACTAACGGCACCCTGTTCATAAGTCCGGGGCAAACGACCGTTTCTGTCGCGGTGCCAATCATCGGAGACACAGTCAACGAATCCAACGAAACGTTTGTGGTCAATATCAGCGGAAGCGATTACGCCACCTTCAGCCGAACTCAGGCCGTCGGCACAATCATCAATGATGATTTTCTGGCAACCATTAGCGGCGTGGGAGCAACTTTGGCGGCCGAAGGCTGCTCGCCGACCAATGGCGTTATTGATCCGAATGAAACCGTGACGGTCAATTTCGCGTTGCGCAACACGAGCGCCGGCACCGCCAGCACGACGAATCTCACCGCCACCTTGTTGCAGATGGGCGGCATCACTTTGCCCGGCGCGCCTCAAACCTACGGCGCTTTGACTTCGGGAGGGCCCTCGATAAGCCGGCCCTTTAGCTTTACCGCCAACGGCATTTGCGGAGATACCTTAATGGCTGTGCTCCAGCTCCAGGACGGAGGCAACAGTCTGGGAACGGTGACGAACTTCATCACCATGGGCAAGACCGGTTCGGCCACCAGTTCCTTCGCAAACTCGGCCTCACTGACGGTGCCGGATTTCGGCTCGGCTAGCATCTATCCCTCCACCATTAGCGTCAGCGGTGTTGCCGGGAGCGCGACGCGTGTTACCGCCACCCTTTCTGGCTTGAGCCACACCTATCCCTCGGACCTGGAAATCCTGCTGGTTGGGCCCGGTGGGCAGACTGTGTTGATGATGTCGGACGCGGGTGATGGTCAGGCGATCAACAACGTTTCGCTGACGTTCGATGACCTCGTAGCATCGTCTTTGCCACAATCAACCCAGATTTTTTCAGGCACGTACAAGCCGACAGACTATCCGCCGGATGATCCGATTGCCAGCCCTGCGCCCCCTGGGCCGTATGGAACCAATATGTCCGCATTCAACGGCTTGAGTCCCAACGGGACGTGGAGCCTGTACGTGTACGATGATTCGGCCGGCGACTCCGGCAGCCTGAGTGGCGGTTGGAGCCTCGCCATTACGTCTCTGGCACCGCCGACATGCTGCGGCGGGAACAGCGTGGCCGATCTAAGCGTTGCTGCCACGGCCTCCACCACCTCAACTGGAATCGGAAGCAATATCACATGCACGGTCAATTTGACCAACCTCGGTCCCAATATCGCTTCGGACGTCGTGCTAGTTGACACGACTCCTTCGATCGCTAGCGTTGTTTCGGCCAGCACCAGCATCGGAACCTACACAAATATCAATGGCACGCTCACTTTCTACCTGGGCACGATGACCAATGGCGCCCGGGCCTCCATCAGCATCCTGGTGACGACGACAAGCGCCGGCTATGCTACGAACAGCGTCACGGTGTCATCCCGGGCAGCAGACCCCAACCCGGCCAGCAATTCTGCCGCAACCATCACAGCAGTATCCCCCCCGGCGCCGCTCGCTTTGTTTTCTGCCAGTCCTCTGTCTGGCAATCCGCCTTTGACGGTCACATTCAATGACGGTTCCCTCGGCTCGATCACCAACCGTTTCTGGGATTTCGGCAACGGAACCACCACCAACACTTCCGCAACCAATTTCATTCACACCTACGCCAACGTGGGCACGAACACTGTCAGTCTCACTGTCGTCGGTGCGGGCGGAACAAATGTCCTCACGCAGACAGGCTATGTCATCGTGACAAATCTGCCGCCGCATCTTGCAGTCAGTCCCTCCGGTTTGGGCTTTGGCCCGGTCCTCGTGGGCCAAAGCATCACCGGCACATTTCAAGTGATAAACTCCGGTGGTCTCCCGCTCAATAGCACTGCGACGGTGCCGCTGCCGTTCGCCATTCAAGGCGGCAGTCCAATGAGTCTCGCGCCAGGTCAAACCGGACAGGTGATGGTGAGTTTCAGCCCGAGCACGGTCGGCGTGATCAGCAACGCGGTAGTTTTCTCGAGCAATGGCGGCAACAGCACGAACCCCATCACGGGCTCGGGGTTTACAGCACCCCAGCTCGCGGTCTCGCCCCCGGCTTTGAGCTTTGGCATTGTCGCCGTGGGCTCCAATGCTCAAACTAGCTTCACACTCACAAATTCCGGTTCGACTGCGCTGACAAATGGTACTGTTGCCATTGACACGGGGCCATTCTCACTGGTCTCGCCCGCCACTTTCACCATTAGCGGCTTTGGTTCGACAAATATCTCAGTGCGCTTTACCCCGACCAGCGCCGGCACATTCACCAACCTGGCAGTTTTCTCCGGTGACGGCGGTACGAGCACAAACCAGGTTACTGGCATCGGAGCGGTGGTGCCCGTCGCAGGTTTTGTTGGTGGGCCCGCGAGCGGTCTGAAACCCCTGGCGGTCACCTTCACCAACAATTCCACTGGCACGATTACTGGCAGCCTTTGGGATTTTGGTGACAGCTCAACAACGAATACTACCGCCAACAATGTGACGCATACGTACATCAATGCTGGCACCAACTCCGTAAGTCTCACGGTAAGTGGTCCGGTAGGCACCAATACGCAAACACGTCTGAATTACATCCTGGTGACGAACTTGCCGCCACAACTCGTCCTGAGTCCTAATGGTCTGGATTTCGGGCAACTGATCATCGGCCAGAGCTGCACGCAAACGTTTCTGGTTGCGAATGCGGGCGGCATCACGCTCACTGGGAGTGTCAGCACCACTCCTCCCTTTGCGATTCAGGGTATCCCGGCCCTCAATTTGACGTCTGGACAAACGGGGTCCGTGGCAATCGTTTTCAGCCCCACGAGCGCAGGCAGCTTCAGCAACGTTATCGTCTTTACCAGCAACGGAGGCAATAGCACGAACCCAGTTACGGGCTCGGGACTCACGCCGCCACGACTGGTGGCATCGCCTTCCAGCTTGGATTTTGGTACGCTGGCCGTCGGCTCGAGCGCTCAGGCCACTTTTGTCGTGACCAACACCGGCGGCGCGCCGCTCAACAGCGGGTCAGCCAGCCTCGCCTCCGGTTCGGGCGTGTTTTCGATTGTTTCGGGCACGCCATTCAACCTGCCTGGTTTTGGTTCAACGAATGTGGTGATTACGTTCAGTCCGACAAACACGGCCAGTTTCAGCAATGCAGTCGTGTTCACTTCCGCCGACTCTGGCAGCAGTACCAACACTGTCACCGGCGCGGGCGCCATCGCGCCGGTTGCGGCGTTCGCAGCCGCCCCGACCAACGGCGTAAGACCATTAAGCGTCAATTTCATGGATAGCTCCACGGGAACGATTACCAATCGCTTCTGGAACTTTGGCGATGGCACGGCCACCAACACGAGCGCCACGGCGCTCACGAAAGTTTACTCGAACTCCGGCACCAATACTGTGACGCTCACGGTCAGCGGGCCTCTCGGGACCAACACCCTGGTGCAGCCGGGCTTGATCGTGGTCACCAATCTGCCTCCGCAATTGGTGGTCAGCCCGGGAAGCCGCGATTTCGGCCAGGTTGTGATTGGCCAGACCAGCACTCAAAGTTTCCAGCTCGTTAACATTGGCGGCTTGAACCTCTCCGGCAGCGTTAGCACGACACTGCCCTTCGCGATCCAGGGCAGCAGTGTTTATAATCTGACGCCTGGCCAAACGGGTTCGGTGGCAATTACCTTCAGCCCAACGAACTCGAGCAGCTTCAGTAACGTCGTCATCTTCACGAGCAACGGTGGAAACAGCGCCAACACGCTGACCGGCATTGGACTTACTCCCGCAAAACTGGGCATCTCGCCGCCTGCTCTCGACTTCGGCACGGTGCCAGTCGGCACGAGTCCCCAAGCCAGCTTTGTTGTGACCAACCTTGGCAGTGCCGCCTTGAGCACGGGCACAGCCTCGCTCGGTTCCGGCACGCCGGGATTCACCATCCTCTCGGGTACTCCTTTCAACTTGGCCGGTTTTGGCTCGACCAACGTGGTCGTACGTTTTAACCCTACAAACGCCTCAAGCTTCAGTAGCATCGTCCTTTTCACCACCGCCAGTGACGGCAACAGCACAAATCCAGTGACTGGGACTGCGGCGTTCGTGCCAACGGCTCTCTTCATTGGCGGCCCAACTAGCGGAGCTGCGCCACTTCAAGTTACTTTCACCAACACCTCCAGTGGTACGATTACCAATGATGCCTGGGACTTTGGCGACGGATCGACCACGAACACCAGCGCAGTCACTGTGTCGCACCTCTACAACATCCCAGGGACCAACACAGTGGTTTTGAGCGTCAGCGGCCCACTAGGCCTTAGCACATTGGCCCTCACGAACTTTGTCACCGTAACGAATCCCCCACCGACGCTGCTAGTTTCAACCAACATCCTCATTGTGCCTGAGGGCGGAAGCAACTCGTTAACCGTGACGCTCAGCGGCCCTCCGGATAACAACATCGCCGTAGCGACCTCGTTCACTTCAGGCGGCACCAACCTCAGCGTGATTGGCGGCGGGGTTCTCGCGTTCAATTTCAACAATTGGAACATTCCTCAACCCGTGTTCATTGGCGCAGCCATAGACGCCGATAGCGTGAGCGAGCAGGCTCTGTTCACCCTTTCTTCACCCGGCCTGCTCAGCCAGACAATCACGGCCATTGAAGCCGATAAGGACCTTGGCGTGGTTGTATCGACCAATGCACTTATTGTTCCAGAAGGCGGCACGAACGCTTTCACCGTCCAATTAAATAACCAACCAGGCAGTGACGTAACCGTTTCGGTCGTTTTTGCATCCGGTGGAACTAATCTGTCTGTGGCCGCGGGTGCTGCCCTAGTATTCAACACCAATAATTGGAATCAGCCGCAGATCGTCGCAATCGCCGCGGCCGAAGACAACGATAACATTAATGAACAAGCCGTGTTCGCGCTAGTACTCTCCGGCGTGACCAATCAAACCGTCACCGTGACCGAGGCAGATAATGACATGCAGAGCCTCGTGCTTTGCCCGGGGCAGGATGCGGTCTTCAATATGACGCCAGCGGGCGCAGGACCATTCAGCTATGTCTGGCGAAAGGATGGGAGCGAGATTGTTGGGGCAACGACTAATCAACTGATCATCACCCACATCAGTGCTGCAAGTTCCGGCATTTACAGCGTTGAGGTGAGTGGCCCGTCGGATGCTTTCACGAACACTGCCAGCTTGTCAGTGCTTACCAACGTGACGGCGAGTGTCTTGTCCAGCCAGACCAATTGCCAGGGTTCCAGCGCCACCTTCAGTGTCTCGGCCTCCGGCACTGGCCTCGCCTATCAATGGTACAAAGGCGCTAACGCTCTGGCCGGCCAGACCAACAGCAGTCTCGCGTTAAACAATCTCAGCCCCAGCGATGCTGGCGTCTATAATGTGGTGGCCAGCGGCACCTGCGGCACCCCCATCACCAACAGCGCCGGTCTGACCGTCTATCAATCCGTCTCGGTCTCCAGTGCTCCGACGAGCCTAACCAACTGCCCGGGCACCACGGCCACCTTCAGTGTCTCGGCCTCCGGCACTGGCTTGACCTACCAATGGTACAAAGGCGCCAGCGCCCTGGCCGGTCAGACCAACAGCAGCCTGGCCTTGAACAATGTCAGCGCCTCCGATGCCAGCACCTACAACGTCGTGGCTAGCGGCATCTGCGGCGCTCCCCTCACCAACGGAGCCACCCTGACAGTCAATCAGAATGTCTCTGTCTCCAGCACTCCGGTCAGTCGGACCAACTGTCCGGGCACGACTGCCACTTTCAGTGTCTCGGCCTCCGGCACTGGCCTTGCTTATCAATGGTACAGAGGTGCCACTGTCCTCACCGGTCAAACCACCAGCAGCCTCATCTTGAACAACGTCAGCACCGCCGATGCCGGCACCTACAGCGTTGTGGCCAGCGGCACGTGCGGGACTCCAATCACCAACAGCGCCAGCCTGGCGGTGAATCAAAACGTTTCGGTCTCCAGCGGACCTTTGAGCCAGACCAACTGTCCGGGCACCACCGCCACGTTTAGTGCCTCGGCTTCCGGCACCGGTTTGGCTTATCAATGGTACAAGGGCGCCAGTTCCCTCACAGGCCGGACCAGCAGCAGTCTCGTGTTGAACAACCTCAGCGCCAGTGATGCGGCAGTCTATAGTGTCGTGGCCAGCGGCACCTGCGGCCCTCCGATCACCAACAGCGCCAGCCTGACAGTCAATCAGAATGTCTCAGTCTCCAGTGCCCCTGTGAGCTTCACTAACTGCCCGGGCACTTCCGCCTCCTTCAGTATCTCAGCCTCCGGCACTGGCCTCACCTATCAATGGTACAAAGGCGCCACCGTCCTCACCGGTCAAACCACCAGCAGCCTGGCCATGAACAATGTCAGCGCCTCCGATGCCGGCACATACAGCGTCGTGGCTAGCGGCACCTGCGGCGCTCCCCTCACCAACAGCGCTACCCTGACAATCAATCAGAATGTCTCAGTCTCCAGCGCTCCGGCCAGTCGGACCAACTGTCCGGGCACGACTGCCACTTTCAGTGTCTCGGCCTC
>JACXTT010002460.1_pt1 | contig 29378 bp, 32 predicted proteins | sample 9270951 | NCBI WGS metagenome assembly JACXTT01 (sample SAMN15532306, study PRJNA645909) | rock metagenome | isolation source: weathered quartz diorite | place: Puerto Rico | collected 2017-06-21 | reverse complement strand
CTGAAACACGGGTTCGAATCCCGTTGGGGCCACCACTCCGAAATTGCTGGAGTTTTCGCCCCAGAGTTTAAGTGCCGTGGGGGGCGGGACGCGAATCCCTATTTCCGTCCCCGTTGTTCTTGTCGAACTCACTGATGACCTTCTGCAGGTCTGACTGTGTGAGCCTCGTATAGATAGTTGTCGTCTGGATGTCGGCGTGCCGGAGGTGTTCCTGTACGGCCCGGAGGTTCCCCCCGCTGCGCCGCAACAACTCGACACCACAGGAGTGACGGAACGCGTGCGGGTGAAGCTCCGGCACTCCCGCGCGCGCGCCGATGGCCTTTGTAATTTTCCAGACGCGATGTCCCTTCATCCGTTCCGCGACCACCTGCCCACCCTTCGTTTTGAATCGCGAGACGAAGAGCGGCTCGGCGCCGATCGCGTCCGCCCGCTCGCGAGCGAGGTAGTCGCCGAGGATTCGCTGCGCCACCTCAGGCAACGGCACCGCGGCCTCCACCCCGCCTTTGCCCTGGACCCGCCGAAGGCCCAGGGTCGGTACGACATCGCCCACGTCGAGCGCGACGATCTCCGCGCGGCGGAGTCCGCCGTAGCACATGAGCGCCACGAGGGCTTTGTCGCGTAGATCCGTACATTCCGTGAGCAACCGCTCGACCGTATCCCAGCGCGGCACCCGCGGCAGCCGCGCCTTGCGGCGGGGCCGGGTCAGGGCATCGATGGGATTGCGAACGAGCTTATCCCGCCGGACCGCCCACTTGCCGAAGCTACCCAGCGTGGCCAGCCGGACGCGGATGCTGCTCGTTTGCAGCCCGCGCGCGGCCAGGTCGTACTGGTAGGCTCGACAGGTCTCAGCGGTGAACTGCGCCATCAGCACAGTCCCTCCGATCTGCTTCATCATGAACGACTCATAGTCCTTGAAGCACCAGCGGTACGTCGCGATGGTTCGTGGGGTCGCCTCCTTTTCGACCCGGAGATAGTGACAGAACTCCTCGAATAAGGCGGACAAGCGCATAGGTTGCCTCCGCGTGTCCGCCACGCGCTGGGCGGCAGTATCTGGCGGGATGAGCCACGGGTCAACGGGAGATCTGGCGCTCCCCGTTTGGCGGGGCGCGCAGGCGCCGCCGGCCGCGGCGGCGGCCCGCTCGCCCGAGGATTCCGTTGACTCCACGGACGGCTACCGGTCCGCGGGCGTGTCCGCCGCGCCCGGCATCGGGGAGGGCGGCTGACTCGGCGGGGTGCTGATGCGGACCAAGAAGTCTCGGATCCGTTTGCGGATTGACTCCGCGAGGATGTGCTCGAGGGCGACGAGCCGTCCCGGATGCTTCTGCTGGATCTCCGCGATCTTCGCTACGTGGGTGAAAAGGCGATCCCCTGCGTCCAGGCCGCGGAGGAAGGCCTGGAGGGCTTGCGCCGCCGCCATCGCATCCTCCAATTCCTTCGCGGCCGTCTGGAGGGTTCCGACCCGCTCCCGGGTGGCGGCTTCCTCTCGCTGGATTTGGGTCAACTCGTCGCGGGCCGCGGCCACGGCGTGCTGGAGCTGGGCGTGTTCGTCCCGGAGCTGCTGGGCGTCTTGGCGGAGCGCCTCGCGCTCGGCGTGCAGCGCGGGGAGGCTGACATGGATGACGCCCTTCTCCGCTACCTCGGCGAGGACACCGGCCCGCTGCCCCTCCGAGATGCCGGCCAGCTCCACGGCCGTGGCGAGCGCCTCGGCCGCAGACGCGTCGAGACCCAATGTCCGCAGGCGTTGCATCTGCGCCACGAGGTCCGCCACGTCGCCCGGGGAGAGGCCCAGGGTCTCAATGCGCTCCGACAGCTCGGCCAGCGGTGTGATCCGCTCGGGCGCGTAGCCGAGGGCCTCGTACTGCGCCAACGCGGTCTGGAGCTGCTCGGGCACGCTGGGGTCGACCCCCGCCTCTTCCAGAGCCTGCATCAGGTCCGCCACGGTGACCGCGTCTTCGAGGTACAGACCTGCGGCGCCCAGGTCCTCCGCGACCTTCAGCGTGGTGCGGATATCGTCGAGGGTGAGGCCGCGTTCGTGCAGATCGGCGGAGAGCGCCAGGGCGTCGCGCAACTCGCTCACCGTCACCTCCGCGGTCTCGCACGACTGCCGTAGGTGCAGGATGGTCTCGAGGTCCCAGAAGTCATTCCCATTGGCCTGCTGCAGGCGGTAGATCTCAACGAGGATCTGGAGTGCGCGGTCCACGGAGACCCTGGCGTCCCGCGCGAGCCAGATGACGTCAGCCTTGGTCAGGTCGGAGATCGTGAAGGTCGGAAGCATGGAATACCCAGCGGTCATGGGCGCCCTCTCCTTTGCGGAACTGGTCTCGATGTCATCCGGAAAGAGATGAATCCGGGGATCCCGCGTCGAGGCAGCCGTGATGCCACGGTCCTGTTCGCGCGGCACCGGCAGGGCGGGCATGCTGGCCTCCCGGGCACTTCCAGGGAATGCGCGCAGCGCGCCCGTCCATCCCGCCTGAGTCCAGCCGATGGTGTCGACGACGAGGAGAAAGTCCGACAGGGTCTGGCGTACCGCGATCGCCGCCGGCAGCCAGGCGGTCATGCCTGTGGCCAGACCCAGGAGCAGGTCCACGTCCACCAAGCCGAGAGCCTCCGCCTGGAGGACCTGCCGGAGCAGGCCGACCACAGCAGCCCGGAACCGCTCGGCGGAGTCCTGAGAAGGGCGGAGGGGCAGGGGCCCCGCGTTGGCGGCGGCCTCCAGGGCCTGACCGCCCACCAGCGCCAAGTCGGGCATCTCTACCCCGCCGAGATCGCCGATGATCATCCGCCGGAGCTGGGGCGCCACCAGGCCCGTCCGTTCCGTCAGGGTTGTCCCCGCTCCCGGGTTCATCGTGATGAGCGCCACCGGCGCGATGCTCACGACCTCGTTCTCCACGGGGAGGCGGCGGCGGCCACTGAGGAAGGGGGCGAGGGCGCGGCGGACGCCGGGGTCGGCCAGCTGCAGCTCGTCGAAGACCACGACGGGCGCCTCGAGCAGGCGGCGCCGCGAGGCGATCTCCCCGTCCGGGCCCCGACGGATCCATAGGCTGCGCCCGCTCTCGCTTGCCAGGTCCACGATGTGGGTGGTGGGGTCGACTCCCGCGGCCAGACAGAGAAACCTTCCCGCTGACGTCTTCCAGGCCAAGGTGGGCCCCAGGAGGAGGAAGGTCGGGTGCCGCTCCTCCTGGGTGGTGAGCTGGCGGACCACCAGGGCGGCCAACGCCAGCTCAAGCAGCGCGCGATGCCAGGGGCTCGGCACCAGCGCGAGTGGCGCGTAGACGGTGGCCAAGCCGCCCAGGCAGGCGGCTTCTTCCCGCTCCGCCTTGACCTGCTGACCGGCCGGCGTCAGGGCGTAACCGTCGCCCCGTTTGATGACATAGCCATCAATTTGCAGCCGCTTGAGCCGGCGGTAGACCGATCCCCGCGGTTGGGCCTCGACCAACTCCCGGACAGGCCGTGGCGTCTCGCTCAAGAAGGTAAGAATGGTGAAGTCGAGGAGCGTCAGCTGTCGCACGGATGGTCCTCGGCGCGGACGGAGGCCCAGCCTCCACGCGCGCATGACAGGTCGGGCTGTCCAGGCGTAGAGTGCCGGTGATCGGATGCTTCGCGAACCGGGGCGTCAGTCATGTCGAACCTCGCGCCCTCCGCGGGCGTTTTCTTTTGAGGATCGGCGAGGGAGCAGACGGTGCCTAGAGACAGATCGCGAGCCGCAGGCCCAGGCGATTTGTCCCCCCTGGCGACCTACCTGCGGGATGAGGTGGAAGCCCTCCGGAAGGGGGCCGGGGAGGAGTTCGACCACGCCCTGGAGCGGGCGCATACGACGCTCGAGACGATCCGCGCTCATGGGGGCGATCCACGGTTCGTCCTCTGTGTGCTGACGTCAGCCCGCTGGCGGCGTCTCCGTCCTCTCGGCCCCGAGTTCGGGCGATGGACGCGTCTGCTGGGCCAGCTCCTCAAGGAACCGGCGCTCCATACGCTGCTGGCGACCGAGCAGGCGCCACGCGGGACGCTAAAGCAGGTGGCCGAGGATGCCCTGGCATTCCTCCAGAGCTTTCACTGGCAAGACGAAGGGATCCTAGACAGTCGAGGCACCGGTTTCGTCGCGGCCCACAAGCGGCGGGCTTCGGTTCACTTGGATCGGGCGGTGGGCGCCCTGGCTTGGCACCTCCGCGAGGGGACCACAGGCACCTTCGACCGCCGCGTGACGCTAGCCGAGCTCATTACCGCCTTTTGGCCGGTGCGTCGTAAGGGGTCGACCGGCATCGATCCCATCGCATTCGAATTGGTGAAGAAGCGGCTCCAGCGGAGCGACAAGGCTTTCAACCAGCGCTTTGTCGTGTCCTTCGAGCGGGTCAAGTTCCATGACGTGCACCGGTTCCTGGCCATCACGCTCGACGACCAACGACTGATGCCTTGCGGGACGGCTTGCCCGTCTGGTAGCGATGATCCTGACGACCCGCTGTCACAAGGCAAGATCTTCACCGAGTCGTTCCGGCCTGCACCTGGCGTCCACGACGATCAAGAATCGCGAGGCCAAACGATTCAGGAGGCCCCCGGAGATCCAATCACCATCCTCGATGCAAAGTCACCGGAGACGAACCAGCCAAGCCCAGCCAACGATTGGCCCCACGATTCAACCGGGCTGTCTCCCGAGGGGCAGGAGAACGGGTAGTCTCACGGCCTGAGACTTGCGCGGGACAAGAGCTGGGAAACTGGGAAACCGGGCTGGGCGTGCCCGGACCAGGCGGGCGCGTGCGGCAGACCCAGGGTTTCAACTTGCATAATCCATTTGACCTTGCCCCACGGGGTAGGGTCTACGCTGCTCCCATGGCACATGAAGGCCTGTTGATCGGAGCGGTGGCCGCGAAGAGTGGAATTAGCCGGAAGGCGCTCCGCCTGTACGAGAAACTCGGTATCCTCCCGCCCTCGCGTCGTACCGCGTCGGGCTACCGCGTGTATGGACCGGAGACGTTGGCGCTTCTCGGCTTCGTCACGCAAGCGAGGCGGCTTGGCTTCCGACTGGATGAAATCAAGCGCATCGTAACGCTCAAGCGGTCAGGTCGAACACCGTGCAAGCACATCTTGGATCTCGTTCATCTGAAGCTGGAGAACATCGAGCAGGCGCTCACGGACTTGGCAGAAGTGCGTGGGCAGCTTCGCGGGCTGCTCCAGTCCTGGCAGTCCCGCCGATACCGTTCTGCCGCTGTCTGTCCCTGCATTGAACACTTGACCGTTGTGAAGGGAGGGAGGTGAAAGCCATGGCGAACCATAGGGTGACGCTGTGCCCGGCCGGCTGCGGTCAGTGCCCGGACATCGAGATTGCCGGCGAGGAAGTACGAATTGGCGAGGCGGGCAACCTCGCCGTCCTCAAGAAGGACGAGTGGAACCTGCTCGTTGACCTGATTCAGTCAGGCCAGCTGGCGAAGATCTGATTCAACGGCGGGTCAACCGCACGAAGCGGGGCCGCGTGTGGTTGATCCGCTTCCTCCAAGTCCGCGGTTACCTCGTCGCGCATACCTCCGCCGCCATAACGCGCGGGTCCTTGCATCGGGCGTTTCGTGTCGTGCGCACCATGACGGCCTCGCGAAATCCGGCTTCGCGGAACTCATTCAGGAAGGCACCGCCTTCCTTAGCCCCGGCCACTCGGGCAAACCATTCCGCTTCGGTGAAATGGTCCGGTTTGCTCACGGCTTCCTGTAAGACGAGCTCCGCGGCATAGACGTGGCCGTCTGGGCGCACGACACGCGCGAGTTCCCGGAAGATCTCCGCGCGAGCGGGATTCAGGTTGAAGATGCCGTTGACGAGTGCGATGTCCATCGTTGCCTCGTGAAGTGGGAGCCGTTCGGCATCACCCCGGCAGAAGGTCACATGGACTCTACACGCAGCGGCAGCTTGCCGGGCGCGCACGAGCATCGCTTCGCTGAAATCGATGCCGACGATGCAGCCAGTTGCGCCCACACGCCTCGCCAAGATCAGGCTGTCGAGCCCTGCCCCACAGCCAAGGTCGAGGACGCGGGATGAGGCAGGGACTTCCGCTAAGATAGCTAGGTTCGAAACTCCAGCGAAGGCTTCGACCGCCACCGGGGGCAAGGCGTCCAACAGTTCGGCGGGATAGCCCAGTCGCTCGGCCAAGAGACGACCCACGGGGAAGGCGTGCTTCCGTGTTGGTCGTTCGGCCACGGCGGAGTAGGCCCTATGGACAGAGCTTCTGAGTTGTAGGGAACTATGGTTTGGCATGGATCGGTCATCCCCAAGAAGCGGGTCAAGTAGCTTGTGATTGCACAGCCCTATATCGACTGCTCAGAATTTGCCGGCGCTCAGCCCATCGCAAGTAGGCCATAACGCCGGATATTTCACGCGCTGCGGGGTGCAGACCGTGTACAGTACCTCCCATGAAGGGCATGGCCGGCTGTTTCATGGTTGCCCGCTGGGGCTTGGTTGCCCTCTCGGTGATGATGCTCACCGGCCACGTCTGCGTTCTGCCGACCGACGGTCACGTCGACACGGCGCCACGGCATGTCGATGAGGCGCACCCACCGGACGCCGACGAGGCGGTACACGGAGCGTCCTGTGAAGCATTGCCGTCATCATGGGTAGCCTGCCCAGCCGCCTTCACGATCTCTTCTGTTGTGGTTGCGAGTCCCGTTGAACAGCCGAAGAGGCAGATCGGAAGCAGTTCGATCTCGGCCTCGCCGACCGCGTCACCGCCGCTCTTTCTGCTGCACGCCGCGTTCCTGATTTAGTCCGTCCCCCCTCTACGCGTCTCGCTTGTCCGCTGGCCGGGGGTGTGCCCTGGCCATGCGCCACGATCTCGTTCCTTCGGGAGGCAGGATGCTGTCGGGGGCGTGCCCGGGGGGACCGCAGAACAGGGGGAACAAAGGATGCGGTTCAGCGATTGCCGGATGCTCAGGATGTCGCTCAGCGCCGCAGCGGCGGTGATCTGGGTCATCGCGGCCTCCCAGAGCGGAGCCCATGACGACCGTCCGCACGCAGCCGCGGGCGGCGAGGAGCACATCCACGCAGCGGTTCCGGCCGAGTACGCCAGCGTGAAGGCCCCTGTACATATCTGGACTAACTCGGCCATCCTCCGCCGAGGCGAGGCGATCTACACCGCCAAGTGTGCGACGTGCCACGGGCCACACGGCGCTGGCGACGGTCCCGACGCGGCGACGTGGCTGGGGCTCCAGGCCGGGTCGTTCCGCGACCGGGCGATGGTCGCGGAGATGAGCGACGCGTACTGGTTCTGGCGGGTCAGTGAAGGGGGTCTCGTGGAGCCCTACAAGTCCAAGGGGTCCGTGATGCCCGCGTACAAGGACGCGCTATCCGTCGAGGACCGCTGGGCCGTGATCGCCTATCAGCACGCACAGTCGGAGCACTCGGGTCCCCATACCGCGGCTGAGCATCCCGAGATGCACGAAGGACACGCGGGACCGCAGCTTCACCCGGAGCCGCGGGGCGTCGCCTTCGGCAGTCCGTGGGCCACCCGCGACCACCGCTGGCAACCGCGAGGGCCGTGGAAGTGGGCCGTGATGCACGACCTGCCGCAACTCTACCGGGAGTTCAACGGGATCGACTTCGGCCATGCGCACCTCGCCGAGACGCTGCTCCGGACGCAGGATCCGCGGCAGGTCGAGCAGGCCCGGCTGGAAGTCCTCGACTTCATCTTTAGTTCGCCTCCGGTGCCGCCGGACGAGGAGCAGATCGCCCCGACCTTCAATCGGATGGCCTGGGAAGTCGCCAAGACGTTCGATTGGGCGCACCTCTTCCACCGGAGCCTCTACGACCTCTTCGCCAGCGACACGGTGACGGACAAGGTGGCCGTGTACCGGAAGCTCCTGGCCGACTACCTGGAGAAGCCAGAGGCGATCACGCCGCACCGCCTTGATCACCACGGGGCGCTCTGGCGCTTCCCCGAGTCGAAGTCCTTCCGCGACCGCTTCCGGACGTTCAACACCCAGATCTGGGCGTACCACTGGCTGCAGGCGGCCGTCTACGATGTGCAGCTCCTGGGCGACGTGCGGACGCAACAGGAGCGGATGCCAAAGGTCGTGGCCTTCTATCACGGTTATCTGCGCCGACCGCCGGAGGAATGGGAGTACATGCCCATGATGCCCGAGGCCGCCCCGGAGTTTGCCAAGCAGTTCCCGGAAGCCGCCGCGATCTTCGACAACCTCCACATGCTGCACGACAACTTCGATGACATCCTGGCTCGTCCCGATCTCTATCCGACGCTCGGAGCCAGACGCGCCGCCGTCCTCCAGATTCTCCCGATCTATCTCCATCGCAGCCACGGCGTGAAGGATCTGTACCCCGACTTTCACGAGGCGGCCGGGATGCCGGGGGGCGGACATGCCGGGATGACCGACATGGGGCCGAGACCCCCATCCGTGAAGGACGTGCTTGCCGGAACCGCCCAACCGAGCCGGCAACCGCAGCCATCCGAGGGGCAGAAGGTTGGCCCGGCCCCCAAGCGCTGAGGATGAGCTGATGATCAGGATCGTCACGGTCTCCGTGCTGACTCTGCTGGTCTTGGCACCGAGCGAGGTGTTCGCCATTGACCATGGGAATCTCGATGCGGGTCGTCCGCTGCGGCTCGAAGACGCCTATACGATCGCGGACGGCGAGATCGCCATCGAGGGCGGTGCCAGGTTCACGCTTCAACGGCGCGGTTCGAATCAGGGCGTGTTTCCGGTTGAAGTGCTCTACGGCGCCTACCCGAACCTGCAGTTGAGCATCGGCACCTCGCTCTCGACTGATCCTCGAGACGTCGACGATCGTCCAAAGTCCGGGGATCTGCAAGTGAGTGCGCTCTATAACTTCAATCAGGAGACGATCAGCCTGCCGGCCTTCGCGGTGGGGCTTGGCGTTGACACGCCGACTGGCGTGCAGGCCCACGGCTACGGCATCGACGTGAAGGGCATCATCACGAAGTCCATCGGGCGGCTCAGTCTGCATCTGAACGCCGGGTACGAGTTTCTCATCTCGACCCCGCGGGAGGACCGGGACGGCCGCTACCAGCTCTCCCTCGGTGCCAGCTATCCCATCGCGGCGCCGCAGTTTACGCGGGCGACGCTCGTCGGCGATGTATTCGCTGAGCAATCGACGCAGCGGAGTGAGCCGCCGTTCGTCGGGATCGAGATCGGCTTGCGCTACCAGTTGACCCCTCGGATGGTCTGGGACGTGGGAGTCGGGACCGAGTTCGCTGGGCCAGCGCACCGATCAGACCTGTTCCTGACGACGGGCGTGTCGTTCGGGTTCTGAGCACGGGATCTATCTTCAAGGACACCATGTCTCGAGGTCGACATCATCGGGGTTCCGGTTGCGAGAACCATCGAATCACATTCCGGCGCGATCGGGGCATTCAAGCCCCACGCGGGGCGCGGGCACCCCAGCGTCTACCCGGGCTAGGGCTTCGTCATCGGAGTGACTCGGACGCAGACCTTCAGGAATTCAGTAGGTTGGGTCGCACCACGGGAGTCGCCACCGGTGGCAGCGCAGTTGCACGCGGTATTCTGAGGAAGGGACTATGAGTTATCCCCGGCGGCAGACAAGGTGGCCCTCGCAAGTAGCAGCCCTTGCCCTGGCAGGGCTGACGCTAGCCATCGGGTTCTGTCTCTTTGATGGGCATAATTCCGCAACCGACGATCACGGGATGGCGCTGGACCTGTGCTGCGGTCTTGTGGTCTCTTCCGTTGCGGTCACGCTGTTGTCTCTCGTCGTCGTGAGCCGTGTCCCCGGAGAACCACGGCGCCTAGCGTACGCCGCCGCGCCCCGTCGTATCGATCCCCCCCCGAAGTCTCTCTCGCGTTCCTAGTCGCTCGCTCTCTGTCTTGGCAGTGCGGGCATGTTCTGGCGTGTGCCCGCTGATGGAGCACTCGATCCCTGGTGCCGGGTTCGACCCGCGCTGGAGGGGAGCCATGCCATACCGGCTTCGCGGAGGGGTCTCGATTGCCGCCACCGTGATCTCGGCGGTGCTTTGGGCTGGTCCGGCGTCAGCCCGCGCCGACCTAGAAGGTCGTACCGCGGTACCAGGCATGGTGGCCCGTGCTCTGCCCGCCGTAGTCAGCATAACCACGCGCCAGATCGAGCGTGATCAATTCAACCAGCCCGTGCCGATCCGGGGGTTGGGCTCCGGGTTCATCGTCGATCGCCAGGGCCACATCCTGACGAACAACCACGTGGTCGACGGCGCCGAGGACATCAAGGTGGCGTTGACCGATGGGCGGACTTTCCGAGCAGTCTTGGTCGGCGCTGACCCCTTCACCGATCTCGCCGTCCTGAAGATCGACGGCAAGCATCTGCTGGCGCTCTCGCTCGGAGATTCGGCCCGGCTTGCGGTCGGAGAGAGCGTGGTGGCCATCGGCAGCCCCCTCTGGATCGAGGGAGGGCCGACCGTCACCACGGGAGTGGTCAGTGCGCTGGGGCGGTCTATGGAGCAGCCTGGGCTGCCCGCGCTTCACAACCTGATCCAGACCGATGCCGCCATCAACCCCGGGAACTCGGGCGGGCCTCTGCTGAACCTGAGAGGCGAGGTCGTGGGGATCAACACGGCGGTGATTGCCTCGGCCCACGGGATCGGATTCGCGATCGCTGCCGGGATGGCGAGGCCCGTGGTCAGGGAGTTGATCGCCCATGGGCGCGTGGTGCGGCCGTCGCTCGGGATCGCGGCGGTCAGCCTGACGCCGCAGCTGGCCTACGCCAACGATCTGCCGATCGAGCGGGGCGCGCTGGTGATCCGTGTCGAGGCGGGGGGCCCGGGCGACGCCGGAGGGCTCGAGCCGGGCGACGTGATCACCGCGCTGGACGGGCGCCCGGTGACTGATCTCCATCACTTGCATGAGGTGCTCGCGCGTCACCGCGTCGGCGAAGCGGTCGCCGTGACGGTTTGGCGTGACGGCAAGACCGTCCCGCTGCGGCCGCTTCTGGGGCAGGAACCATGAGATCCATCGGGCAGCTCACTCGGACCGGGCTCGTAACCATCCTCGCGGCGCTAACGTTCGCAGTTCCGGCCGCGTGGTCGACCGAAAACGAAGTCATCATCCGAGCGACGGCACTCGAGCCACACGTGCTCCACACCATGGCGGGGCAGCGCGTCAACTTCGTGAAGCGCGTGGACCGCCCAGTGCACGTGGAGTTCGGAGAGGACCCCGGGCGGCACCACGTGTTCCAGATGCCGGCCCGCGGGCCGATCTGGGCCATTTTCCATCGTCCCGGAACGCATCCGTACGTAGTTCACATTTATGACGGCACGACGACCGTCCTGCATGGAGTCGTGGAGGTCGTGGAGAGTCCGGAGCGTCCGTGGGGGCTTGGGACGTGCGGGGCGGTCGTGCTGGAGGAATGTGTTGAGCCCTGAGGCGGCGAAGCCGGGCGCGGGCGGGGCACGAGGCCGCGGCAACATCAGCCGCTGGTCCATCGAGCACCCGTACATCGTCATCGCCTTCTACCTGGGCGTGGCCCTGCTCTCGGTCCTGGTGATCTTCTTCCAGATGCCCCGGCGGATGATGCCCTACGTGGAGAGCCCGATCGTCGGCGTCGTCTCCATGATGCCCGGGCTCTCGGCCGAGGAGATGGAGATCTACTTCTCGAAGCCCATCGAGGAGCGGATGGTGGACCTCAAAAACGTCCACTTCGTGCGCTCCACCTCGCAAGAGGGCTTCTCGATCGTCAGCATCGAGTTCTGGTACGGCACGGACATGAGGAAGGCCCTGTTCGACGTGCAGTCGCTGATGAATGTCGTGCAGGCGGATCTGCCGGTGACGGGCTCCAATCTCAAGCCCTCCTGGGTGCTGGCGATCGACCCGCTCAACATCCCGGTCCTGACCCTGGCCGTGACCGGGGAAGGCTACGACCGGGTACAGCTCCGGACGCTCGTGGAGAACGAGGTCGTCAACCGGCTGAAGACGGTCAAGGACGTGTACTCGGTCGTGCCATTCGGGGGTCAGAAGCTCCAGATGCAGGTCGTCGTCGATCGGGATCGGCTGGCCGCCTACAAGATGACACTCCTCGACCTTAAGAATGCGCTCGACATGCAAAACCTCTCGCGGCCAGCCGGGACGCTGACCTACCAGGACCGCGAGGTGCTGGTCCGGAGCGACTTCCGTGCCCGCGGCCCGGCAGAGGTCGCCACGTATCCCATCGCGAGCATGGACGGGCGGACCGTGTACCTCAGAGACGTCGCGGAGGTGATGAACACACCGCGGGAGCAGCGGAGCCTCTACCGGCTCAACGGCCGGGAAGCGGTGGAGGTCTCGGTCGTCCAGCAGCCGGACGCCAGCTCGGTGCGGGTGATCGACGGCGTCAAGGCGAAGCTCCGGGAGATCCAGCAGGATCTCCCGCGTCTGAAGTTCGACGTGGCCTACGACAACTCGACCTTCGTCGGCTTCCTCATGGACAACATGGTCGAGGAGCTGGCGGTGGCGGTCCTCCTCACGGGCGTGGTGGTGCTGTTCTTCCTCGGCAACATCCGGGGCACCCTCATCTCGGTCATCACCATCCCGGTGTCGCTCGGCATGGCGCTTCTGGCCATGGTGCCGCTCGGGATGACGCTCAACAGCTCGACGCTCATCGGCCTCCTGCTTTCCATTGGGCGCCTCGTGGACGACTCCATCATCGACATCCACTCCATCGAGCGGCACCTCCGCATGGGCAAGTCGCCGAAGGACGCCGCCATCGACGGGATCAGCGAGGTCCGGCTGGCCGTGCTGGCCATCACCTTCATGCTCTGTGTCGCCCTGCTCCCGCTGGCATTCTCCGGCGGCATCGTCCAGTTCATGTTCGAGGGCATCGTGTGGGCGATCATCCTGGCCCTGCTGGCCTCGGCCCTCGTGTCCTTCACCCTGACGGCGCTGCTGGCCGCGCACCTGTTCGCGCCCCACAGCGCGGAGGCGGAAGGGCAGAAGTCCTGGTTCCAGCGCCGAGCGCTGGACCCGGTCCAGCGGGTCCTCGAGCGCCTGGAGGCTCGCTATCGCGCCGGGCTGGCCTGGTCGATCCGGAACCGCTTCGCCGTGTTTACCGGGGCCGCGGCCGTGATCCTGGTCGGCGTGGCGCTCTACCCCCGGATCGGCAGCGAGATGATGCCGCTCGCCGATGTCTCACAGGCGTTCGTCCAGCTCGAGGCGATGCCAGGGACCTCATTCGCCCGGACCGCGGAGATCGCCGCCCAGGTCGAACAGATGCTGCTCAAGCAGCCGGAGATCGTCAAGGTCTCGTCTGAGGTGGGCTTCGAGCCGGGCGGCACCTATTTCACCGGCTACAGCATGGGGTCGGTGAACGCGGCGTTCATGATGGTCACGCTCGTGGACTCCTCGAAGCGGACACGCGACATCTGGCGGGTGATCGACGGGGTGCACGCCGAGGCAATACGCACGATCCCGGGGATCCGCCGGCTGGCGATCAAGGAGATGGGCGCGGACGTGATGGCCTCGAGCGCGGCGCCGATCCAGGTGATCTTCTTCGGGCCGGACCTCGAACGGCTCTCCCAAATCGGGGAGCAAGCGCGCCAACTGGCCGAGGCGATTCCCGGTTTCTACCAGGTCACCACGTCGTGGGCCGAATCGCTGCCGCAGCTCCACATGGACGTGGATCGTGCGCGGGCGCAGGAGATCGGCCTCACGGTGGGGGACGTGGCGGACCAGGCGTACTACGCCCTCAAGGGCGGCCTGACCAACGAGTTCTACCGGCTCGACAACAAGCGCCAGTTCACGATCCTGGTCCGCTACCGGGGCGACCAGCGCCGGGACCAGGCCGACCTCGAGCAGGTCAAGATCGTGGGCAAGAAGGGGGAGGTGGTGCCGCTCAGCTCCGTCGCGCGGATCGAGGAGCGGCGCGGGCCCACCCTCATCGAGCACGACAACTACCGCCGCGTGATCTCCGTCCTCGGCTTTTACCGCAAGGGCGGGCCGCCCAGCATGGAGCTGTCCATGGAGCTGCTCATGGCCGCCCACGGGAAGGTCGACTTCCCGCCGGGCTACGGCGTCGAGCTGCGCGGGGACATGACCCAGATGGAGGAGTCCTTCCAGCGCTTGCTGCGCGGGCTCTACCTCGCGGTGATCTTCATGTTCCTCCTGCTGGTGGCGCAGTTCCGGAGCCTCATCGAGCCCTTCAACATGATCTTCTCCCTTTCGCTGATGGTCACCGGGATCCTGGGGGGGCTGCTCCTGGCCCATCAGACCTTCTCGACGGTCTCGATCCTCGCCGTGGTGATCCTGACCGGCATGATGATGACCGTCGCCGTGTTGATGATCGATCTCGTTCTCCGGCTGCGAGGGGAAGGGATGGACCGGGACGAGGCCATCCTGACGGCGACGCCGATCCGGCTGCGCCCCATCGTGATGACCTCGCTCATCAGCATCGTGGTGCTGATCCCGGTCGCGTTCTTCCCCAGGACCGGCATCGACGCCTACGCGCCGCTGGCGACGGTGGTGATCGGCGGGCTCACGATGGGGACCGTCCTGGCCCTGTTCGTCGTGCCGGTGCTCCACACTTACACGGATGACCTGGCGAAGCTGGCGCGGGCCGGGCTGCGCCGGCTGTTCCGCCGGCACGTGGAGCCGACGGCATGAGCCCGCAGGGTCGGTATCTGTCCGCGACCGTAGTCCTCGTGGCGCTGGCGGCCGTGTATATGGCGTGGCAGGGGCGGCTCGAGCACCCGAAGCTCCGCCTCCCGGCTCCGTCCACGCCGGCAGTGCGCCGGGCTCCGCCGGTGATGCCCCCGACCGCCCGGGAGATTCTTGAGCGGGCGGTCGTCCTCGATCTCAGATCCGACCAGATGATTCGCCTGCAGGCCCTTGATCGGCTGTGGACGAGGGAGCTGAACGGGCTCGAAGGCGAGATTCGGGAGGCTGAAGGAGCGCTCGCGTCCTTCGTCCAGGACGCCCAAACCTCGCGAGGCGCCAGCGTCCAGGAGATCCAGCGGCGCTCCGCCGAATTCAGCAGTCTGAGCGCGACGCTCAGAGCGCGCCGCCAGCGCCACGCCGAGGCGGCCCTTCAGCTGCTGGATGAGTGGCAACGGCAGCGGTTCGCCAGCGTGAGACCGGCCGCAGAGATCGGGAGAGATCGATGAAGCTGATCAAGCCCGAAGACGAGCCAGGGTTGGTGGTCCGCGGGGAGCCGGTGAGCGGCAACGGTTGGCGGCGTCGCATCACGGGGCACGGAGGTCGATCAGGCCTCCTGAAGGTGATCATGGTGCTGATCCTGGTCGCCGCCGCCGCGTGGGCCCTGTACGCCAATCTGAGACCGCGGGGCCCCGCCATGGACATGAGCATGCGGGTGACGTCCGGCAACACGCCGTTCCCCGTGATGCTCGCGCGGGTGGAGCGCGGCGCGGTCACCGGGACCGTGGTGTACACCGGCAGCGTCGTGCCTTTCAACGAGGAGGATGTCTACCCGCGTGTCACCGGTCGCATCGTGGAGATGCTCGTGTATCCGGGCGATGCGGTTCGTCCGGGACAGGTGTTGGCGCGCCTCGACAGCGTCGAGCTGTCCTCGAAGGTCGGGGAAGCCGAGGCCGGGTTGGCCGCCGCGCGGGCCAACCGCGCCCAGGCGGACAAGGAGCTGGGCGCCATGGTCGCGGAGGCCGGCTATTTGCGGGCGGTCGCCGATCGGACGGCGAAGCTCTTCGCCGTGGGCGCGGTGTCGCGGCAGGACCTTGAGAACGACAGCGCCCAGGCGGTCGCCGCAGAGGCGAAGGTGGACGCGGCCCGCGCGAAAGTCGAGGCCGTGAGCTCCATGCTGACCCAGAGTGAGGCGACCCTCCGGACGGCCACCGTCGTGCGCGACTACGTGACCATCGTCGCCTCCACGTCGGGTGCTGTGGTCAAGCGGCTCGTCGCGCCGGGGGTGCTCGTACAGCCCGGGATGGTCATCCTCAAGATCGCGCAGATGGACAAGGTGCGCCTGCAGGCCAATGTCGGCGAGAAGGATCTGGCGTCGATCCGGGTGGGCTCCACGGTGCAGGTGACAACCACTGGGATGGGCCAGCCCCCGACACCGGCGAAGGTGACGTCGGTCTTTCCTTTCGTGGATCAGGGACCGCGTACGGCGGTGGTGGAGGCGCTGGTGGACAACACCGCGCGCCGGTTCGTGCCGGGCCAGTACGTGATGATGCAGTTCGTGGTCGGCGACCGGCGGGAGGCGCTGACCGTGCCGGTCTCGGCCGTCGTGCGAATGGCCGGGAAGGCCACCGTGTGGGTCGCGGCGGACGGGCGGGCGGAGCCGCGGGCCGTCGTGACGGGACTGCAGACCGCCGAGCGCGTGGAGGTCACTGAAGGGCTCATGGGGGATGAGCAGGTGATTGTGCGGGGGCACGAGGGACTCTATGCGGGTGCTCGCATCAGCGAGGCCTTGAGCCCAGCCCCGTCGCAGGCGCCGGAAGGGAAGGAGGAGATGCCGGGAATGCCCGGCATGCCTGGCATGAAGGACCAGCCGCAAACGCCCAGCACGCCCAAGGAGGGATCGCATGCGGGTCATTAAGCCCAGGCTAGGTCATCGGCTGACGTGCGTCGTGGCTCTGATCGTATCCGTTCTGCTCGGGCTGGGCACGCGCGCTGGCGCTCAGCCCCTTCCACGCGTCGAAGGCCCGCTGACCATGGAGCAGGCGGTGGAGCTGGCCCGGCAGAAGAGTCTCCGCGTCAAGGCCAGCGACGCGGAGGCCCGCGCGGCCGATTCGATGCGGCGGGAAGCCCTGGCGCCGTTCTGGCCGCAGTTTTCCGCGAATGGATATGTCAACGACCAGCGGCAGGCGCCGAACGTCTACACGTCCGCAGGCAACACCATGGCGCGCAACTACCAAGTCTTCAATGCCGATCAGAACCGCGACACCAATCTGACCGCCATGTACCCGCTCTTCTCCGGGGGCCGAGACTACTACGGGTACAAGGCGGCGGCGGCCCGCGCAGACGCGGCCCGACAGATGCTTCGCGCCACTGAGGTGGACGTGGCCATGCAGGCGCGGCTGGATTACATCGGTGCGTTGCGGGAGGCCGAGAATGCCCGGGTGACCGGCGAGCTGCTCCGGGACGTGGAGGAACGTCTCCGGGTCAGCCGGGAGATGTTCGACAAGGGGCGCATTCCGCGGTACTACCTGCTGCGCGACGAGGCCGAGTTGGCCAATGGCGTCCAGATGGACGCCATGGCGCGGAGCCGGACGGAGCAGGCCCTGGTGGCGCTGAAGACCACGCTGGGTGTGGATCTGTCGTCACCCGTTACCCTGTCCGATCGCCTCGAGTTCACGCCGGCGACCCTATCCATTGAGCAAGGCATTCGCCAGGCGAGCGAGGCCCATCCCGATCTCAAGGCGGCCGCCAAGCAGCGGGAGGCGGCCCAAGCCGACGTCCGCGCCGCCTATGGCAACTACTTCCCCCAGGTGTCCGTGGGCTACATGTACGACTGGGCCTGGATGAAGAACCGCGCCTGGGAGTCCCAGGCCGAAGGTCTCCAGTCGCGCTCCAGCAACTCAGAAGGCTACTCCGTCGGGGTGGTGGTCACGCTGCCGATCTTCGACGGCTTCCAGCGGGAGAACGCGCTCAAGACGGCCAAGGCGAAGCTCGAGAAGACGATCCAGTCTGAAGGTCTCGTCCGGCAGCAGATCGCCAAGGACGTCAACCAGGCGGCCCTGATGCTGACGGCGGCCGAGAAGAGTGTCGAGGCAAGCCGGAAGGGGCTGGAGCAGGCTGAGGAAGAGTTCCGCATCGTCAAGGAACGCTTCGAGAGCGGGCGCGGGATCCAGCTCGAGATCCTAGACTCGCAGGTGAGTTTGACGCGCGCCCGCTTCAATTCGGTGTCTGCGCTCGCGGATTACAACAGCGCGTTGGCCATGTGGCTCAGGGCGACGGGACAGGTCCGCTGACGCGGGAAGCCACCAAGGGGAGGCAGCGATGAGAAGGACCATGAGCGCGCTGGGAGGGGTGGTGATGCTGACGTTGGGGCTGGGTGTCGGCGGGGCATGGGCTGGGGCCAAGGTGACGGTGACGCGCGAGGAGAACAAGCCACAGACGGTGGAGGTCAAGGTGGGTGAGGAGGTGTGGTTCGTCAACGGCACTGGCGGGACGGCGCATATCTCGTTCGCCGGCAACGATGCCATCCAGTTCTACGTGGGGAGGGGCGACTCCAAGGTGAAGTTCGCTCAGCCCGGGACATACGACTACACCGTGCACGTGAGCGGGGTCAAGGGTCACGCGCACACGGGCACGATCGTAGTGAAGTAGTCACACGATGAGCGCGAGCAAGTCTGCAGTCTATGGATTGGCCGTTCTAACGATCCTGTTGCCCGTGTCGTTGGCCGCCCAGCAGCAGGTCACGGTGACCGTCCGCGAACTATTCGAGCGCAACCACCGACTCGAGATCCCAGTGGGGACCCAGATCAACTGGGCGGATGCCCACTTCGAGCGCGTGTGGTTCCCGGGCGGCAGCGGGGCTCCAAGGGTCGAGCGAGTCACCGGTGGGTTTCGCGCACTCTTCAATCGACCAGGTCTCTATCGGGGCGCCTTCACCGTTGTCGGCGGACACGCGACCGCAGACGTGTATGACATGACCATCGTGGTCCGAGAGGGTTCGAAGTGAGGCAAAAAGGCCTGTGTCTTGATCTGGTCGACGAGTGTCAGTGGGGACTGGATCGGCCGGCTGTCGAGCCGTGGCAGCGGAGGATGACATGAGTGAGTTCCTGCAGAACTACGGATTCTTCATCCTGATCGCGATGTTGATGGTGGTCTGTCACATGACGCATGGGAGCCACGGTCGCAACGATCAGGAGTCGAGCACGCGGGAGCCAGGTCGCCGAGAATCTCATCATTGATCAGGAGCGCGGAGAGGAGGAGACAATGCATCCACTCAACTGGAAGGTGATGACATGGTCGGCTGGTTTCTTCGCGGCGCTCACTTTTGTGATCTGCGTCGTGTATGGCCTCGTGATGCCGAAAGCCCTGCATATGACGCAGTTCCTCGAGATCACGCTCCCCGGATTTCAGTGGTTGACGCTCGGGAGCTTCATCCTCGGCCTGGTGGAGACATTCCTGTATGGGGCCTATGCCGGGCTCGCGTTTACCGGAATCCACAACCTCGTCTTGCGACGCTGTGGATAAGCGGCGGATGGAACCCGACGGCTGGAGATACGCGTTTTTGGTGCTGGGCCTGGCGCTGCTCGCAGTCTGGCTTTCTCTACACGGCACGGCCTGACCTCCGCCGCAGTATCCTCCGGGTCAGCCTGGGTACGATGCTACTCGGGCTGACGGAGCCGGTCTTCGTGCCGAGGTACTGGAACCCGCCGACGGTGTGGAATCTTGCCAGGCAGACCGGATTTGACCTAGAGAGCCTGCTGTTTTCGTTCGGGATCGGCGGGATCGTGTTTGCCGTGTATGACGCGCTCGTTGGACAGGCCCCATCCCGGAACATCGTCGAGGAGCGGACCCATCCTCGGCACCGCGTCCATCTGCTCGCGGTGCTAGCGGCGCCGGTGCTGTTCATGGTGCTGCTGCTCGTCACTGGGATCAACCCGATCTATTCGGCGACGATCGCTCTGACGACGGGCTTCGTGGCGACCCTCTACTGCCGACCGGATCTCTGGCTCAAGATGGTAGCAAGCGGACTCCTGTTCCTGCTCCTGTATTTCGTAGTGTTCGTGCTCTTCGAGCGGGCCTTCCCCGGTTACGTCCCGGCCATCTGGAATGTGAAGGCACTCTCGGGGGTGCTGCTCTGGGGCCTCCCGCTGGAGGAGCTGATGTTTGCCGTTACCTTTGGACTGTACTGGTCGAGTGTGTACGAGCATCTCACCTGGCGACGGAGCGGGCCCCGCCGTGCGGCGCCAACGACCCGGAGGTGGGTGGGATGAAGCTCACGGTTGGGGTGATGGGCTCGAGTGGAGGTGCCCTCGATGACGCCGCGCGCGCCAAGGCGTACCGGTTGGGGGAGGCGATCGCGACTCGCGATGCCATCCTCATCACCGGTGGGTGTCCGGGGCTCCCCTATGAGGCCGTGCGGGGAGCCAAGGCCAAGGGGGGCCTCGTCGTTGGCATTTCGCCGGGGTTATCGATCGACGAGCACCGGGGCCTACACGGGCAGCGGGCTCATGGGTCGGGAGATCACCAATATCCGGCCGTGCGACATCGTCGTGATCACCGGGGGCCGCACGGGCACGCTGGGTGAACTCGCCATCGCTTACGACGAAGGCCGGCTCATTGGCATCCTGACGGGAACCGGGGGCTCACGCGGCTGGTGGCAGAGATTCTTCATGCCAGCGCGAAGGAGACCGGGGCACGTGTCCTCTACGACTCGGATCCAGACAGTCTGATCGAGCGGCTGATCACGATGTACCGAACCGAACACTTCCGGAAGGCGTCGTGCTTTTGCGAAAGCAAGGGAGATGGCGCGATGCAGAGGGACGCGAGCGATGAACCCACCGACGAAGGAGAGAGGAATGCTCATGCGCAAGACTGTGATGGTTTTGGCCAGCGGCGTGGTTCTCACGATGGCGTCCATTGGCACGGCGCAGACGAAGCCGATGGCTCCAGGGGGCTCTGAGAGCCACGAGCATGGCTCAGCGCAGGCGCCGGCGGAGTCTCCACGCATGCCGATGATGACGCCAGAAATGATGGCCATGATGTGCTCACACATGGGGCATCAGATGGAGCATCGGATGATGGGCATGGGAATGGGGCCCGGGATGATGGGCGGGATGATGGGCACGTCTGACCTGAAGACGCAGGCCCGCATGCTGCGGTTTCGCGGCGACATGATGAAGGCGATGAGCGACGTGATGCTCAAGCATGCAGCAGAACTCGAAAAGGCGAAGTAGAGCCGACTGTTTGGCGGAGGGATCGCGATGGTCAAGGACCCCGTGTGTGCCATGAGCATTGACGAGAAGAAGGCGGCCGGGACGGTGATCTACAACGGCAAGACTTACTACTTCTGCTCGGCGGGCTGCAAAGCGAACTTTGAAAAGGATCCCGCGAAGTTCGCTCAGCGCTAGAGGAACCATTCGCGTGGAGCAGACTGCTTCGGCGACGACGGGGGTCGGCGGGCCTGGAGCCGGGCCTCGTCGTGTGGAACTGCGGATCGACGACCTGCACTGCCCGACGTGTGGGCACACCGTGGAGCACGCGCTCCGCGCGGTTCCCGGAGTCTCAGCCGCCACGGTGAACGGGTCCTCCGGCGTCGCGTTCGTCGACTACGACCCTGCCCGGACCTCGGTGGCCACCCTCTCCGAGGCCCTCAAAGCGGCGGGCTATCGCACCGGGAGCGCGGCCATGCGCGTCCAGATCAAGGGCATGACCTGCGCCTCTTGCGTGACCCGGATCGAACAGGCGGTCAGGGCCACGCCAGGCGTCGTGAGCGCGCACGCCAGCCTCGGAAGCGAGGAAGCCGTGGTCCAGTACGTGCCGGCCACGACAGATGTCGAGGCCGTTCGCAAGGCGGTGGCCTCGGCGGGCTACGGAATCACTGACGCCCCACCCCCGGTGGGCCCTCCGGCCGTCGACCGCGAGAGCGAAGAGCGGGACCGAGAATACCGCACCTTGATGCGCCAGTGGTGGTTTGGAGCCGCCGTGGGCACGTTCACCATGATCATGAGCTACCCGTGGTTGTTCCCCGGCTTGGGCCGACTGTTCCCGCGGGAGAGCCACCGGCTCTGGTACATGTGGGCCGGCATGGGCGCGGCGTCCCTGGCCGTGATGCTCTACAGCGGCCGCCACTTCTTCACCGGGGCGTGGCAGGCGCTCAAGCACCGATCGGCCAACATGCACACGCTGATCGCCCTTGGGACGGGTGTCGCCTGGATCTACTCGACCATCGCCCTGCTGTTCCCGAAGATCTTTCCGTCGCGCGAGTTTGCCGACGTCTATTACGACGTAACCGTGGTGGTCATCGCCCTGGTCGATCTGGGGCTCGCGATGGAGCTGCGTGCCAAGGGACGGACATCGGCAGCCATCAAGAAGCTGATCGGCCTCCAGGCCAAGACGGCTCGAGTCGTGCGCGACGGTAAGGAGCTGGACCTCCCTGTGGAGGAGGTGCTCGTGGGCGACATCGTGGTCGTCCACCCCGGCGAAAAGGTCCCGGTCGACGGGCGGATCGCGTCGGGGTCCTCGGCCGTGGACGAGTCCATGGTGACAGGGGAGTCGCTGCCGGTGGAGAAGCGGGTCGGGGATGAGGTGATCGGGGCCACGATCAACAAGACGGGGGCCTTCCGCTTCCGGGCGACGAAGGTGGGCAAGGACACGGCCCTCGCCAACATCATCCGGATGGTGGGCGACGCTCAGGGCTCCAAGGTGCCCATCCAGCGCATCGTGGATGTGGTGTCCGGCTACTTCACCCCCGGCGTGGCCATCCTGGCGATCGTGGGCTTCATGATCTGGTACACCGTCGGACCCGAGCCGCGGCTGGTCTACGCCCTGATCGTGGCGGTGACGACCCTCATCATCGCGTGCCCGTGCGCGCTCGGCATGGCCACGCCGATGTCGCTGACCACCGGGGTCGGGCTGGGCGCGCTCAACGGGATCCTGATCCGCGGGGGCGACGCCCTCCAGGCGGCGCAAGGTCTCCAGACCGTGATCCTCGACAAGACGGGCACGATCACGCACGGCAAGCCGGTCCTGACGGACGTCATCGCCGCCCCAGGCTTCGACGAGGCCACCGTGCTCAGGCTGGCCGGTGGGGTGGAGAAGTCGTCCGAGCACCCGCTGGCGGCGGCGATCGTGGAAGGGGCCAAGAACCGGGGCCTCACCCTGGCGGATCCCACCACCTTCTCCGCGATCCCCGGGCACGGCATCGAGGCCGTCGTCGAAAGACGGACGCTGCTGCTCGGCAACCGGAAGCTGATGCGGGACCGACAGCTGGACATCACCGGTCTCGAAGACCGCGCCGAGCGGCTCGCCGAAGAGGGCAAGACGGCCATGTACGTGGCGGTTGACGGTAAGCCGGCCGGGATTGTCGCCGTGGCCGACACGGTCAAGGAGGACTCCCGGGCGGCCATCGAGTCGCTCAGGCGGATGGGGCTCGAGGTGGTCATGATGACCGGCGACAACGAGCGGACCGGCCGGGCGATCGCGCGTCAGGTGGGCATCGAGCGCGTGCTCGCCGAGGTGCTCCCCCAGGACAAGGCCCACAACGTCCAGAAGCTCCAGCTCGAAGGTAAGAGGGTGGCGATGGTCGGGGACGGAATCAACGACGCCCCGGCGCTGGCCCAGGCCGACGTGGGCTTCGCCATTGGCACCGGAACCGATGTGGCCATCGCCGCGTCGGATATCACGCTGATCAAGGGCAGCCTGCGCGGGGTGGTGACGGCGATCCGGATCAGCCGGGCGACGATGCGCAACGTCCACCAGAACTTGACCGGGGCCTTCATCTACAACGTGCTCGGCCTGCCCGTCGCGCTTGGTGTGCTCTACCCATTCGTCGGCCTCCTGCTCTCGCCGCTCCTGGCGGCGCTGGCCATGTCCTTCAGCTCGGTCACGGTGATCGGCAACGCCAACCGCCTCAAGCGCTGGAGACCCTCATGACCTGGACATGGGATCGGATTCTCGTGGACCTGGTCGGCCTCGGGCTCATCTGCTTCATCGTCTGGTTTTTCTGGCTGGTCAGGACGAAGGGCGTCCGGGCCGCCGTGACCAGTGGTGGCTATCAGGAGCAGATGGTGCTGGTCAAGGGCGGGTACACGCCGGATGTGATCGTGGTGGAGGCGGGCAAGCCGGTCCGCCTGAACTTCGTCCGCCAGGAGTCGGCGTCCTGCTCCGAGATGGTGCTCCTACCCGCGTTCAACAAGTCGGCCCATCTGCCTGAAGGGCAGACCGTGCCTGTCGAGTTTCTACCCAAGGATCGAGGGGAGTTCGAGTTCGCCTGTCAGATGGGTATGTTCCGCGGGAAATTGATCGTCGAGTAGGAGGTGTCCCCATGAGCGGAGACTCGCCCGAAGGACGCTCCTGGTTCCGGTCTCGTGTGCCGTTCGCCCGTGAGTGCCGGGTCTTCGAGGTGTGCAACCCACAGCAGGCCAAGAAGGTGCTCGAAGCCAACCTCGAGATCTCGACCGCGCTGCCGTGCCGGATCTCAGTGTACGAGGAGGGCGAGACGACCAAACTCGCGACTATCAAGCCCACCGCCATGATCGAGCTCTATGCCACACCGGGGCTGCAGGGGGTGGCGAGGGAAGTGGAGGGGACGCTGGAGGCGATCATGGCCGAGGCGGCGAAGGGCTGAGAGCTCGGCGAAGGCCTTTGACTACGCAGTAAGGGCACCGGTTGGCTTGACGCTCCGGGTTGCGCCGTCTATCCTTGGCCTGCCGAATTGCTTGCCGGGGGTTGGCCATGAGAAGTCGAGGGCAATTCGCTTTGGCAGCGTTTCCTCGCTGGTACGAAGATCCTGTGAGCCCGCCGCCGTTTCTTGCTCAAGGGGGACACTATGGCGATTGAGCCTGTGATCACGAAGCTCAGAGCAAAACTCGGTTCAATCTCAGGCGGGACGAAGAAGCACTTTCTGGATAGTTTCAAGACTATTCACAATTCCTGGCATATGGCGGAGATGAACAAAGGCGTCGGCACCTTTGGCGGAGAGGCGATAGGCTTTCTGTCCTTCCACCATGAGGTGGTGTCGGTCTATGTGGCAAAGTTCGCTCCAGGCTTGGTGCCTGGGCCGATGGCCAAGACTTCGCCGCCCTATCGGCTCCGAATCGATGGGGCAAACGATGCCGCTCAGTTTTCGAGTGAGATTGAGGGTTGGCATAATCTGGTCCACCGAAATACCAAGAAATACGGGGGTGCGTTCGCTGACCCAAAGAAGAACATCTACTTGCTTCGCTTCTGGCAATTCCACAAATTCATTGATGAGAAGTTTCAGGGCTGGCTTCAGGCGCATCAGGAGAGTTACACCGACGTGGACCATTCCGCGGTGTAACTCAGAGGCTGGTTGGAGAGGATTCGTGGCCGATCCTTCTCCTGGCGAGTAGGCAGACAACCCGGACGGCGATCCACTTAGCGAGCCAGGGAGGGAACGCGCCGGGCCCCGCTATCATCCCTTGCCTTTGAGTTTTCTCCACAGGTCTGCCGCCAGTTCTTTATCTGACCCCTTTCGTTGTAGTACGAGTCGTGCCTGGATCCCATCTGAGTCCCAGTTTCCGGGTGAGTTTCCCAGCCGAGTCTCGTTGGGTGGGACTCGTGGCCTCTCTATTGCCCATTCGTCTAATGTGGGGCGCGGATGCCCCACTGCGTGGATCCGATACCCAGCTCGCTCAAGGGGGGTCGCGAGGGCAGTCTTATTTTCCGGCCTGTTACAGCCTGTCGGCGGCGGCACAGAGGTTGCTTGACTCATCGCGCGAATACCGTGGTGGCGCTCGGGGAATTCGGAAAGCAGAAGAGAAAGGAGGCTGCTGATGAGGCTCACCTGGAAGTGGATCCTCCCGATGGTCGCCCTGGGAATAGGCTCGGCTCTCCCTGTCGGCCAAGGCGACGCGCAGCAGAAGAACGTGCTGATGGGCAAGAAGGTCGCGGCCGCGCCGGCCCTGGATGGGACGATTGACGCCGCGTGGAAGGCCGCGGAGCCATTGTCGGTGAAAGTGGTCGGCGGGCGGGGCCTCCAGAACGGGTCGACGGAGGTGACCATTCGCGCCGTCTACACCGCCGACACCGCGTACTTCCTGATGCAGTACAAGGACGAGACGAACAGCGTGAGGCGCGAGCCTTGGCAGAAGCAGGCCGATGGCTCGTGGAAGAAGCTCGTGGACCCCAACGACAAAGGTGGGGACAACAACCTCTACTACGAGGACAAGTGGGCGATCATCTGGAACATCAACTCGCCAGCCTTCGAGCAGAAGGGCTGCTTCGCCGCCTGCCACACCGGGGAGGGGAAGCCCTTCGGCAACAAGTATCTGCCCAATCCGGGTGAGCGGGCTGATATCTGGCACATGAAGGGCGTACGGACGGGAACCGTCGGCCAGGTCGACGACCAGTATCTCGATGCCACCCGCTATGACAAGGACAAGGCGCCCGAGGCTGGCCGGAAGAGCGACCCGAAGACGGGCGGCGGCTACGCCGACAATGTGAACGATGCCAAGACCGGACCCAAGTTCGCGTTGAAGGGCAACACGCCGGCTCCACCCTACTGGATCGTCGACGCCGAGAAGGAGCCCTTCGACGAGAGCAAGTACAAGGCGGGCGACGAGGTGCCCGGTATCATCGTGGCTCCATTCACGGGAGACCGCGGTGATATCTCGGCCAAGATCGTCTCCAAAGATGGGGTGCGCACCAGTGTGTTCTGGCGCAAGCTCGCCACCGGCAGTGAGTACGACGTGCAGTTCACTGATCCTAAGAAGGAGTACGCGTTCGGGGTGGCGGTGTTCGACAATGCGCAGGTGCGGCACGCGTATTCGCCGGGCGTGCTCAAGCTGAAGTTCGAGTAATTGTTGTGATTGCGGGGTGATTCGCGGGATATCGGCGGCCGTTGGGGGGAATGTTCCCGGCGGCCGCCGGGAGCACTCATGGAATCATCCCGCATTCGACGCGCACGGGCCCGGCAGGGGCGCGTACAGATTGGCGTCAACGAGGGTGCGGCGGCGGGGTCGTAGGAACCGAGGGGAGTGTCACCCTTGGATCATCTTCCGCACCGTCGTGAGCAGCCGATGGTGTTTCTCGCTGTCCATCGTCATCACATCGAGCACGCTGGCGAGGAGTTCTCCGCCCGTTCCAGACAGGTCGACCCGGAGACGGCGGCACGCCTCGATGGTGTCCGTCTCGTGGCTTTGTAGCTGCTCCGTGCGCCGCAGGAGTTCATCCGCACTCCCGCCCGGGGGAATCGGCCTCCCTTCTGCTGCTGGGTGTTCGCGCAGCCACTTGGCTGTGGCGCGCAGTAACTCGTGGTGCAACTCTTCTTCGGTCAGGATGAGCTTGATGAGAAAGCGAGTGGGGCTGTCTCCCAGATCCTCCGCGAGGGCGCGGTACTGTGCCAGGATTTTCCCTTCTTCCTCCGCATGCCGCTCGAAGATCGCCGCAAGCGACTCCCGGCTCTCGGTAGTTTCGGCCATGGTAGTGGCGAGCTTAGTCGCAGGGCGCGACGCGGTCAAGCAGGGTTACACAAGCGGCTGCCCGCACAGCGGGCTGGCGCCTGATGGCCGCGCCACTCAATCAGCCATGCGCGATGGTCGCGTGCCGGCTTCAATTCAGGAAGACTTCGGCCCCGTAACGGCTCGTCCTTTAGATAGTGATCGTCCGGAACCGAAGGATGATGACGGCGAGGATGACGACGGTCAGGCTGCCGAGGACCGGGTTCCCGTAGGAGCTGACCAGCACCTGCGCTCTGCCCAGGACGAGCGCGGCGAGCGCCAGGTTGCCGAGCGAGGGCATCCGCGGCCTGCGCGTCGGCGTGCTGCGCGAGCACTTCTGGGACCGAATCGAGTCTCACGTCGAGCCTGTCGTTCGGCTGCGCCCTGCGCGATCTCGGGGGGGCCGGCGCATAGGTGGAGTCCCCCACATGGCCGGCGCACTCGGCGCCATCCTCGTGACCGAGATGGCGTCGGTCACCGCCTGGCACGATACGTATCTGCGACAGCCCGACCGGCGTAGCCCGGGGCTAGAATCCGCGTCGAATTTGGATCCCAGGGCCTGCGGTGTTGAGTCAACATCACGCAATTGCCTGATGCGTTTGAGAAAGCGCGTGGCGGATAGCAAACACGGGTTTCGCAGCCGACTCAAACACGTGTCGAAGATGCTTTCTAGACAGGAGAGCAGGAAGGGATGAGCGCCCTGCGGACGACGGTCATCATGAAGACGGACATCCAGGGCTCTACAGCGAGGTTTCGGCAGCTTCCCGACGTGGACCTGGACACTCTGCTGAGGGAGCATCAGCAATTCGTTTCCCGCCTGGCTGCGGCGTGCGAAGGTCACGTCGTCAAGCTGGAGGGCGATGGATTCTGGGTTGTCTTTCCCAGCGCGACCGCTGCGGCGCTAGCCGCGATGAGGATGCAGGGGGAACTGCGGCTCGGCCAACCTGGCAAAGGCGATGATGACCGCCTCGCTATGCGGATCGTGCTTACGGCCGGGGACGTGCTGCATCAGGAAGGTGGCCTTGTCGGCGATGCAATCGTCCTGGCGACGCGCATCGAGAGTATCACTCCTCCCGACGAGATCTATGCGTCGGCCTCGGCCTGGCTGCTCATGCATCAGGCGGAGGTGCGTGGCGCCTTGGTGGACACGTTCACGTTCAAGGGCTTTCCTCAGCCGGTGCCCGTCTACCGCGTTGAGCAGACGCACCGGATGCACATCATTGATCATAGGTACATCGTTGTCGCCGACCTACAGTTCTTCCGTATGCGCGCAGAAACATTTCACGTGACCGTACTCGAGCGGGTCCTTGACCACTTCCTCGAGCTTGTCGGTCGAGTATGCGCGGAGTTCATTGGCACGAACCGCATAAGTACGGGCGACTCGTACGCGTTGACGTTTCCGGACGCTGCCCAAGCGATCGCAGCCGTAGATCGACTCTCGGGGGAGTGGGGCACCTTTCAACGGCGCGAGAGCATCCGCTGTCCAATGAATATCGTCGTGCACAAGGGCGAGTTGTATGCCTTCCGCTCCTTTCTCATCAGCGAGGACCTCGATCTCGCAAGGGAGCTCGAAACGGCCACGAGCGGGCTGGCGTCTGGCGACGCATCGATTTTCATCAGCGGACAGGTGCGAGAAGAGCTGGTGGGGACTCCCTGGGATGGGCGGCTCCACCCTATCGACATCCAGCCGACATCGCAGCGACTTGCCCAGATCGAACTCTATCGCCTTGGGTAGCGTTTAGGATGCCCAGCCCGGATTTAGATCAGCGACCGACTGGCAGATGCTTCGGGAAACTTTCCGTGTGCGTGTTTTAGTCTCGGGAGGGTTCAACACTGGATGCGAGCCTGAATCATGCGATTGTATTGGCGAAAACGTGGCAATGACGAAACACGGGTTCGAATCCCGTTGGGGCCACCAAATTGTTGTTGTTGAGTGTTTCTGGTCCGGGTTCGAGAAACATTCCAATGTTTCTCGAACCCATTCGTGCGCGTCCTATTGTTTCGTGAGCATCGCCTCGGCCTTCTCCTCATAAAAGGCCACCGCTCGCTTGAGTTGCGGTGGACGAATGGTGGTGTAGATCTGGGTCGTGTCGATCCGCGAGTGCCCTAGCAACGCGCGGACTTCTTCCAGGTCGTGATGTTGCTCCAGCACCTCCAGCGCGACGCCATGCCGGAGGTCGTGCGGCTTGAGCATCGGGTAGCCGATGCGCCGCCCGTACACTTTGCACAGGCGCCACACGTTCTGACCGGTCATCGGCGCCCGGGTCTTGCCGCCGCTGCGCCGGCCCCACGTGGACCAAAAGAGTGGGGTCTCCGGCGTCACCGTGTCCAACGCTGTTCCCAACACCTGTTCGACGTACTCCTCGAGATA
>JACXTT010002459.1_pt1 | contig 29383 bp, 25 predicted proteins | sample 9270951 | NCBI WGS metagenome assembly JACXTT01 (sample SAMN15532306, study PRJNA645909) | rock metagenome | isolation source: weathered quartz diorite | place: Puerto Rico | collected 2017-06-21 | reverse complement strand
CCAAGGTTTCTGGAACTGGCGGCGCACGTACTCGACGACATCGCTGGCGTATTCGATATCGCGCCCGCTGAAGCAAATTCCGTCTGTGAACTTTCCATCTTTCGTGCCGGGCGTTACCAGATAGGTTCGACCGGGATGATAAGGATTCGGACTGCACATGCCCGGCCATAAAGTCGTTTCCAAGTCAACAAATTTTGTCCCCGGGGCAAGTCCCCGCATGGTCTCAACGACTTCAAAGCGGACGAACTTCGAATCCTTTATACCAGGGATTGTCGCGAATCGATCGTACGCCGCCTGCGACCACCTTTCCAATGAAGATCACCGGCCGCTGGACTACGCCGCATTCGGTCAACTGGCCGCACGAGCAGGCCAAGGCAATTCCCATCGTCGACAGAAAGCGAATGCTAAGTGCCACATCTCTTCAGCTTAGCCGGAAATCTCAATTGCCGGACTCTCACATTTGGATGAAAAACGCGCCGCCATCGCCGTCTTGATCTTCGAAAACCGCAGCAGGAACAAGCCTTCATTCAGCCGCTTCCGACGCAACCAGCCGGTGACTTCGTCATTGCACTTGCTCGTGTTGCAGGACATGCACGCCGGCACGATGTTGTTCAACGTATAGCGTCCGCCGCGGGAGAGCGCCAGCACACAGTCGCGCTGCAAGGGCTTGCCAACTGCTCCGCAGTACGCGCACCCGCCGCCCCACGCCTCCTGGAGCGCGGCCCATTGCTCATCGCTGAGGTCGTGCTCGACGCGATCCATCCGGCGCTTGCGCCTTCTGGCCGCGCGGGCTTTGCGGCTGCGACTGACTGTAGCCATCTCTCCATAGTAATTGTGGATGCCTGAATTGATTCACAGTAGCTGTGTTGCTGAATTCGTCGCAAGAGCGGCATCCCAGTTGAACGAAGAAAAGTTGAACGAAGTAATAGGCAGCTGTCGATTTTCGAGGGCCCGATCGACTATCTGATAGCAGCCCGATGAGCTCCGGCTCCCTGAGCCGCTGAAGATAGATAGAGAGTACTTCATGAAATACATCTGTTTGGGTTACATCCAGCCCGGCAAGTTCGAAAACATGACTGAGACCGAGCGCAACGCCATGCTGGACGAGCGTTTTACCTACGACGACGAGCTGCGGAAAAACGGCCATTTTGCGGCTGGCGAAGCTCTTCAGCCTCCGGACGCGGCGATGACCGTGTATTGGCAGAACGGAAGGGCCGCTGTGACAGAAGGTCCATATGCGGAAACGAAGGAGCAATTGGGTGGAATCCTGGTTCTCGAAGCGCGAGATCTGAATCATGCGATCGAGCTCATCTCCAAACATCCCGGGGTGAAGAGTGGACCGTTCGAGATCCGCCCAGCCGCGGACTTGAACGAAATGATCCAGCAAAGCGAGCAGCGGCGATTGCAGCAAAAGGACACAACGCGATGAACGGAAGCAAGTCAAAGGTTCGTGTCGCGGCATTTGGTGTTTCGTTGGACGGTTTCGCCGCAGGGATCGAGCAGAGCCTGGACGATCCGCTAGGCAAGCGCGGCCCGGAGATCTTCAAGTGGTTCTTCCATACCAGGACCTTCCGCGCCATGCTCGGACACGAAGGCGGATCGGTCGACGTGGATGACGCGTTCGCACGGCGGTCCATGGAGAATTTCGGCGCCTTCATTCTCGGCCGCAACATGTTTGGTCCGGTCCGTGGCCCATGGCCGGATAACTCGTGGAGGGGATGGTGGGGCGTGAGTCCGCCCTACCACGCGCCAACGTTCGTTCTGACGCACTATGCGCGTGAACCCCTCGTAATGGAGGGCGGGACGACGTTCTACTTCGTCACCGGCGGAATCGAAGAGGCGCTGAGGCTCGCGAAACAAGCAGCAGGAGACAAGGATGTCAAGATCGGAGGAGGCGTTTCCACCGTGCGGCAGTATCTGCAGGCCGGGCTGGTCGACTCCCTCCACTTCGCACTGGCGCCAGTCGCACTCGGTCAAGGTGAAGCGCTGTTTCCCGGTATTGACCTGCGTGCGCTGGGATTCTCTGTGACCGAGCACGAGGCCACGGAGTGCGCGACCCATGTTGTGCTCACGAGAGGATAATTCTTTGAGTACGTGATCGAAACCAGTTCGCCGCTGCGCCTGCATTCTGTGAGAGAGGCAATCACACAGATGATACAGTTGCAATCCCCGGCGCTCGCTCTGAACGACATTCGCTGCCCTGGACCGGTCTACCTGGACCGCAGCCTGAAGATCCAACGGGACGATTCCCGGCAAAACATTGTGAATGCGGTTGCAAACTACGCAGCCGCTGTCCCGGGAGGCCGGTTGAAGTCTCTGGTCCTGAATTGTCATGGAATCCCCGGCTATCTGATCATGGGGCAGGGCTTCTCTCACGCCAATGTGCAGGTATTCCAACAATGGAGAGGGCGGGTAGACACCATTTGGATCACCGCCTGCCAAGTCGCATCACGAAAGTACGCCCAACCTCAAATCCGAAGGATTAAGGATGCGGGGCCTTGCGAAGCGAGCGATGGGTTCCTGTTTTGTCAACAGATCGCGATCAACGCCCAGGCCAACGTTGTGGCGTCGTTGGACGTTCAGGAAGCGCCCAATCGCGCGACTCCGAACGGCAGCCTCGACTCCTTTGAAGGCGCCCATTTCTGCTGGAAGCCGGACGGTTCCATCGCCTGGGCGCGCAGGTTCAGACTCAACACCTTCGAATAAGCGGCCTCTTGAACTTCAATTTGGGTGGCGATAAATGCGCGCCATTGTGGCAGGCGAGGCTCGGCAGCAAGTGTAGTCAAATAGAAGGAATCATGAGAAAAGTCTTCGCCCCTCTGTTCCTGACCGCTTTTTGCGCCGCCGTTGCTGGCGCCGTAGAGCCGGAATGGCCCGGTTTCCGAGGACCCTTCTCCAACCCTGCCGCCGCCAACAGCTCCAATCTCCCCGAAACATGGTCCACGACTTCCAACATCGAATGGACTGCAGCCATTCCCGGACTCGGCTGGTCTTCTCCCATCGTCGCCGGCAAGAATGTCTTCCTCACCTCGGTCATCACCGACGGCAAAGCGAAGCAGCCGCAAACCGGCGTCAATTATTCCAATGACTACACCGCCGAACTCCGGAAGCAGGGCTTCCAAGGCAAGGAACTTCGGGACCGCCTGAACGCCCGCGATTTCGAATTTCCGGACGAAGTCTCGCTGCATTACTTTCTCTATTCCATCGATCTCGATTCCGGCAAAATCAATTGGAAGCGCGAATTCTATGCGGGCCGGCCTCCCGGCGGACGCCACCGCAAGAACAGTTTTTGCTCCGAAACCCCCGTCACCGACGGCAAGCGGGTCTACGTCTACATCAATAACCTCGGCGCCTTCGCCTACGATTTCGACGGCGCCAAAGTCTGGAACACCCCGCTCGAAAGCTTCCCGACGGTTCACGATTTCGGGACCGCCTCTTCCCCGGCGCTCGTGAATGACCTCGTCATCTTCGTCAACGACAACGAGAAGGAACAATACATCGCGGCCTTGGACAAAAACACGGGCAAGCAGGTCTGGCGCACCAATCGCTCGATCCACCTCCAGGGCTCGGACCGGCAAACCGGCTGGTCGACTCCTTATCTCTGGAAGCACCCCTTACGCACCGAAATTGTCACCGTTGGCCCTGGCGTCGCCATCAGCTACGATCTCGAAGGCAAGGAACTATGGCGCCTCGGCGGAATGTCAGCCATGCCCATTCCCAGTCCTTTCGCCAATGACGGCCTCCTGTATCTCAACGGCGGTTCCGGCAAGGCCCTCGCTGCAGTCAAACCCGGCGCGAGCGGCGACCTCACCACTCCGGACGGCGCCAAGCTCAATGAATTCGTGGCCTGGATCCAGCCCAAGGCCGGAACCTATCTGCCAACCGAATTGGCCTATGGCGGAGGTCTGTACGTCCTTACGCACACCGGCATCCTGACGCGCTTCGATGCGAAAACAGGCGTCCAGACCTACAAGGCTCGCGTTGGCGGAGGCGGCGATTTCACTGCATCGCCCTGGGCTTACAATGGCAAGGTTTTTTGTATCAGCGAAGAAGGCCGCACGTACGTGATCCGGGCGGGCGACAAATACGAACTGCTGGAATCCAGCGACCTCGGCGAAATGGCGCTCGCGACGCCCGCGCTCATTGGCGATCGCCTGATCCTGCGGACCGACAAGCATCTGTACTCGATCCGAAACGTGCGCGGCGGCGCCAAGGTCCGCTGAAGACCTAACGCTTCGTCGCCGCGATCATGCAGTATGTCATAGGCCCCAGTGGCGCGCTGACAAGCGGCAGTAGCACCGGCGCCAGCACGTTGTTCCAACGCGCGCGGGTCATTTTCCGATCGCCAAATACTACATCCGTAAGCAGGAACTTCAACGTCACCCAAGGGATGTGGGCAACCGAGGGCGCCACGCGCAACTGCAAGTGCGCAACGGCAATGTCCGCGAAGCCAAGCTGCTCCAGGCGTGCTGTAAACGGGTGAAGCTGGGCAAGTTCCTCGATTACCCAGCATTCACATAGCTTCCGGTAAATGCGCTGTTGTGTTGCGCTGGCGAACCGGACGCCGTTTCCGCCGAGAAAGCCGTCCGCAACCACGAGGCGTCCGCCGGGCCGTAACAATCTGTGAGCCTCCGCCAGAAGCGCGGCCTTGTCCGCCCCGCGCGCATGGCAACTGCTCTCCAGCGCGTAAGCCCCGTCGTAGCTGCTGCTTGGGAGAAGCGTGTCTTCGTAGTTGCCCTCGATGACGCGCACGCGCTTGGCGCAGCCGGCTCTGTCGTTGAGCGCACGCGCCTGTTCCACCTGCCACGGCACGCGGGTGACTCCCAGCAAACGCGCCCGCGGCAGGCGGCGCGCAAAGCTGCGCAAGGTTGCGCCAAGACCGCAGCCAAGATCGAGCAATCTCGGTTCCGCGATGTCATGCACTTGGAGTTTCGTGAGCACCTCCGCATTCATTTGCTCCAACATCGATTCGCGATCCAATGGATTCGAGCCCGCGCGGTAGTAGCCGAAGTGCATGTTGAACTCGCGGCTCCACGCCGCGTAATCGGGGCCAGCCTCGCTGTAGTACTGCTCCAAGCTGATTGGCGGCGCAACTTGCCTGTTCGAGGCTGCTGCTTCCTCGATCGCCGCCCTGACGTCCGCGGTGGTATTCACTTTTCCCCCTTCGCTTTACGCTGGGCCGCCGCCGGCAGCCATTTTGTAACGCCTGCACCCAGATTCACAAGGCTTCGCAGCGTGTCGGGCGGCAGCTTCGCCACCTGCTGATACCAGCCGTGGATCTCTTGGAGAAAAGCGTGCATGCCGGCGATGCGGGCGGTCACCTTAGGTTGCTTCTCCGCCCGCGCTTCGACGGCGAGCCGGCCCAACGCCGCGATGGTGGGCTCAATCTCCCGTTCCACGCGCTGCTGGACCACGGTAAGGAAGAGTTGCCACACATCGTGCGAAGTAGCGAAAAAGTCGCGGCGGTCTCCCATCTGATGCGTCGTGTGCACGAGCTTCCAGTTCTGCAACTCCCGCAAACTCGTGCTCACGTTGGACCGCGCAACGGACAGCGCTTCCGCGATGTCTTCGGCGGTGAGCGGTTCCGCCGAAACGTATAGCAGGGCGTGCACCTGCGCGACGGTGCGGTTCACGCCCCATCGGCTGCCCATTTCGCCCCAATGCAGGATGAACTCGCGCGCCGCCTTTGTGAGGATCATTCGTGTTCCTTGCAATACTGTAGTTTCAGTATAGACAGAAATTACAGAAGAAGCAAGAAGGCGGCGGATATCCGAATCCCTTTGGCCGGCTAACTTAACTTAGAGAAGGAACATCAGGCTGCGGGACATCATCCGGGTGGGCTAGGAAAAAGACGGTGATTTCCTCGTATGGCCCGTCGCCGATGTTGACGGCGCGATGGACGCGGTCACTCGGCTCATCCCAATCGACCTGCCCAGGAGTGATTTTGACTTGCTTACTCGGAGAGCCGTCGCGGAATTCGATGGCCAGAATTTCACCGCGGAAGACGACTGACACGCGATGAAATGGATCGCGGTGCCACCTGGTGGCCTCACCAGGCGCAAGAATCAATCGCCGAACGATTGTGGTTCCCCGGTGATGAATCGTTTCCTCAGACATTGCTCCCCGGCAGCTCGTTTTTACCATAACCCCGGCCAGATTGCATCGGCTCCACGCTTGTGTGAGAATACGCTGCATGCCCGAATCGACGAGTCTGTATACCCGGCTGGGTGGGTACGATGCAATTGCTGCGGTGTCGGAGAACCTGGTTGGGCGGCTGATGGCGGATGCGCGCCTTGGCCGCTTCTGGGCGCATCGCGGTCAAGACGGTCTGAAGCGCGAATTGCAACTTCTGATCAATTTTCTGTGTAACGTCACCGGTGGCCCCATGGTCTACACGGGACGCGACATGAAGACCGCGCACGTTGGCATGCGCATCGACGAAACGGATTGGGACGCGTTCGTGGGGCATGTCAACGCCACGCTGGATCACTTTGGCGTCACCGGGGAAAATCGGGCAGCCGTGGTTGGTTTCGTCGAAAGTACGAAGGACGACATCGTAGAAGCCTAGCTCGCGGCCCGGTCGGCGGATTTCCTGTTAAGGACATGCGAGGGCCAGGTTGTTTCAGCCGCCTGCTAAAGCCTCGACGATGGTGGCGGTGTCCGTGTATTCGCGGAATTCCAATTCTTCAACCTCCAAGCACTCGCTAATGGCCGCGAAAAATTGCCCTACCTCGTCGCGGCCGCGCCGGCTGCCACCCCATGGAATGTCTGTCGGCCTGGGGTGCTACCAGTCCGCGTCCTCTACAACCATGTCCAGTATGAATGGGACGTCGGCGCGCCCGAAGGCGGGATAGACTCATCCAGGCATGCCGTTGAACGTATCGCGAATCATACGGACGCTGCCGTCCGAGAGGCGCGCATATACCGTGAGGTAGGTGCCGGCAGCCAGCAGGCCCGGTGAACCATTTTGGGGGTGGAAGGTCGCTTTCCAGTTGCCGTGCTCGATCGCGATGTCGCCGCGCTGCTCGATGGCGGCCGGTTGGAGACCGAACTCCTCGATGCGAAAGCTCCCAAAAACGTGATGGAACCAGGCGCGGATCGCCGGGGTCCCTTCCAGCGCGGGCTGGCCTGGCGGCAGAAAGATGCCCTCGGGACCAAACAGGTTGGCTGCGGCCTCGGCATCGCCGGCATTGACTGCCGCGACGTGCTGATCGCGGGTCTGATCGACGGCGTTCTTCAAAGATCCGGAAGTTGGTGGTGCATTCGTAGTCATGGCGCTCTCCTCTTCTGTAGCAGACATCTCTTGTGCGTTTCGTCTGCGGTTGCCATCCCGGACGTGTTATGAACCGGCCCGGCGTTACACATAAAATATGTTTGATGATGGTGGAACTGAACGACGCTCAGCTTGTGTGGCAAATCGCGTCCGGAGATCCCGGCGCCGAAGCGGAGTTTTTCCATCGCATGGGTCCGCGCATCCGGCTCTACGGCCTTCGTCACCTGAGAGATGCGCACGCCGCCGACGACCTGACTCAGCAAGTTCTGATTACAACCCTGGAAACTCTCCGCGCGGGGCGGCTGCGTGAGCCGGAAAAACTCGCGTCTTTCGTGTTAGGAGCCTGCCGCATGACGGTGCTCGACCTCCGGCGCAACGCGCAAAGAAGGGAACGCTTGCTCGAAAAGTTTGGGGCGGATCTTCTGGCGCCGGCGCCATCGGCGGAACCGCGCGTCGATCATGAACAGCTTACGCGCTGCGTTCAGAACCTAAAGGAACGGGAGCGGACCGTTATCGTGATGACGTTCTACGACGAGCAGACTGCAGCAGATCTCGCGCGGTTCCTGGACGTTTCCGAAGCCAACGTGCGAGTGATCCGGCACCGGGCCGTTCGCCAACTACGCGACTGCATGGGACTTGCCGTATGAACTGTTTGAATCCAATTGATGCGGCCGTGCTGGCGGACTATTGGCTCGCGGCGCTGGCGAAGTCCGACGAAGAGGCCGTCGAGGAACATTTGTTCGTCTGTGACGATTGCGGAACGCGGCTACGCGAGATCATCGCGCTGGCTGAAGAAATCCGCAAGCTGGCGCGCCAGGATTCCCTGTTAATGGTTGTCAGCGACGCATATGTGAAACGCACCGCCGAGCAGGGTTTCCATGTTCGCGAATACTCTCCTCCCCGCTCAGGAAGCATCGAGTGCACTGTGGCTGCGGACGACGACTTCCTCATCGGGCACTTGTCTGCGGACCTAAGCACAGCCAAGCGCGTTGACCTCTCTCTCTGTGATGGCCACGGCGTTGAGCGGCTCAGGTTGCCGGATATCCCCTTTCATTCCCAAGCCCCCCGCGTCACGTTCCAGAACTCCATCGCGTATGCGAAGGCCGCCCCATCGGAGACGATGATCGCGCGCCTGGTTGCGTTCGACGAGGCGGGCGCAGAGCGTCTGCTCGGGGAATATACCTTTAACCACACTCGCACCATACCCGGTCCGGGCGCTTGGTAGCCAGCGATCTTTTTTTTGTAACGGCTGGGTGGGTCGCTACACATCCGGATATCAAGCGCAGGCGAAAGTACTGAAAGGATAAACACGAATGATGGCGCCGCCCCTACAGCCCCATGTGAACACGAGAGAAGATTCGGCATTCCGGTTTCTCGGCCAACCGACGCTCATGAGGTCCACGAGTGAAACGACCAATGGAGCATTCGGCCTGATGGAGCATTGGTCGATGCCCCCTGGCTTTGCCTCCCCATATCATGTCCACCATCTCGAAGACGAGGCCTTTTATGTGCTGGAAGGCGAAATGGCATTCGTCTGCGATGGCAAATGGATCAAGGGCGGACCGGGCGCATACGTCTTCGGGCCGCGCGAGATTCCTCACGGCTTCAAGGTGATTGGCGCGACCCCGGCGAGAATGTTGCTGATGTGCGCCCCCGCCGGTTTCGAGCGTTTCATTCTGGAGATGGGTGAGGATCTCACGTCGCCGGCAGCGCCGCCTGACATGGTGAAGCTGGTTGCGCTGGCTGCGAAATACAAGATCGACATTCTCGGTCCATTACCGGAGTAGGCTGGCGTGCGGTCCTATGGCTCCCGCCGTGGGCGCCTGGAACCACTTCGCGTCCCGTCAGCAGGAAATAGGAACAAATTGCCGGCCAGGAGCGTACCACTTGCCATCATGAATATCACCCCGGCCGGCGAACCGGCTCCTCCGAGGCCACTCCGGCTGTGGCCCGGCGTAGCCCTCGCGGTGCTGCTACTCCTCTCCAAATTTGTCGTCCCCATCGTCGCGCCTGACGCCGTGAGCCTCGTGATTTTCGGCGCCATCGGTTGCGCGGCGGCTATTCCTCTGTGGTGGCTATTCCTCAGCAGGGCGCCTTGGTCCGAGCGCCTGGGCGCAGTGCTCCTCATGGCCGTGGCGATGTTCGGGACCTTGCAAATCCTCCACGTCTCCCTTTCAGCTGGAACGGCTTGGGTCATGTTCATCTTCTGGTTGGCGCTGCCGACCCTGGGAGTCGCCTTGGTTGTCTGGGCGGCATTCACCCGTGGTCTCCCGGACGGGCTCCGGCGCACGACGATGGCGGCGGCCATTCTGATCTCGATTGGCGTATGGGTATGCGTCCGGACCGGCGGCGTCACCAACGACTTCAAGCCCGAGTTGCACTGGCGCTGGGCGCTGACTCCCGAGGAACGGCTCCTCGCCCAAGCCGCCAATGAGCCGGTCGTCGCGCCCCCGGCGAGTCCGGCGACTCCGCCGGTGGCCAAAGCAATTCCGGCTATGCCGGCAGCCACGGCCGAAACCCGGACAGCGGCAGCGCCGCCGAAAGAGACCGCGGTAGCGGCAACAGCAGCCGGCTCAGACTGGCCCGGATTTCGTGGACCGCGGCGCGATGGAATCATCCCCGGCGTGCAGATCGTAACCGACTGGACCGCGGCGCCGCCGGTTGAGCTATGGCGTAGGCTGATCGGACCGGGCTGGTCATCCTTTGCGGTGCAAGGCGGCCTCATTTATACGCAGGAACAGCGCGGTGATGAGGAGGTCGTCTCCTGCTACAACGCCGCCACGGGGAAGCCGGTTTGGATCCATAGCGATGTAGCGCGGTTCTACGAGTCGGGCGGCGGCCCCGGTCCGCGCGGGACTCCAGCCCTCAGCAACGGCCGCGCGTACACATTTGGCGCCACTGGAATCGTGAACGCGCTCAATGCCAATGACGGCGCGGTCGTGTGGTCCCGCAATGCGGCCTCCGACACGGGCGCGACGATGCCTGGCTGGGGCTTCTCGAGCTCACCGTTGGTAGTTGGCGACATCGTGATCGTTGCCGCCTCCGGAAGGCTCATCGCCTACGACGTTGCCACCGGCAATCCGCGATGGCAAACCCGGACTGGCGGCGGTGGCTACAGCTCTCCTCATCTCATTACGATTGGCGGAGTCGCGCAAATCCTGCTGATGAACGGACACGGCGCGACGAGCGTCTCACCGGCCGACGGCAAGCGGCTTTGGGAGTACGTGTCACAGTCGATGGGCAATCGCATCGTGCAGCCTGCCGTCGCTTCGGATGGCGAGATACTGGTGACCCTTGGCGAGGAAGGAATGGGAGGGGCCGGACTGCGACGTATCGCCGTCGCGGACGGAGGACCCGGCGGATGGACCGTCCAGGAGCGCTGGACGTCGACCGGGCTGAAGCCCAACTTCAACGACTTCGTCGTTCACAAGGGCCATGCCTACGGCTTCGACCGCGCGATACTCGCGTGCATCGACCTCGAGGACGGCAAGCGCAAGTGGAAGGGTGGACGATACGGCGGCGGCCAGCTCGTCCTGTTGCCAGACCAGAACTTGCTGCTGGTGCTGTCGGAGGAGGGTGAGCTGGCTCTGGTCAGCGCCACTCCCGATCAGTTTAAAGAGCTGGCGCGGTTCCCGGCCATCCAGGGCAAGACCTGGAACCACCCGGTGCTGGCCGGAGACCGCCTGCTGGTTCGCAACAGCCAGGAAATGGCCGCGTTCCGGTTATCCTTATCGGGCCGTTGACCCTACTTGTGCGACGCGGGAATCGACGTGAACGCTTGCGATCCGAAGCGCAAACCAAGCGCCGCCACAGTTCCTGTGGAGGTCGTGATGGACAACCATCCGCGGCTTCCGGCGACTCCCGCCAGGCCTGAAATCTCGCGCAGAGTCGTAGCGGATTTTGCCCGCGCGGCCAGCGTCAGCGATCCAGCGCCGAGTTGGGCGCCCGATTCACCGTAGGCCGTGATGGAGATCGCCGTCTGCTGGCTCAGTGGATTCACGAGCGCCAATCCCGTGGTGAAGTTGACGTCGTCAAAGACCAACTGCACGGTGGTTGCCGATTGCGGCGCGAGCGGAACCACGGCCTCCTGATCGGCGCGTCCGGCGACAGTCTGCCGGAACACGGCGTATCCAATCACGCCATCGGGCAGGTTCACTTCCACCCATCCGGACGTCAGATCGGCTGCCGTGTTCGTGAGTTCCACTAGCGATGTTGCATGTGCGTTCATCGCGACCGTATGCGATGTGTTCGAACCCAGACTGGGCAGCGTCACCGCCAGGGGGGATCCGTTGGCGCCGACGAAGTTGAGCACCGCCGACGCAGCCGACGCGTTGGTGTTGGCGAGATAGAGCGCCGTGTACCATCCTCCGCCGAAAACCGCTTGCGGCAGCGCGTATGCGGTCGTCGCGACACCCACCGGGGCCGCGATATTCACGCCGATGTTGAGCGTGGCGGTGTATCCGGAGTCGGTCTTGGTGAGCGTCGCCAGTGCGCGTTCTTTATTGCCCGAAACGCCGTTATAGACCATGTCGTTCGAGTTCATCGTGTCGCGCGTGCGGCCTCGGGTATTGTACGGCGCGGATTGATAGACCGTATCCGTAATCGTCTCGTCGAAGAACAGTTGCGTGGTGAAGTTGCCAACGACAGTAGTTCCGTTGAAAGTCCGGATGCGGATGTGGATGTGCACCGCGCGTCCGCCGTACCAGCCCGGATAAATCGTAGTGAATACAACTTGGCCCGAACTATTGGTGGCCTGGTAACCCCGCAGAAACTTCTTGCCGACCGTGTTGTTCGCGGCGGCGTCGGAGTAAATGCCGCCGGCGTCGCAATGCCAGATGTCCACGAGGGCGTTGCCCAAGGCCGCGCATCCGCCGGTGGTGACGGAAAAGACATTGAGTACGACTTGCAGAGGCAGGCCGGCTTTTGTCGAGCCGTCGGTCGGATCGGTACGGATATCCGCGCGATTGAGCATTTCATCCACCCAGTACGGGCCCTCGGTCATTTGATTCGAGAGCACGCACGAGAGCGCCTGCGCGCTGATCGCCGGAGCGGTCAAAACGGCTGCTCCCGTCACCGTAAGAGCTGTCGCGCCGGTCAATCCGAGTAGCGCTCGGCGGCGTGTTGGATTCAATTCATCCTTCATGTTTTTCATCTCCTAGTTCTCGAGTTACGGCAAGCAGAAGTCCGAAGGCGCCGTGACTGGCAAACAGCCGCATGACCCCATTGTTCATCTCAATCGTAAAGAATTAGGAAAGACTGGAATTGTTTCGCGGAAGAATCACCGAGACCGTCGTGCCTTCGCCTAATTCGCTCTCGATCGTGAGCCTTCCATTGTGAGCTTTGACGATGCCCTTGCAGATGGAAAGTCCGAGCCCGGTGCCGCCGCTCGCGCGCGAGCGGGATGTATCGACGCGATAGAAGCGCCGGCCCAAAAGCGGAATGTGTTCGGGCGCAATGCCAACGCCATAGTCGCGGACCCGCACGGCAACCTCGCCTGGACCAGCGTCCGCCATGTCGATTTCGATCGGAGATCCTGAAGGCGAGTAGCGAATGGCATTGTCGATGAGGTTGGTGATCACTCGCGTGAGTTCCTGACGATTGGCCTGTACGAGGGCCCCTTCGGAATTCCGTGGAATCGTCATGAGAGGATGTGTGCCGTGCGGGGCCATCGCGATGGCGGCCTCGATGATTTCCGCCAGCGGAACGACGGCGCGGTCGCGCCCGAGCGTGCCTTCATCCGAGCGCGCAAGCAGCAGCAGATCCTGCACCAGGCCGGTCATGGAGACCGAAGCGGACTGGATGACATCGAGAAACGAACGGTATGCCGCCTCGTCGTATTTGGCGCCGCTCAACGCCAAACTGGCCGATCCGCGAATCACAGTGAGCGGCGTCTTCAACTCATGCGATGCATCGGCGGTGAAGCGGCGCTGCAATTCGAGCGCCCGAGCCTGATGGCGAAAGGCGCTCTCGGTGCGGTCAAGCAGCGAGTTGAAGGTCCGCGCGAGGTGCGACATCTCGTCTCCGCCGGAGACCGGCAATCGAGCGGAGAGATCTTTGGGATCCATGCGATCGACGGTTTCCGCGGTGCGGTTCACGACGCCGAGCACTTTGCGGGTTACAAGAAATCCCGCTACCAGTGCGGCGAGCAGCGCCACAGGAATCAGGAAAATCAATGTGCGGTCGACGCCGGCCAGGGCCAGATTCACATCGCGCAACGATCGCGCGCCCTGCCAGATGCTGATTCCCCGGCTCGACGGGCTCGTGTAAACCAGAAACGGTTCCCCATTCCGTTCGATATAGGAAAAGACCTTTTCGCCCTTCCTGGAGCGCGCCACGGCAGCGGCATCCCAAGGGACGCGTGTATCGTTGCCACGCAAGTTGCCGTCGAGATCGAATTGAAGCGGCCGCATAGGATTGGTGTCGAGGGGCGGCGGAGGGCGCCGTTCGCCTCCTCCTCCATTAATTGCCCAGGGTGGGGGACGCGAAGGTCCCGGCGGAGGCTCCCTTCGAAATCCTTCGCCGCCGCCGGGGCCATCTGGGCCTCCAGGTCCACCGCCGTTCGGGGGCGCGGGCCGCACCTGGCGTTCCAATTCGCGCTCGGCCGCCGCGATGAGAAAGCTGCGCGTCACATATCGCGACGCGACGCCAAGCACGGCTAGCATGACAGCAAGGGTCGCCGCGTTCCACACCACGAGTTGAAAGCGGATCGTGCGCGGCTTGAAGAAACCCTTCACGAATCGCCTGCCTGGATCTTGTAGCCGAGTCCACGCACCGTGTGGATCAACTTGACATCATGACCGTCATCAATTTTTTTTCGAAGCGAGCCGATGAAGACATCCACGGTTTTCGCGACGGATTCCTCATTTTGCCAGACGCGTTCCTGAATCGCGTCGCGCGTCATAACGCGGCCTTCGTTCAGCGCCAGCGCTTCCAATAACTGGAATTCGCGCGCGGTGAGGGCGATCTCAGCGCCCGTGCGATGGACGCGATGTTCCGCGATGTCGATCTCGAGTGTGTCAATGGAGATCTTGCGTGTGCGGTTCACTTTGTCGCGCCGCAACAACGCGCGGACGCGCGCCAGCAGTTCGCCGAAATCGAAGGGTTTCGATTGGTAGTCATCGGCGCCGGCGTCCAGGCCTTCGATGGTTTCCGGGACGGTGTCGCAGGCGGTCAGCATCAACACCGGAGTGATCATTCTCTCTTTGCGAAGCCTGCGGCAGACGTCCCAGCCGTTCATGCCCGGCAACATCAGATCGAGCAGGATCAGGTTGTACGGATTGCGGATCGCCGATTGCAATCCCGCGAGTCCATCGGCTTCGAGATCGACGCTGTATCCGGCGTCGCGCAAGCCGCGAACCAGCAGCCCTGCGATTGCCGGGTCGTCTTCAATGACTAGGATATTCACGCCACTAAGACTATTCTCAGACGAAAGTAAGATTCAGGTAAAGGGAACAGGCTCGCTCCCAATTCGTGGCCAGGCGGAAACCCCCTGTATAATTCTCAAATGGCGCTCCTTCGCTCCGTCGCACCAGGGCTCCTTCTGGCCCTTGTGGCTGCCGCTCAGCAGAATCTCTTGCTTCGGACCGAAGACGGCGCACGAGTTTGCGCCGATCTCTACGGTCAAGGAACCCGCGCCGTGTTGCTCGCTCACGGGGGCAGATTCACCAAGGAGAGCTGGCGGGCCCAGGCTAACGCTCTGGCATCCGAAGGATTTCGAGTTCTGGCAATCGATTTCCGTGGATTCGGCTGCTCGACCGGTCCCGGTCAGGCTGTTGAGAACGACGTCCTCGCCGCGGTTCGCTATTTAAAGGCGCATGGCGCGAAAACCGTATCGGTTGTTGGAGGTAGCTTTGGTGGCGCAGCTGCCGGCGATGCGTCGATCAAGTCCACTCCGGGAGAGATTGATCGCGTCGTGTTCCTCGGCGCAGCTCCGAACCTATCCGCCGAGAAGCTGAAATCGGCAGCCTTATTTATTGTTGCTCGCGACGACAGCAACGATGCGGGCCCTCGCCTTCCGGGAATCCGTGCGCAGTACGAAAAAGCGCCGCAACCCAAAGAACTGATCGTCCTGAATGGCTCCGCGCACGCCCAATTTCTTTTCCAAACAGACCAGAGCGATCGCGTCATGCATGAGATCCTGAGATTCCTCTCGATGCCATAGTGGTACGCGATAGTCGCTCGAATATCCGGGCTTCCCGGCTAAGGCAACCTTGTTAGCGTAAAAGTCCCGGTGTCGCCCCCGGGAGCGCAGACTCCCCCTTGCAGGGTGTAGGTTCCGCTGATAGATAGCTCCGATGCGTTCACGGTCTGGTTGACTGAGACCGTCTGGCCGCCACCAACATTGATAGACGCCGACGCGGTGCTTCCACTAACTGTTCCAACTAGCGAGCCACCCGTGAAGCAGAAAGAACCTGTGAACGAGACTGTCCCCGTTAAGCTGGACCCGTTTTGGGTGAAGTTCCCGGTGAGAGCGCCACCAACGAGACCCACGTACACACTCGAAGCCCAAGCCCCGCCCCAATGTCCCGTAAAGGCCGACGATGCGGGAGGGGTGACCGTGAAGGAAGCTGGAGCAGAAGCTCCTCCCCCGGGTGACGGATTGATCACGACCACGGGAACGGTTCCGGCGCTCGCGAGGTCTGATGCGCTGAGAGTGATGGTCAAGTCGCCGCCGCTCGTCAGGGAAGCCGCGTGTGCGATGCCGTTGAACATCACTGTCGAAGTGGACATCAAGCCGCCACCCCTGATCGTAAGCGTAAGAGGGCCGGATCCTGCCGTTGCGTAAGAAGGCGATAGGGTAAAAATCGAGGGTTGAAGATTGGCCGTGGCGTCGTGTACACGCTGAGCGACGAGCAACACAGCCAGGCCGTCAGTCAACGTCGCAGTGAACAACACGTGACCTGCGGAGTTCAGCACGGCTCCACCCATCGGCGTCCGTGAGCCGACGTGGGAAGGCGAGTTGATATGGGCGATCACGCCGAGGCCTGGTACGACCGTGCCCGTCCGGGCGATCACTCTCAAACCATCGGCGGCCGTCCAGATATAGACGCCAGTGTCCGGAACACCGGCGGCGTTGCTGCTATCCAGAGTAGCGGTGAAAGCCACCTCGCCCCCGTCGTTGAAGGAGAACTGTGGTGGCTGCGGACCGGCTGTGACCAGATGGCCGCCCTGCGGCAGCGCATCGCCCGGCCGCACGACCGCCGCCAGCGATCCTCCGCTGGAGCGGAACAGCCCGATGTCGCGCAGCAGAAAGGGGGGCTGGCTCAGGTCTCCCGCGAACACGACATCCCCATGCGAATTAACGAGGGGCGATCGGGCGGAACTGAAGAAGCCGCCGCCAGGTGCAGGATCGCCGGCGCCGGCGATCCGCTCGAGTCCTCCGCCGGCATGGCGTTTTACGTAGGCGCCGTCCAGGCACAGAATCTGGACGTTCTGTGAATAAGGCGTCAGGCAAGGGCTTCCGCGAAGGTGGCCGTCGAAACCGATGTCGCCCGCGCCGCCTATGTTTGGAAAACCGGCGAAGTCGAACACTCCGCCACCAGGCGCCGGCGTGCCCGGCGCTGCTACGGTCGAGATCGCTCCGTTGCGCGTCGCACCGAACACCCCCATCCCAAGGGAACCTGAGATACCGGCGGCGGTGTTGATAATTCCACCGAAGGCGAGTGTGCCGTCGTTCGCGATCCCGGCGCCGTACGCGCCTGCAAATGCGCCGCCACCCGGAGCGGAAGTCACGCCGGGCACGACCACCGATGATAATAATTCGCGCGCGGAATCCCAACGGTACACCCCGGCGTTCTTTCCGAGCGGAAACTGCGGCTGCTCGAGAACCGATGCAAACGCGGCGTCCCCGCCGTCGTTCAACGTCACGCGGCCGGCGACGTTGGCGAACGTTCCCCCGCCAGGCGCGCTCAGTGAGCCCCGCTCGACCTGGGAGATGCCATGAGTGGAAGCAACGAAGAGTCCTTGTTTCGAGCCATAAAACGGAAATCCCACCGTCGCCGCGAACGCCGCGTCGCCGCGGGCGTTGAGATCCCCGGGCTGGAACTCCAAAGGCAGGAACTTAGGCCACCCGGGGCCAGATCTCCGAGCGACGCGACGAGTTGGTAGGGCGCCGAAGGCGGCCGTGGAGTCCCTGCATTCGAGGTATGCGCCGGATATAAAAATGCGACTGCGTCCGAGTCGATCACGTCCAGTCCGCGGCGCACACCCTGATACGAAGCGAACATAACCGAGTTCGGGTAGGGCGAGTGATCCAGCCCGAGCGCGTGGCCCGCTTCGTGGAGCATCACCGTCTCAACGTCGAAGTCCGTGCCGTCAATGCGCCACGGAATGCCAGGGGCCGCGGACAGTTGGATGTCGGAGTCGAGTATCTCACCGGTAATGATGTTGAACCTCGTGGCCGTCACTCCGAGCGTGCTGTCGCCCAAGCTCGGATTCGTGCTCCAGAAGATCGTATTGACTCGGTCGTAGGCATCTCCCGAAGTGGTTTGCCCTCCATAGGTGTAGCGAAACCTGGAACCGCGAACGGCACTCCAAGTAGCCTCCGCGTTCAGGATCGGAGCGACCGCCTTGCCCCCGGTTGGGTCACCGGCGGGATTGTAGAGTTGCGTAACAAGGTTGTTCAGCTTGCTTTTGTCGAAGAACTGCGGCCACATGTACCCAGCCACGACGAATGGCTGTCTAACGAGGGGCATGTCAAATGGGCCCGGATCGCGGGCGCCTGCCGTTTTGAGGGCAGCCGCCGTCGCCGCCTGTTCATCCTGACCCGCGGGCACCGCAACAAATATGTCGAGAACGGTTTGAGTTCCCGGTCCGTCGATGACGCCGGTCACGCAGATGGCGCGTGGCGGGAGCGCCTGCGCTCTGACCTTCTCCACTGCCGCAAGCGCACCAATCAGCGCGACGGTGTAAACAATCCTACGTCCACAACCCATGTGTCCCTGCTCCTTCAATCATCGCGTTTTCAAAAGTAACGGAGCCGCATTATCCACGATGGATTGTGAGTTTTGCGCTTGCGCCTTTCGCGACGTAGAGGCCAGTATACCCCGTATCCCGAGGTTGCCGGGAGTTTATTAGTACTAAACACAGCGTCATAAGTCTTTGCGCATGACGGCCGCTGTGTGGTCTCCTGGAAACATGAGGCCGCTACGAATCACAGATGCTGCTTCGGTCGTTGGATTACAACAAGAGATCCATCGCTCGGACGAGTCTAGATATGATCATCGGTTGCATGCAGTCTTGCTGGTTGCACAAGGCGTAACTTGTCCAGAGGCTGCCCGGCTACTTGGAGACGCTCCGCGATCAGTGGAGTATTGGGTGCATCAGTATGAGCGGGATGGTTTGGCTGGCCTGATCGAAGGCGAACGGCCGGGACGTCCCAAACGCTTGGACGAAATACAGATGAAGGAGATTAATCGAGTCTTGCGAGGTCAGCCGAGTGACGCCGGCATGCGAGTGAATCTGTGGGACGGCAAAACGCTGTCGGCCTGGATCGAGAAAACATACGGCCTCCAGCTAGGGGTGCGGCAGTGTCAACGCATATTCCGGCAACTGGATTTCCGGCTGCGCAAGCCAAGGCCTGTATTGGCCAAGGCCGACCCGGCAAAGCAGAAGGCCCATAAAAAAAACTCCGCAAACTGATGCACGACGAAAGTGTCGATATTTGGGCGTTGGACGAAGTCCACTTTCAGCAACAAGGGTCGCGTTGCCGGATGTGGGTTCCGCCCGAGACCAAGGATCCGATTCTCTATCACCACCCGACGCGGAAGAGTGTCGGGTACTTCGCAGCCGTGCGCTTGCGAGACGGTCAACTCCTGGTTCGGCGAGAGACGGGGCGATTCAATGGCGAGTCCTTCTGGGCATTCCTCAAGTTGTTTCGCGAACAGAGCGCTGTTGCGGGGCGCCGCGTGGTGGCTATCAGCGACAATGCGAAATACCATCGATCAAAGCTTCACCTACCTTGGCGGGAGGCGCAGGAGCCAGCGTTAGGGCTGGACTTCCTGCCTCCCTACAGTCCCCAACTCAATCCGATCGAGCGAGTCTGAAAACTCACTCGCCGGTTGTGTCTGCACAATCGGTACTTTGGCTTCCTTGATGGGGTCGTCGATGCAGTCGAAGGGCAGTTCGCCGACTGGAGCACTCCCAATGAAACATTGAGGCGCTTATGCGCAATCACTTAAGACGTTATGTTTAATTCAGTACTACCTACCTACTGCGTCTTTTTCCTCTGAGGGGGCGGAGGCAGCGCAAGTCCATCCCATCTGGCGTCTCCGCCGCGCCAGGCCGGCGCGGGCAATTTGTCCCACGCTTCGCGGCTTATTCCGTTCAAGTCGTAAAGCACCTTGCCGCCGCGCACCGTCAATTCACAGGTCAGCTTCTTTGCGCCATCCAGGCGCGATGTCGCCGCATCCACAAAGCCGAACTTTCCCTTATCCATCCGCAACACCGCGATATCGGCAATCGCGCCTACCGACAGGTGGCCGAGATCCTCCCGGCGAATCTCCTTTGCCGGATTCCAGGTGGATCTCACAATCACCTGATCCAGCGGCATGCCCATGGCGAGAAATTTATCCAGGACATTCAGCATGTCCTTCATGCCAGCGCCCGCGCTACTGCGATGCAGGTCCGTCGAAATCGAGTCTGGCAGGAATCCGGCCTTCATCATCGGCACGGCAACCGCCCAGGCAAAGCTCGTGCCGCCGTGGCCCACGTCAAAGAAGATGCCCTTTTTCCGCCCCTCGAGCATCGCCGCCGCGGGCCCGCGGGTCACCGGATCCTGCTCCAGCCGCAGCCCGCTGTACATATGCGTATAAATGTCGCCGGCGCGCAGATACTTCTCAAACAGTTCCTTGAGCGTGCGGTTGTTGCGCGTCGCCGATCCGAAGTCGATCATCACCGGAATGCCCACCTGCTTGCCCACAGCCGCGGCCCGCTCATACGGCGCCCAGCTCGCGCCGCTGAAGTGCGCGCTCTTGATGCCGACGATCAGCCCTTTGTGTTTGGCTGCCATTTCCGCGGTCGGGGCCACTTCCATGTCATCGACATTCTGCTCGATCGTCCCGCTGCCCATGCCGTTGCCGACAATGTTCAGAAAGGAGAGCACGCGCGTCTTCGCCGCGTCGATGATTCGGGCCTTGAAATCGTCGAAGTTCCGCCAGCCCGCCGAACCCGCGTCAACCACCGTCGTGACGCCGTTGCGGAGGCAGTACCCATCCGGGAAAAGTCCGTTGTCGCCATTGGCGTAGGAATTCCGGACAGGTCCCTGAAAGACGTGCACATGGATATCGACCAGCCCCGGAGTGACGTAAAGCCCGCTTACGTCGACTGTCTTCAGGGCCTTCGCCGCCGCGATCTTACCCCCGACGGCGGCGATCTTGCCATCCTTCACGGCAACGTCGCCAACGGCGTTGATGCCGTTCTTGCCATCAATCACGTGGCCGCCCTTCAGCAGCAAATCGTACTCGCGTTCGGGTGTTTGCGCCATGGCTATGGACGCCAAGCAAAGGAGAAGCAGTCGGTGCGTAATTAAGTGCATCTGTGTGGTGAACCTACATCTTATCGCTAAGAACCAGGCTGAAGAATCAGCAGGACAAGAACCGCGAAGAGAGGCAGCGGGACGGCGTGGCCGGAGATACACTAAAGATCGATTGTTGTGAAGTTTGACGCTTACCCTGGAAACGGCTACTACTTTCGACTGATATGCGGCTCCAAATAATCGACAAATACACAGTGGAGGTTCTCGAAAGACTATTTCGGGGTTCCAATTGTGAAGAGAATCAGCTCCCAATTCCTGGCGTAGGCGAGCGCTGCGAAGCCTGGCTGGAGAGAGTGCGCGCGGATGCCGCCGCCGGCTTATCCTACGTTTGGTTGATGGAATCGGACGGCGCCGCTGCTGCTGCCGTCGTCGGAACCGTTCGTATCGGCGCAATTTGCCATCGCACTCGTTCGGGCCAACTCAGTTACTGGGTTGCGCCGCGGCATCGGAGCCGGGGACACGGGGCGAAAGGCGCGCGAATGGCCGCGGCATTGGCGTTTTTGGCGTTGGGCTTGAAGCGCTTGGATACCTGGATCGCGATGGAAAACATCCACTCGCGTCGAATTGCGGAGCGCCTGGGATTTCAGCCGGGCCGGGAAGCTGCAAAAGCAAATGCGGCCTTACACTATCGCCTGGAGGCGAGCGATTTTCGAAGCGAGGAGGACGCGATGCTGGTTATTCGAGAGGAGCAGTTGCAGGCGTTTCGAGATGAAGAACTGCGGCGCCTCGTTCGGGCGAAGGTGGATGCCGTGGCGGGGCAATATCCTGCTGTGATTGACCGATTGACGAAACCCACTGCCATGGAAATCGCGCTGGCGGCGGCGTTGCGGGCCCGGAACGGATATCAGTTCCACGGGGAATATGAAATCGAAGCCGTCGTCAAACTGGCGCTGTGTGTCGGTCCGTATTTCGATTTGTGGCCGCAGGGGCACCGTGTTTTGACCTCCAGTCAACCGCCTCAGAGGAAGTTTTCAGCACTGAACGAGGCGCTCAGCGCGCACGACTGGGAATCGGCGGCGGCATTCTCTCCCATTGGCGGGTCCGCCGCGCCCGAGGAACTCGCAAAAGGCGCTGCCGCCGGGTAGATGTTGCTGTTCGGTCCGAGGTCGTTTTATGCAAATGCAATTTGACCAGAGCAATTCCAGCAGCAGCAGCAACAACCAGCAAAAGGCCGAACGCGAGCTCAGGCAACCCTGTGCATGCGGGAGCACGTTGTTTGAGACGGTCGACTGCGAGGAATGCCATGAAGGCTATTGCCGCAGATGCCTGCAACATCACGAGTGCTACTGCCGCGCCCATGGAGCGGCCTTGACGTTGTTTTGCTGGCTGTGCAAGGTTACGATGTGCCCTTTCTGCGACCATCAGTGCCGCTGCCGGAAAAAGATGTGCACGCAACCTCAGAAACTCGTGGGCTGCCAGGTTTGCGGAGAATTCTTTTGCCCTTCCTGCGAGTTCAACCATGTCTGTGTTTGCGACTGCGGAAGTGGTTTGCGCGGTTTGAGCTGCGATTCTTGCGAAGGATTCTACTGCACGATGTGTGTGGGGCGGCGGCATTCCTGTCTCTGCGAATTCTGCGGTGAGCGGAATGCCACGAAGGTCTGTGCGTCGATGGGAGAGATCTTCTTCTGCCCGCCCTGCTATGAAGGACACACGTGTGTCTGCCGCTGTAAGAGCAAGCTTCGGAGGGCAGAAGAAAAAAAGCAGAAGAAAGAGAGTGAACCGAAGAAGCAGAAACACGACGCGGAACAAGTTGTCGGGACTCCATTGCATTTTGACGGGCCGCCGCTGGACAGTGCCGAGATGCAAGCAGGGCGTCCGCATTGCCGGACGTGCGGACGCGGTTTTTGCTTGAGGTGCGCCGGCCAGAATCATGACTGTACATGCGGCTACTGCGGGGAGCAGAGCAGGTCGCACGAATACTGCGCGTTGTGCAACCGGTTGTTCTGCGCGTACTGCATCAGGACGCACCCGTGCGCCTGTGAGAGCCCGGACTGCACGAGCGGATTTCTCTATACCGGCAGGAAGTTTTGCATGAAGTGCCTGAAGCTGTTCTGCGAGATTTGCTTCGCGGATCACGAATGTTCCAGCAACTGTTCCATCTGTGCGGAACCAGCCCGCTTCCGCTGCGCGTGCGGGACGGCTTTTTGCGGCAAGTGCGTCTTGATTCACGAGTGCAAGGTCACGATGGGCAAGCGAATTCTGTCCGAGGCCTCCGGTCTCGCAGGCATTGGGGAGATGGGCGAAACCTCGACCAAATGCGCCGCTCACAAAGACTGCAAGATGACGGCCCGCATTGGAACCTGGAACCTGAATCACCTGTCAGCTACGACCAAAGCGGTGAAGAAGACCCTGAAGACCGCAGCGCTGCCGACGGTGGTGGGTTCGGGCCAGTTCGCCCTGGACGTACTAGCGTTGCAGGAGGTGAACTCGACGGCGCAAGGGGATCTGCCTGAGCATGACGATTTGGGGACCGGAAGGAATGAGGTAAAGGTTCTGCACTGGGGGCCTTTGCTGCAAAGCACCAGTCCGATGAGCAGGCTGGAGTTCGTCAGGAGCTTCACGTGGGAGGAGCCAAAGAAGCAGGAGGACAACGACGAGACCGAGGATGAGCCAAAGACCAAGCCAAAGACCAGAAAACGGTCAAAGTCCAAGAACGAAACTCTGAATGCACAGAAGGACAAGTTCGAGGAAGGAATGAACAAGGATCACGAGCAGGGCAAGGCATTCCAGAACTGGTCGCAAGAAGTGACCAAACGCAGAAAATCGCTTGGCAGCAGCGCAAGGAAGGCGGACTTTGAGGCATCGGAAAAAGCCCTCAAGGAGAACTTCCAGGTCGGCGAACAAGTCTTCGAAAAGTACGGTGTCGGGAAGTTTCGATACCAGGAATACTATCCGTTGGTGGGCAGAAAATCGGATCGATTGACCATCGAGCAAGGCGTGGATCTGTACTTTGGCGACGGTTCCGTGAAGCGTGGCTTGCAGTCAAAGGAAGCTTACATATTCCGGGGCACCGACGAAGAGTCAGAGTTTCGGCCCGTAGTTGTGTACACGCTCACAAAGAAGTGCGAGCACCCGGAATGTCGAGGCGTGACGTTCAAACTCGGTGTCGTGCATACATCTCCGGAAAGAGGTACGAGTGAGTTCAATCGGCTGAAAATCTTCCAGAACCAGTTGAAGAACGTACTTGCTAAATTCGTGGAGGAGGGCGGGCTTTGGGTGGTTGTCGGGGACTACTATCTGACCGCGGAGGCGATTGTCGCCAATCCGGCATCCAAGATCATCCATGTGAATCTGCGGCGGAACGATCCGGCTCTGAAAATCAACTTTGAGCAGCAGATTCCAAAGGAGCTCGAGATCGTGGCCTCCGCTTCGGCGACGAATCATCCGACATGGAATCCGGACTTTTCCGAGTTCGACTCGGTGCGCGCGCAAGTGGCGGATTTTGGACTCTGTTCCCGGGCGTGGGCGTTCAAACGGGCGTTCCCGATCGATCCGGAGAATGGAAAGATTCTGGCTGTGGACGTAGGTAGCCGGGCGTTTCAGTTGATGCGCATAGACCATACCAGCGACCACAGCCCCGTACTGATTTATGTGGCGAAGAATCAGGCGCAGGCTTCCAAGGAAGTCCGGAGTATGTTGGGCTATGCGGAGAAATTCGAGATCGTAACGAAGTTGGCGGACATTCGCCGGTCAGCATGGAAGGAGGAGCGCAGGAAAGAACTGGAGGCGCAGGTCAAGGAAGCTGGGATCCTCCTGGCAATGGCTGACCCGGGCAAGTGGCTAGAGTACATGCCATTTGTTCAGAGGTATCGGTCCCTTCTACATTCGCTGTTGCTGGCGACTCTACCGCCGAGCGATCTGGAGACCTTTGACTTCGTGCCAAGCACGCTTTGCAGCGACCACTTCCAAAGGACCGGCAACCAGGAATTCTGAGGCGCCCACGAATTCCTGGTGACGCTGGTCCCATATTGCGCCTTTTTAGAAGCCTGCGCAGGGCCGGACGGCCCACCAATGGACCAGAAACTCGACTTCGCTGCGTCGTCCGGCTCCGTTGCGCAGGCGAGTTCCTTAAAAGACTCCCGAAAAGACGACAGGAACAAAGTTGATCGTGACGTTTGTGGGGTCGAGGAACTGGATCGGCACGCTGACCGATGCGCCCGCGGCCAGAGAGTTCGGCGTGACGACTGTATACGGACTACCGTTGCGGACTCCGGCGTTATTGACCATCGTGACATTCGACGTGAGATTGGCGAACACAATTCCGATCGGGCCCGCGATCGGAGTGGAACTGGTGTTGGTCAAGGTCAGAGTCGCACTAAAGACTCCGGTCGTCCGGTTTCGAACGAAGCCGGTTTGAGTCACACTCACCTGAGTCGATGAGAGGATTGTGATGGGATTGATGGAGACCACATCGTTCGCAGCGTCATTGGAGGCATTGAAGTCACCTGCGGCTGACAAGTTGACCGTGCTGACAGCGGTAGCCGGAGCCGCCGGGTCAACTTTGACCGTAAGCGTGATGGCAGGATAGGTGGCCCCGGCGCCCGCGGAGTCGCTGCGCGTGCAGACATTGGCCGCGTTCGGCGCACCGCATGTCCATCCGGTTCCGATCATCGAGACGAGCGATAGGCCGGCGGGGAGCGTGTTGGTTACCGAGACGGGGCCGCTGCTGGCGCCTGGTCCGGAGTTACTGACCGTAATCTGGTACGTGGCATTGAGTTGGCCCTGCGAGAAATGGGCGCCCGTGTGAGTGAGTCCAATCGACAAATCGGGCAGGGGTGCGAAGTTCGCGGTCACGGTGAGGGCGCCGTTTAGCGTAACGCTTTGGGGGTTGGTCGCGCCAGTCAGTCCGCCCGAGAACCCAGTGAACACGTAACCAGGGTTGGCCGTTGCCCGAACTGGAACGGCGGCGCCCCCACTGACCACGCCGGTTGACGGGGAGATCGAACCGGCGGCTGAGTTCGGGGCTACGAGTGTGGTGAGCAGGTACTGGCCGGGCGTTACCTGGAAGCTCTGGTTGACCGGGGTCGCCGCAACGTAGGAGGCGTTTCCGGCTTGCGTCGCTTGAATCGTGCAGGCGCCTGCCGAGACCAGAGTAACCGTGGCGCCTGAAACTGTGCAGACGGGTGTCGTTTGCGAGGCGAAGCTCACCGGCAAGCCGGAAGAGGCCGTCGCGGCTAGGGCGAAGGGTGTGGCGCCAAGGACCTGGTTGCCGAGGGTTCCGAAGGTGATCGTTTGGCTACCTGCAGTGACAGTGAAACTCTGATTGACCGGTGTGGCCGCGCTGTAGTTGGCGTCGCCAGGTTGGGTCGCCTGAATCGTGCAGGCGCCTCCTGCGGCAAGGGTCACCGTGGTTCCCGACACCGTGCAAACTGCGGTCGTTTGTGAGGTGAAGCTTACCGGCAGGCCTGAAGAAGCCGTAGCGCTTACCGTGAATGGGGCAGTTCCATACACCTGACTGGAGAGCGCGCCAAAGTTGATGGTCTGGACGCCTGACGTCACCTGGAAGCTCTGATTCACGGGCGCAGCCGCGGCATAGTTGGCGTTGCCCGCCTGGGAAGCCTGAACTGTACAGACGCCGACTGCAAGGGCCGTAGCCGTCGTTCCGGAGACGCTGCAAATCGACGGTGTGGACGAGGCGAAGCTCACACTCAGTCCCGAGGACGCTGTTGCACTGAGGTTGAAGGCTCCGGCGCTAAGGGCGCGGCTGGAGAGGGCTCCAAAGGTGATGGTCTGGACGCCTTGCGTTACGGCAAAGCTCTGACTGACAGGACTCGCGGCCGCATAGCTGGCGTTGCCGGCCTGAACGGCCTGAATGGTGCACTGGCCAACCGCGGCCAGTGTCACCGTAGTTCCCGATACCGTACAAACCGCCGCCGTCTGGGAGGCGAAGGTAACCGGAAGTCCTGAGGACGCCGTGGCGCTGACGGCGAAAGGAGCAGAACCGAGGGCGCGATCCGCTAGTGCGCCGAAGGTAATCGTCTGGGCCGCGGCCGTTACGTTGAAGGTCTGGTCAACTGGCGTGGCTGCGGCGTAGTTCGTGTTACCGGCCTGGGTAGCGCGGATGGTGCAGGCGCCGGCGGCCACGAGGGTGACCGTGGATCCAGACACGGTGCAAACCGAGGTGGTCTGCGAACCGAAGCTCACCGGCAGTCCTGAGGAAGCAGTAGCGGAAACCGCGAACGGCGCGGCGCCGAATACCTGATTCGACAGGGCTCCGAAGGTGATGGTCTGGGTTCCGGTCGTCACGGAGAAGCTCTGGTCGACGGGCGTCGCCGCTGCGTAGTTCGTGTTACCGGCCTGGGTAGCGCGGATGGTGCAGGCGCCGCTGGCTACGAGGGTGACCGTGGAGCCGGACACGGTGCAAACCGAGGTAGTCTGCGAACCGAAGCTCACCGGCAGTCCTGAGGAGGCAGTGGCGGAAACGGTGAAGGGCGCGGCGCCGAAGACTTGATTCGACAGGGTTCCGAAGGTGATGGTCTGGGTTCCAGTCGTAACGGAGAAGCTCTGGTCGACGGGCGTGGCCGCTGCGTAGTTCGCGTTACCGGCCTGGGTGGCGCGGATGGTGCATGCGCCAGCGGCCAGGAGGGTTACCGTGGAGCCGGACACGGTGCAAACCGAGGTGGTCTGGGAACCGAAGCTCACCGGCAGTCCTGAGGAGGCGGTGGCGGAAACCGCGAACGGCGCGGCGCCGAAGACCCGATTCGACAGCGTTCCGAAGGTGATGGTCTGGGTTCCGATGCTCACCAGGAAGCTCTGATTGACGGGGGCGGCGGCGCTCCAGTTGGCGTCACCGGCCTGTGTGGCCTGGACGGTGCAGGTTCCCGCAGCGAGGAGCGTTACGGTCGAACCGGAAACGGTGCAAACCGCCGTCGTCTGCGAGTTGAAACTGACGGAAAGGCTGGAAGAAGCGGTGGCGCTCACGGTGATGGCGCCTGCAGTGAGCGCCTGATTGGAGAGGGCTCCGAAGGTGATGGTTTGGGTTCCGGCGGTGACTTGGAAGCTTTGGCTGACCGGAGTGGCTGCTGAGTAACTGGCGTTACCTGTTTGCGAGGCTTGAATGCCGCAGGTTCCGGCCGCAATCGGCGTGGCTGTGATGCCGGAGACGGAGCACACGGAAGGAGTCGTCGAGGTAAAGCTGACGGTCAGGCCGGACGACGCAGTGGCGCTGAGGGTGAAGGCGCCTGCGTTGAGGGCGCGGTTCGAAAGAGCGGCGAAGGTAATGGTTTGGGCGGCGGCTGTGACGTTGAACGTCTGATTGACGGGCGTGGCTGCGGCGTAGCTCGCATTGCCTCCCTGGGTTGCTTGGATGGTGCAGGCGCCGGCGGAGGCCAGCGTCACGGTCGAGCCAGCCACGGTGCAGACCGGCGTGGTGGTGGAGGCAAAACTGACCGCTAGGCCAGAGGAGGCAGTGGCGCTCAAGGTAAACGTTCCGGCGCCGAAGGTGCGATCGGCGAGCGGCGCGAAGGTGATGGTCTGGGTTCCTTGGGTGACGGTGAAGCTCTGGTCGACGTTTGCGGCGGCATTCCAATTTGAGTCGCCGGCCTGGGCGGCGCGCACGGTGCAGACGCCCGAGGCGACCGGCGTAACGGTGGCTCCGGAGACGGTGCAGACACCGGTTGTAGTCGAACTGAAAGTCGCCGGCAGAGCGGAGGTGGCGGTGGCGGTGACGCTGAACGGCGCACTGCCGAGCGTCTGATTGGCGAGAGCGGCGAAGGTGATGGACTGGTTCGCCTTGATCACATTGAAGGTCTGATTGACGACGGGTGCCGCGGCGAAGTTGGTGTCGCCCGCCTGGGTCGCCTGGATGGTACAGGCTCCGGCGGCGGCCAGCGTGACCGTCGTTCCGGAGACCGTGCAAACGCCGGTGGTGGCCGAGGCGAAACCGACCGCAAGGCCGGAAGTGGCAGTGGCGGTGAGAGGGAAGGATCCGCTGTTGAAGGCGCGATCGGCGATAGCAGCGAAGGTGATGGTCTGGCTGGCTTGTGAGACCTGGAAGCTTTGGCTGACGGGTGTGGCGGCGCTCCAGTTGGTGTCGCCGGCTTGGGTCGCTTGCAACGTGCAGGCGCCCGCCGTGAGAAGTGTCACGGTGGATCCGCTGACGGTGCAGACGGTGGCGGTTTGGGAGTTAAAGCCGACCGCGAGGCCGGAGGAGGCGGTGGCGCTGACGGTGAATGGTGCGGTTCCGAACGGCTTGTTGGTGAGGGCAGCAAAGCTGATGGTCTGGCTGGCTTGTGAGACCTGGAAGCTTTGGCTGACGGGTGTGGCAGCCGCGTAATTCGTGTTTCCTGCCTGTGCCGCCTGGATGGTGCAGGCGCCGGCGGTGACCAGGGTTACCGTGGAGCCGGACACGGCGCAAACGGCGGGTGTCGTCGAACTGAAGCTCACGGCGAGGCTGGAAGACGCCGTTGCGGAAACGGTGAATGCCCCGCTGCCGAACGCTCGATCGGCGATAGCAGCGAAGGTGATGGTCTGGGTGGCTTGGGAGACCTGGAAGGTTTGGCTGACGGGTGTGGCGGCCGCGTAATTGGTGTTGCGTGGCTGGGTCGCTGGGAAGGGGGTGGGTCCAGCGGGGACAG
>JACXTT010002458.1_pt1 | contig 29396 bp, 29 predicted proteins | sample 9270951 | NCBI WGS metagenome assembly JACXTT01 (sample SAMN15532306, study PRJNA645909) | rock metagenome | isolation source: weathered quartz diorite | place: Puerto Rico | collected 2017-06-21 | reverse complement strand
GTCCGGCCGCCGTCGCCGGCCGGCCCGGTCATCGCGGCGCGCGCGGCCGCGCCCGCGGATCAGCGCTCGAACCCGCCCGACCCGCCGCCCCGATCCTCCTCGTAACGCGAGTCCGAACCGGCCGTCCTGCTCGAGTTCATGCGACTCACGTTCGTCCTGCGCCCGCCCGGAGCGTGTGGCACCCGCGCGGGCCATCGGGGAGGCATCATGCTCCATCGTCTGCTCGTCGCTGTCCTGCTCGGTCTCCTGCTCCGCGGGGCGCCCGTCCTGGCGACCTGCGGCTCGGCCAACTGTTTCCTGGTGACCGGCACCCAGGAAGGGGTCGGCGGCTCCGGCATCCTGACGATCGATCTGTCGTATCGCTACATCCAGCAGAGCCGCAGGCTGTCCGGAACGAAGCACGTGGACGAAGTCCTGACGCCCAAGATCGACTTCGAGAACGAGGTCATCGAGCCCGATCATCATCGCGAGATCAGCACGCAGAACACGCTGATGGAGATCGATCTGGGGTACGGCCTGACCCCGCGGCTGACGCTGGCCGGCTCGCTGCCGATCGTCAACCAGCGGGATCACGAGCACTGGGACGACGTCGGGTCGGCCACGGAGCACTTCACGCGGACCGACGGGACCTCGGGCTTCGGCGACGTCCGGCTCGGGGCGCGCTACGCTCTCATCGTGAAGACCAAAGACCTCCTGGTCGGCGGCCTGGGGGTCAAGCTGCCGACCGGGGCGTACCGCCTGCTCGACTCGGAAGGCGCCATCAACGAGCCGACCATCCAGCCGGGGACCGGCTCGACCGACGCCATCGTCTCCCTGCACTACGCGCACCAGATCGCGCCCATGCGCGTCGAATGCTTCCTGTCGGGAGCCTACCGGATGAACCGGAAGAACCCTCTCGAATACCGCATGGGGGACGAGAGCCTGCTCAGCGCCGGGTACTCGCAGAAGGTGGGCGACCGGCTGACCTGGCTCGTCCAGGTGAACGCGCGCCGGACGGAGCGCGATCGCTACCTGGGCCAGGGGGTCCCCTCGACCGGGGCGACCTTCATCGATCTGACTCCGGGCCTGCGTCTCGCCGACGCCTCGGGCGCGACGTCGCTGTACGGATTCGTCCAGGTGCCGGTGCGGCAGGACGTCAACGAGGTCCAGCTCGCGCCGGGGCTGGCCCTCCTGGTCGGCCTCTCGAGGGCGTTCTGATGCGGCGCGCCGGAGCCGGCAGGCGGCGGAGCGCTCGGGCGCGCGCCGCGCTCGGCCTCCTGACGGCGCTCGCGCTGGCCCCGATCGCGAGGGCGGCGGAGCCCCCGGCCCCCGGCGAGCCGGCCGCCGGCTTCACGCTTCCCGACCTGCGGGGGAATTCGATCGCGCTGTCGTCCTTCCGCGGTCGTCTGGTCCTGGTGCATTTCTGGGCCACCTGGTGCCCGGTCTGCCTGGACGAGATGGGGATTCTCGAGCAGGCGGCGCGCGCCCACCCGGACGCCCTCGCCGTGCTCGGGGTCAACCTGGGGGAGAAGCCCGCGAAGGTCGCGGGTTACGCCCGGCGGGCGGGGATCACGTTCCCGATCCTCCTCGACGGGCGCGGCAAGGTCGCGGCGCGCTATGGCGTCCTGTCGCTGCCGATCACCCTGGTGATCGACGCCGACGGCCGGATGGCGGAGCCGATCGTGATGGGCTCCCTCGATCGCGACTCCCTCGACGCCCTCCTGAAGCGCCGGCTGCCGGCAGGAGACTGATCGAGTCCGGTCCCGATCGCCGCCCGGGCCTGCCTCGTCACGCAATCGTCACGCGCCCGTCGCGGGCCGGTCACTCCCGCGTCACACGCTGGACAGGAATCCGTCCGGTCTCCTGGTCCGGCCCCGCGCCCGGCCTGGCCGCCGCGCCTGGTCGCGGGACCCGGGCGCTATAATTCCCGCCGGCGCGGCGACGGATGCCGGGAGGCCCGAGCGAAGTGCCGCAGACCATCCTGGTGGTGGACGACGAGCGGGACATCGTGGAGCTGGTGCGCTACAACCTGGCGCAGGCCGGCTACCGGGTGGTGTCCGCGGTCGACGGCCGGCAGGCGGTGGAGTCGGCCCGGCGGGAGCGGCCCGATCTCATCGTGCTCGACCTGATGCTGCCGGTCCTGCACGGGGGCGAGGTGGCCCGTCTCCTGAAGCAGGACGAGACCACGCGCCACATTCCGATCCTGATGCTGACGGCCCGCGGGTCGGAGGTCGACCGGGTCGTCGGCTTCGAGCTGGGCGCGGACGACTACGTCGTGAAGCCGTTCTCGCCGCGCGAGCTGGTCCTGCGGGTGCAGGCGATCCTGAAGCGCGAAGAGCGGCCCGACGACGACGAGCGGATCGTGCACGACCCGCTGGTCATCGACGTCGGGGCCCACACGGTCCGCCTGAAGGGGCGCGAGATCGTCCTGACCGCCACCGAGTTCAAGCTGCTGCATCGCCTGGCCAAGCGGCCGGGCCGGGCGTTCACCCGGGACCAGCTCCTGTCGGAGGTCTGGGGATACGGCGGCGACGTCGAGACCCGCACCGTCGACACCCACATGAAACGCCTGCGCGCCAAGCTGGGGCCGGTCGGCGACTGGATCGAGACCGTCCGCGGCATCGGATACCGCTTCCGGCCGGCCGGCTAGGCTCCGCGGCGAAGGACCATCGCCCTGAGAATCCAGCAGCGACTCACCCTGTCGTTCGTTCTGGTCGCCGGCCTGGCCTCGATGATCGCCGGCTACTTCCTGGGCCGGGACGCGGAGACGCGCGTGATCGACCAGATCGCCGCGCGCCTCGAGCGCGAGACCCGCCTGGTCCGCGACCTGGCGCGTTCCGAGGCCGACCTGCCCGCCGCGGCCGATCGCCTCGCGGACCGGCTCGGCGCCGACCTCGACGTGCGGATCACCTTCATCGATGCGGCCGGCAGGGTGCTCGGCGACACCGATCTGAGCGGAGAGGCGCTCGCCACGGTCGAGAGTCAGGCCGGACGTCCCGAGGTAATCGAGGCGCTGCGCTCGGGCGAGGGGCGGGCGCTGCGCTCCAGCCGGACGCTGGCCGAGAGCATGCTGTACGTCGCCATGCGTCTCGATCCCGGCGACCCGGCCAGGGGGGTCGTCCGCCTGTCGGTCCCGCTGACCGAGGTCGCGAGGGCGCAGGCGTCGGTGCGCGTGCCGATCGCGCTGGCGACGGTGGTCTCGGTGCTCCTGGCCGGCGCTCTCGGCTGGCTGTTCGCCCGCGGGACGGCGCGCCGCCTCGAGGCGATGTCGCGCGCCGCCTCGGATCTGGCCGCCGGGCGTCTCGGAACCCGCGCCGAGGCGAGCGGCAGCGACGAGGTGTCGCTCCTGGCGCGCTCGCTCAACCGGATGGCGGACGAGCTGGAAGAGCGCCTGGTGCTGATCGGCCGCGAGCGCAACCAGCTGCGCAGCGTCCTGGAGGGGATGGTGGAGGGCGTGGTCCTGACCGGCCCCGACGGCCGCATCCTGGTCTCCAACGACGCCTTCCGCCGCATCTTCAACGCGCAGCTCCCGATCGAGGGGCGCCGGCCGCTGGAGACCGCCCGCGTCCCGGCGCTTCAGGAGGCGATCGAAGCGGCGCTCGAGACCGACGAGCCGCTGGTCCGGGAGATCGCGCTCGGCGGAGCCCAGGACAAGATCATCCGCGCCAGCCTCGCCGCCATCCGGGAGGACGAGCGGACCGTCGGGGCGGTCGCGGTGTTCCACGACGTCACCGAGCTGAAGCGGCTCGAGCAGGTGCGGCGCGAGTTCGTCGCCAACGTGTCGCACGAGCTGCGCACGCCGCTGACCGCGATCAAGGGGTACGCCGAGACCCTGCGCGACGGCGGCCTGAGGGACGCGGCCCGCGCCGCCGAATTCGTGGAGGTGATCCACCGTCATGCCGGGCGGCTGGCCGCCCTGATCGAGGACCTGCTCGATCTGTCGTCGGTCGAGCAGGGCCAGGCGCGTCTCGTCCTCTGCCCGGTGTCGCTGCGGGACGTGGTGGCGCAGGCCGAGACGGTGACCCGCCCGGCGGCGAAGGAGCGGGGCCACGCCGTCACCGTCGACGTGCCGCGCGATCTGCCCGACGTGCTGGCCGATCGCGACCGTCTGGCGCAGGTGCTCATCAACCTGCTGGACAACGCCGTCAAGTTCACGCCGGAGGGGGGCCGTATCGAGGTCGGGGCCCGCCCGTCGGGCGGCCGCGTCGTCGTGTCGGTGTCGGACAACGGCGTCGGCATCCCCCCCGAGGACATCGGACGGATCTTCGAGCGCTTCTACCGGGTCGATCGATCGCGCGACCGCCGCGACGGCGGCACCGGCCTCGGTCTGGCGATCTCCAAGCACCTCACCCAGGCGATGGGGGGGACGATCGAGGTCGACAGCCGCCCCGGCTCAGGCACCACCTTTCGCATCTTCCTTCCCGCCGCCTGACGGGCCGCGCGGCACGACGACGTACTTCCCGATGAACTCCTTCAGCCGGGCCTTCTCGGCCGCCGGCAGCAGCAGGGCGAAGTCGGGCGACAGACGGGAACCGAGCTCGTAGATCGCGTATTCGTCGAGGAATCCGTCCTCGAGGATGCGCTCGAGACGGTCCATCTGCGGATCGGCCGCGACCTTCTGATCGTCCCGCTGCTGCTGGTAGCCCGCCAGGAGCGCCGCCAGGCATTCCTTCTCCTCCGTGGTCGACCAGACGTGCTCCTCGTCGTCGACCAGGTCCTTGCGGTGCTTCGGCTCTCCCAGCCAGATCCCCTTGCAGATGGCGTGGTAGAGCCACGGCGGGTCCTCCGGGTTCGCGTAGATCGCGATCGTGTCTCCCTCCAGTCTCGCCAGCGAGCGGGGCACGAACGGCTCGTCGACGACGGTCACGCCGAGCGCCTCGGCGTACGCCTTGAGCACCTTCAGGATCGACTCGCGCCTCGGCTTGAGCGCCAGGGCCTCGATCAGGTCGTCCTTCGCGTCGCGGGCCCGATCCATCCTCAGGAGGGCGTGTCCCTTGAAGAAGGGACCGCGGAAGTCGTACGGATCCAGGTCGATCGCCTTCTGGTAGGCCATCAACGACCTGGCGTACTCGCCGGTGAAGAAGTCGCAATCCCCCAGGCCTATGAACGCGAAGTAGCACTTTGGAGAGGCGTCGACGGCGGCCTGGTAGGAAGCCACCGCTTCCTCGTATTTTTTGTCCTTGAAGAGCGGCTCGGTCTTGTCCAGAGCTGCCTGGCACTCCTTGTCCAGGGCGTAACTCTGCAGGCTGAGGTTTCCCTTGCCATCGTCGGAGATCCAGGGGTACTCCAGCTCCTTGCCGTTCCTGGGCCAGTACTGGTCGGCGAACTTCTCCGGGACGATCTCCTTCAAAGACTTGATGTCATCCATCTTGTACTGAGTCTTGGACTTCTCCATGATTTTGACCATTTCCCCCGGGGTGAGGAACTTCTTCTTCTCCTTCGCTCGCGCCGGGGCAACCAGGACAACAAGAATCAGGAACGGGAGCTGCAGGGTCTTCGCTTTCATAGGATTCCTCCGGCGGGTCGGCGCACGGCGTTTCCGGTGAGTGTAGGCGCGGCGAGTGGCCTCGGTCCAGGGACCGGTGTATCAGTTTCTGCACAAATTCCGCAGCGCTCGTCCCACGATCGCCACCTACCCCAGGCGATGGGCGGGTCGATCGAGGTCTAGAGCCGCCCCGGATCAGGCACCACTTTTCGGCTCTTCCTTCCCGCCACCTGACGACTCCCCGCCTGAGGTCATCCCTCTCGGCGGGATAATACTGTCGCGCGTGACTGTCCTTAACATCACGGAGGCCTTGCAATGCCGGAGCACCGGAGAGGTTGGAGGATCCTGGCCGGCGGGAGCCGGACTCCCGGTCTCTTCGAGGAGTTCCTGGTGCCGCAGATCGATGCGCTCTACGGCCTGGCTCTCCGCCTCACGAAGGATGCGGATGCGGCTGCCGACCTCCTCCAGGACACCGCCTTGAGGGCATTCGAGAAGTTCGATCAGCTGCGCGAGCGCGGGGCAGCCCGCGCCTGGCTGATCCGGATCCTGAGCACGACGTTCTTGAACCACTATGCTGGCCGCCATGGCTGTGCGCCCACCGGTGCGGATCGCCCCGAAGAGGAGGAGCCGGTTGCTTCGGAGACCCCCGAGAGCCTGCTCCTGAGACGATCCGACGCGCAACAGGTGGAGGAGGCGCTGGCGGCCCTGCCGCAGGACTTCCGCCTGACCGTGCTTCTGGCGGACGTCGAGGAACTGACCCTGCGGGAGATCGCCGTCATTTGCGGCTGTCCGGTCGGGACCGTCGCGTCACGCTTGGCGCGCGGCCGAAAGTTGCTGCGCGAGCGGCTGCGCCACCTGGGCGGCGTGCGGCAGGTGGATGCTTGATGGACTGCGCGACGCTCAGGCGGATTTTCTCGGAAGGGCGCGGTCCTGCCAGGCCGACGGAGGAGCTGGCCGAGGCGCAGGAGCATGCGCGCCATTGCCGCAGCTGCCAGATCTTCTCCGAAGAAGAGCGGGCGTGGCGCGCGGCGCTTCGGGAGACGCTGCCGCGCGTCGCAACTCCGCTCCCGGTGAAGGAGCGGCTCTTCGGCGCGCTCGCCCGGGCCCGCGTCGGCGCCGCCCTGCGGATCCAGCGTCGCCGATTTCTCGCGGTCGTCGTCACTCTCGCGGTTGCCGGTCTGTCGATGGCCGGGCTCTTCGTCTGGCGGGAGCGGACGCGCGACGGTCTGTTCGTCGCCTCCCTGGCCGAAGATCATCTTCTCTATGCCACACGCCCAGCCCCGGCCGAGTTCCCCTCGGACGATCCGGGGGTCGTCGCGAAGTGGTTCGCCGGCGCCGTCGACTTCGCCGTCCAGCCGCCGGCGGTCCAGGGTGCGGAGCTGCTGGGCGGGCGGCTTTGCACCCTGGCCGACCGTCGCGCCGCCCTCTGGCTCTATCGGCGCGGCGAGCGGCGGCTGTCGCTCTTCGAGATGCCGGCGCAGGGGCTGTCGCTCGAATCGATGGGTACCATGAGGACGGACGGCGGTCGCTACCGCTGCGGCCACCACAAGGGGGTCAGTGTCCTCGCCTGGATCGAGCGCGACCTCCTGTTCGCCCTCGTGTCCGACCTGCCGGAGGAGGACATGCTCCGGATCGCCCGCGCGGCGCGTTATGGTTGAGCGGGCACTCCGGAACCCGTACGCCGTCGCCGTCGGCGTCCTCGCCGTTCTGGTGATTGGTTTCACCTGCCTGGCCCGGATCCCGGTCGATCTTCTGCCGCTTTTCCCGGTCCCGGCGGTGCAGATCGTCACCTTCTATCCCGGCATGCCGCCGGAGGTGATGGAGCGCGACATCATGTCGCGTCTGGAGCGCTGGACAGGACAGAGCAACGGGATCGCGCGGCAGGAGGGGAAGGCGATGCTCGGCGTGGCCGTCGTCAAGGACTTCTTCCGCGACGACATCGAGGCCAACACCGCCATGTCCCAGGTGACCTCTTTCGCGATGTCGGACCTCTTCTACCTGCCGCCCGGGACCATCCCGCCGATGGTGATGCCATTCGATCCGACGGCCACGATCCCGCTCTGTCTCCTGTCCGTGTCGTCGCCCGTCCACGACGAGACGAAGCTCTACGACATCGCGTACTTCGACCTGCGCAACCGTCTGCAGGGCATTACTGGGGTCATCGCTCCGGCAGTCTATGGCGGAAAGCTGCGCCGCATTCTCGCCTATGTCGACCGGGATCGCTTGTACGCCCGCGGCCTTTCGCCGATGGACGTCGTGCAGGCGCTCCGGAGCTCGAATGTTTTCATCCCGACCGGCGACGCGAAGTTCGGGGATATGCACTATCTCATCAACGCCAACGGCATGGTGCCGCGGGTCGCCGATCTCAACGACGTGCCGCTCAAGATCCAGGATGGCGCGCCGGTCTTTCTCAAGGACGTGGGCGAAGCCAAGGACGCCTACCAGATCCAGACCAACATCGTCCGGGTCAACGGCAAGAGGCAGGTCTATATCCCGATCTATCGGCAGCCGGGCGCCAACACCATTCGGATCGTCGACGGCGTCAAGGAGGCGATCGCCACCATCCTCTCCCGCCTCCCCAAGGGGATCCGGCTCGACGTCATCATGGACCAGTCGGTCTACGTGCGGACGGCGATCGCGTCGCTCGTCCGCGAGGGCGTCCTGGGGATCGTCCTCGCCGGCGCGACGATCTTCCTCTTCCTCGGATCGTTCCGGTCGACGCTCATCGCGGCGGCCGCCATCCCTCTCTCGATCCTAACCGCGGTCATCGGCCTCGACGCGACCGGCGACTCGATCAACGTCATGACGCTCGGCGGCCTCGCCCTCGTCGTCGGGCGGCTGGTGGACGATGCGATCGTCGTCCTGGAGAACACGCTGCGCCACGTGCGGGACGGAGTGCCGCCGGGTCAGGCGGCCCGGGAGGCCGCCCGCGAGGTCGCGATGCCGGTCCTGATGGCGACGGTGGCCACGGTGGCGGTTTTCGCTCCGGTCGTTTTCCTTACCGGACTGGGGAAGTACCTGTTCAAGCCGCTGGCCGTGGCCGTCGCGTTCGCGATGGCTTCCTCCTACGTGGTGGCGATGACCGTGATCCCGGTCTCCTGCGCGCGCTTCGCGCGCGCCGGCACGGGGAGCACCCCATCCCGCGCCGGGCGCTTCGAGCGGGCGTACGGCCGCCTGGCGGCGGGCTACACGCGGGCCCTCGAAGGAGCGCTGGGTCGAAAGGGGCGGGTCCTCGCGGCCGCGGCGGCGCTGTTCGTCGCGGCTCTGGCGGCCCTGCCCAGGGTCGGGACCGACCTGTTTCCGCCCGTGGACGCGGGCCAGTTCATGCTGCGGGTGCGCGCCTCGTCGGGCACCCGGCTCGAGGAGACGGAGAAGATCTGCGCCGCCGTCGAGGACGCCGTCCGCTCCATGATCCCGCCGTCCGAACTGCGGACGATGATCAGCAACATCGGCGTCCTGAACGACTGGCCCGCCGCCTACACGCCCAACTCCGGTCCGATGGACGCCTTCCTCCTGATCCAGCTCGCCGACCAGCGGAGCCACTCGACCCTCGATATCGTCAGGAGACTGCGGGGCGACCTGGCCGCGCGCTTCCCGGGCGTCGAGTTCGCCTTCGACACAGGGGGGCTCATCACCGCGGCGCTCAACTTCGGACTACCGTCGCCGATCGACATCCAGGTGGAGGGGAACCGGCTCGAAACGGCGCATGGGATCGCCGAGTCGATCCGGGACCTGGTCTCCCGGGTCCCCGGGACCGTCGATGTGCGCATCCAGCAGAAAATCGACTATCCGCTCCTCGACGTTGATGTCGATCGCGTGAAAGCGGCCTATCTCGGCCTGACCCAGAAAGACGTCGTCACGAATATCGTCACCGCGCTCAATTCCTCCATCAACTTCGATCCGGCCTTCTGGATCGACGAGAGGAACGGCAACCACTACTTCATCGGCGCCCAGTACGCCGAGGACGCGATCCGTTCGGTCGACACACTCGAAGACATTCCGATCCGCGGCGTCGGCCAGGACCACCCGGTCCTTCTGAAGAATGTGGCCACCGTCCGCCGCGACACGGGTCCGGCGGAGATCAACCACGTCAATATCACCCGTGTCACGGACGTCTTCGCCAGCGTGGACGGGCGTGACACCGGAAGCGTGGCTGCCGAGATTGAGCGTCGGCTGGATGAACAGGTCGTGCCGCACCTGCCGGAGGGGTATTTCGTGCGCATGCGAGGGGAGATCGCGTCGATGAAGGACTCGTTCAGGAGTCTGGGATTCGGATGGCTCCTGGCGGTGGTCCTGGTCTTTCTCGTCCTGGTGGCGCAGTTTCGCTCGTTTCTCGATCCGTTCATCGTCATGTTCGCCGTTCCGCTCGGGATCGTGGGAGTCGTGGCGATGCTCCTTCTGACCGGAACGACGCTGAACATCCAGTCGATCCTCGGCGTCATCTTCATGACCGGGATCGCGGTGTCCAACTCGATTCTTCTGGTGGAGTTCACCAACCGCCTGCTGGAGCGAGGGCGCTCGCTCCGTCAGGCGGTGATCGAGGCGGCCGTCGTTCGGCTTCGACCGATCCTGATGACCTCGCTCGCCGCGGTGCTGGCCCTGCTGCCGATGGCGGTGGGCGTCGGTCGGGGCGCCGAGGCCAACGTCCCGCTGGCGCGGGCCGTGGTGGGCGGTCTGCTCGCCTCGACCGCGCTCACGCTCTTCGTTGTTCCGTGTCTGATCGTGTGGATCAGGCGTCGTGGGGGGAGCCCGGCATGAGCGGGCATCGTCCCCGGCGCGCCGCGGCCTGGGCGCTGGCGCTCGGGCTGGCGCTGGGCGCCGCATGCGCGCGCGGCAGGACGGCGCCCGATACGACCGACCGGTCGGCCGTCTCGGTGACGGTCGTCCGGCCGGAGCGGCGAACCCTCGCGCGGACGCTCCGGATTCCGGCTTCCGTGCAAGCCCTCCAGGAAGCGACTCTCTACGCCAGGGCCGCCGGCTACCTGTCGCGGATCGACGTCGATCGGGGAGACCGGGTTCGTGCCGGCCAGATCCTGGCCACGATCTCGGCGCCGGAAATGACGAGGGAGAAGGACGTGGCCGCGGCGCAGCTCCGGCAATCGGAGGCGGAGCTTCGACTTCAGCGGATCACCCTGGACCGACTCAGGGCCGTGCGCGCGACCGAAGCGGGGGCGGTCACGCAACAGCAGATCGACGAGGCGCAGGCGAGACTCGAGGTCGCGGAGGCCTCGGTGACCCGTCTGGAAGCCGAACTGGCGCGCGTGGAGGCCCTGACCGGGTACGCCACGATCCGCTCGCCCTTCGACGGCATCGTCACGGACCGGTTCGTGGACGTCGGCGCGATGATCCCGATCTCGACGACCTCGACTCAGTCGCCGATCGTGACGGTGATGAATATGGACATGGTCCGTGCGTTCGTGGATGTCCCGGAGCCGGACGTGGTCTCCGTGACCCGTGCCACGCCGGCCCGCCTGACGGTCGCCGCGATCGCCGGACGGGAGTTCGAGGGGACGGTCACCCGCTACTCCACGGCGCTCGATCCGAAGACCCGCACGATGCGGGCCGAAATCGACTTCCCGAACCGGGACCACGCCCTGCGGCCGGGGATGTTCGGGGCAGCGACGCTCGTGCTGGAGCGGCGGGAAGGCGCTCTGACGCTGCCGGCCGCGGCCCTGCTGACGGAGAAGGACGCCGCATACGTCTACACGGTTCAGGACGGAGCCGCCAGAAAGGCGCCTGTGACGACGGGTCTCAACGATGGCATCGTGGTCGAGATCCTCAGCGGGCTCGCCGGGACCGAGCCGGTGATCGTGAGCGGGAAGGGGATCGTCACGGACGGCACGCGCGTGCATGTGGGAAGCCAGGGATGACGGGCCATCGGCTCCTCATTCTCGGCGCGGCGGTGCTTCTCGCCACCGGGCGCGCCCGGGCGCGGGCCGAAGAGGCGCCTCCTTCAGCCGCAGAGCGCGAGGTCCCGTCGTTGTCGATCGCCGTCCACCCGGGCGAGATCCCCGGCATCGGCCCCGCGCCTGTGATGCTCGACCTGCGAGCCGTCCTCGATCGGGTCGGGCGGGAGAGCCTCGATGTCCGGGAGGCACACGCCCAGGCCGAGGCCGCCGAAGGAGATCGCGCGAGCGCCGCCGGACGGTGGTGGCCGAGCCTGCTGGTAGGCGCCCAGACGCGCCGCACGGACGGCACGTTGCAGGGAACGTTCGGGGACATCGGGTCCTCGACCTTCGACACGGCGCTCGTGAACGCGATTCTCCGCTGGGATCTCAACCCGGGGGCGACGCACTTCCGGGCCCGCGCGGCGGGTGCCGAGGCCCGGGCAGCCGGCGCCAGCGTCGAGGCAACGCGACTGGAGGCCCGCCTCGCGGCTTCCACGCGGTACCTCGAGCTCCTCGGCGCGGCGGCCCTGACCACCGTCGCCCGGAGGACGCTGGACGACGCGACCGAGTTCTTGAAGGTGGTGCGCGCGCTGGAGGGGCAGGGGCTGGGGCCCGAGGCCGATGTCGAGCGCGCGCGCTCGGAACTCGCGGGGCGCACTCAGTCTCTCGCCGAGGCGGAGGAGGCTTTCCGGATCGCGTCGATCCGCCTCGCCGAGGTCCTGAATCTCGATCCCGCAGTCACCATCCTGCCACGGGAGACAGTGATCGAAGCGCCGGCGCTGCCCGCCGCGGAAGACACCGAAGCCCTGGTAGCGCGGGCGCTGGAGACCCGCCCGGAGCCGAAGGCGGCCGCCGAGGAGGCAGCCGCGGCGCGGTCGCGCCACGCGGCGGCGCGCTGGAACGCCTATGGCCCGGGTGTCAGCCTGGAGGCACAGCGGGGTCGGCTCGGAACGTCGTTTGCCGAAGCCGGGGACCAGTCGATTTACAGTGCTCGCCTCGGCTGGACCTTCGACCTCTCCCAGCCCGGCGCCCTGCGGGCGGCAGGGGCCCGGCTCACGGCCGCCGAGCTCGATCTGGAGCACATACGACAGCGTGTGCGTGCCGAAGTCACCACCGCTCGCGAGGCAGTCGGGCTGGCGCGCCAGCGTCTCGATCTCGCCCGTGAAGGCCTGGATGCCGCCGAGCGCGCTTCAAAGATCAGCCAGGCCCGCTTCGCCGGGGGCATCGGGAGCGCCCTCGAGGTCCTGCAGGCGCAGGACGCTGCGGCCGCGGCCCGCGCCAATGCGGTGTCCGCCCTGGTCGAGGCCCACCGCTCCGTCTTCGAGATGCGGAGGGCCCTGGGCCTCTCCCCCGATGTTCCATGACGTGCGTCCAAAGGCTTTGCTAGGATAAACGTGATGGATACTCACTACACGATCGGCCGGCTGGCGCGGGAGGCGGGCGTGCCTACCTCGACGGTCCGGTACTATGAGCGCAGCCGCCTTCTCCGGCCGGACGGCAGGACCGAGGGGAACTACAGGGTGTATGGCCAGGAGGCGCTCGGCCGTCTCCGCTTCATCCGGGCCGCGCAGGCCATCGGTCTCGCGCTGACCGACATCACCACGCTGCTCGACTTCCGGGACGGCCGGACGGCTCCCTGCCGGGAAGTGCAGACCCTCATCGAGGAGCGGCTGTCGGAGCTGAAGAAAAGACTCGTGGAGCTGCGCCACGTGCAGGCCGTCCTCCACTCATCACTCCAGATGTGCCGCAGGACCGAACGCCGCGGGCACTGCGAAGTCATGGAAAGACTGAACGTTGCCGCGTCGTCCTCCTCCCGGGCACGCCGCCGGGCATCCTCCCGGAAATCCACAAATCGTCCTTGACCTTGAACTTTGGTTCAAGGTTTAGATTGTTCTTCTGTGGGGTCGAGATCGGGCCGCGCTCTGTTGATCGTCGGGGCGATCCGACACTCGGCACCGGAGGAGAGACTCATGAAGAACACCTCCTGCCCCGTCAGCGGGAACCGCGGCAAGGCGGTACCCTGCGTCACGTTGAGAAGCCTCGTCCTTCCCGCGCGTCTCGCCGCCGTGGAAGATCGAGAGTGGTTCTTCTGCGACCGGCCCGAATGCGAAGTCGTCTATTTCAGTGGGGACGGTCGGACGCTCGACAAAGAGGCCTTGAGCGTCCGCGTCGGGCTCAAGGAGAGGGAGGCTCCGCGTCCGGTCTGTTACTGCTTCGACCATACGGTCGAGAGCATCCGGGAAGAGATCACCCGGACCGGCCGAAGCACCGCCGCCGCCTCGATCAGGAAGAGGATCGAGGCGGGCGAGTGCCGCTGCGAGGTGCTGAACCCGAAGGGAACCTGCTGCCTGGGCGACGTCGACACGGTCGTCAAGGAAGTCTTGGTTCACACCGGTGTCCCGCGAGCGCCGGTCAGGCGACTATCCGCCACGGCGAGGGCGAGCGACGCCTGCGGCGGACCCGCCGCTCGCGGGGAGGAATGCAACGAAGACGCCGGTTGCCTGCCGGAGCCGGTGCGTGTCCAGGAGGATCGGTGATGAGCAGCAAGGAAGGTGAGTGGAGATGAAGATTCCCAGGGCAGGCCTGACTCTGACCGGGGCGCTGGTCGCCGGTCTTGCCGCTTCGGCGTGCTGCCTCGGCCCGCTGGTTCTGACAATCGCCGGCATCGGCGGGGCGGCCTCTGCCCTGGCGCTCGAGCCCTATCGTCCCTGTCTCCTCGTCCTGACGGCCGGTTTCCTCGGGCTCGCCTTCTACCTCACGTATCGGCGGACGGTCGCCGCCTGCGGTCCCGGGCAGGCGTGCGCAAGGGCCCGAGTCAATCGGACCGGGAGGATACTCCTGTGCCTGGTGACGATCGTCGTCGTCCTGGCCACGACGTTTCCCTATTACTCACGCTACCTGTTCTGAGACTCGACAGGAGGTTCCCATGAAGCGCTTCATTTTGCTCGGTTCGCTCCTCGCTGTGCTGTTCGTCCTGCCGCCCTGCGCTCCCACGCTCGTGGCGGCCCCTCCCTCCGAGGCGAGCGGCAAGACGACGCTCACCATCAAGGGCATGACCTGCGGCGGATGTGTCGCCGCGGTGAAGCTGAAGCTCGAGAAGACCGCTGGGGTAACCGCCTATGACGTCTGCCTCGAGAGGGGAGAGGCGGACATCACGTTCGATCCCGGGCGGACCGATCCAAAGAAGATCGCCGACTCGGTTTCGGAGACAGGCTTTACCGCCACCGTCAAGGAGGCGAACGAATCGCGCCAGGGCGTCTCGATGGTGCGGTCCGTAACGCCCAGGGTCGAGGGCGGCCGGATCAAACCGTGGGAGCCGGTCGATGTCGCCTTCAAAGGCTGCAGCGAGAGCGCATGCGGCGTCCGCGGTCCCATCACGCAGGCCGTCGTCCAGCCAGACGCTCATCTCGGCCAATACGTCTACTGCCCTGTCAGCGGCGCCGTGTTCCAGATCAAGAACTCAAGTCTGCGGAGCGACGTTCGCGGCAAGACCCTCTATTTCTGCTGCGCCAACTGCGCCCGCTATTTCGCTCAGAATCGCGATCGGGTCCTTGCTCTCAGGGGTCTGTCGCTCTGAAGGGGGAAGCGATGCGCATGGGATTGCTCCTGCTGCCGTTGGTCATGACGGCGTGCTCACGGACAGCAGGGGAGAGCCGGACAAACCAACCCAAGAGGGGTCCCTTCATGGCCACCCTTGAAGAGGGACGACTCGTACCGCTCTTCAAGGCGGCTCTCCAATACCGATCGCAGGAGCAGACGGAGGCCGTCGTCCCTCCCGAGGGGCGCGAAGGTGAATACATCGGAAGCGGCGATGGAGCGGCGACGGGCGATCGACTTCGAGGCACGATTCGGTGGTCCCTCTGGGCGGGGAACTGCGCCTACCCACTCGTGCGTCGGGGACATCACATTCCTGACGGGCTGCACCTCTGCACGATGAATCCGGTCGGCTTCATCGAGACGCCGGACGGAACACGAATCCGCTTCGATGGCAGGGGTTACGGTCTGCGCAGCCCGGAGTGGTATCGCACAAGCCTGACTCTGGTCTTCGGCACGGAGGACGCCAGGTACGCCTGGCTGACCAGGGAACTGGGAGTGATGGAGGGCGAATTCGACGAGAAGAGCGGGCGCGCAGCCTGGGAGGTCTATGTCTGCAGTCGGTGACGTGGCATCGCAGTACGTTCTCAGTGGGGTGCGGACATGACGAAATCAGTCAGGGAGTTCATCGCACTGATGTTCGTCGGAGCCGGGACGATCGGAATCATGTCGATGTCTCGGCCGGTGGACGCCGCTGTCCGGGCGTCCGACACCGTCGAGCTCCATGAAGGCCAGATGTTCCCAACCATGATCTTTCCTTCCCTCGAGGGGAGCCGGCCCGGCTCGGTTGCGGACTTTCGCGGCAAGAAGCTCATCCTCCACATCTTCGCATCCTGGTGAGCGGGCTGCCGCGTGCACGTGCCCGGGTGGCACGAAGCGACTCAACGATGGCAGCAGGAAGGGAAGGTCCGGATGGCGGGGATCATCGAGGAACAGCATCCAGACCGCGCTCGTCTGTTCATGCAATGGAAGCAGATGCCGTGGCCGGTGTTGGTGGACGCGCTTGACCTTTTGGGTGTTTCCGCAGTTCCCATCACGCTGGCCATAGATGAGTACGGCGTCATTCGGATGGTGGACCCTGAGCCTGGAGAGATCGAAGAGAAATTCCTCGACAGGACGTTCGAGAAGCCCGCGAGTCAGTCCCGGATCACAGACAATGCGCCGGACCTCGATACTTTGAAGCAGGCCACGCATCAGGGTACGCTCGCGACCTGGTCGGCTTATGCGGATGCGCTTGTGGAATGGGGCGGGCCGCAGCGACTTGCCGAGGCGATCCAGGCTTACCAACATGCTCTGCGCCTGCAGTCCGATTCTGGGTCCCTGCACTTCCGCCTCGGCGTGGCCTATCGCAGCCGTTATGACACGGCGTTCCGCCAGCCGGAAGACTTTCAGAGGGCGGTCGAAGAATGGAGCGCGGCGCTGGACATCGACCCGAACCAATACATTTGGCGCCGGCGCATCCAGCAGTACGGTCCCCGGCTGGACAAGCCTTATTCCTTTTATGACTGGGTGACCACGGCGCGCAGGGATATCGCGGCGCGTGGCGAGGTTCCGGCTCCGCTCTCCGTTGAACCCGGCGGAGCGGAATTCGCGCATGCCGAGGAGTCCTTCGCCGCCGCCTCAGGCGACGTGATTGAACTGGACCCAAGGGGACGAATCCATCGTGATGCCGGCCAGTTCGTCAAGGTCGAGACGGCTGTTGTTCCCGATACCCGTGCGCAGGACGTGTCGGAGCGCGTTCACGTGGTTTTTCGCCCGAATCCCGCAAACAAGACTCACTGGAACAACGAAGCTGGACATTTCGTCTTTTGGGTCAATCCACCCGGCGGATGGAATGTCAGCCAGCGTCTCACGACGATTCCCAGCCCTTCCCAGCCGGCCAGCACGGAGCCCCGCGAGGTGGAATTTGAGATCAGAGGTCCCGATCGAGGCCGCGCCGGAGCGGTGACCCTCTCCGCTTATGCTCTCTATTACGTCTGTGAGGGTTTGAAGGGTGTCTGCATGTACCGAAGGCAGGACGTGCCGATTACCATCGCGCCACGTCGAATGCGCTGATCAACAGGAGCACGCCATCGGTCTATCCGACGCGGACCAGGAGTAGATAGAGCGCTCCCGCCAGCGCTCCGGCGAGGGGAAGCGTCGTGACCCAGGCGAAGAGGATCTGCAGGATCGAGCCCCAGCGGGCTGCGCCGTTGACCAGCCCGATGCCGAAGATGGCGCCGACGCTCACGTGGGTCGTGGAGACCGGCATCCCGAGTCCTGAGGCCGCGGTCACGAGCAAGGCGGTGGTCAGGTTGGCGCTCAACGCCTGACCGTGGTCCATACGGGTGATGCGATGGCTCATCGTCTCCGCCACGCGTCGCGCGGCGACAAAGCCTCCGAGCGCGATCGCCAGGGCGATGGCGGCGTAGGACCATGTCGACGCGAGCCGGGGCGCCGCGCCGACCAGGAGCGCGACGATCTTCGGCGTGTCGTTCAACCCTCGGGCCGCGCTCACGGCCCCCGCGGAGAGAAAATGGAGCCGGTCGAGGATTTGCTGGGCGGAGACGCCGAGCAGCCTCCCCGAGTACCGGGATCGGCACGACGCGAGGTCGCCCAGGTCCAGGGCCACGCCGGTCGAACGCAGGACGGCTGCCCCATCCGGCCCGACATCGACGGCCTCCAAGGTATTGCCGACGCAGAGACAGGTCTCCTTCTCGACACCGAGCCAGCGCCGTGCACTCTGGAAGAGGGGGTAGAAGAGAAGGGTGAGCACGACCGCGACGAGGGGCGAGAGCAGGAGTGGATAAACGAGGCTCCTCGCCACGGCCGCCCAGGCTACCCCAGAGCCGGCGGCTGCGAGCCCCGCACCGGTCAGACCGCCGACGAGAGCATGTGTCGTCGAGACTGGCATCCCCAGCCGGGTCGCAAGTAGAAGGGTGAGTGCCGCGGCGCCGGCGACAGCGACCAGGAAGTGCCGATCGCTCGTGAGGACGTCAGGCACGAGACCCTTCCCGGAGAATGACCGCGCCAGCGCTTCACCGAGAGGCAAGGCGGCCGCGGAGCCGGCGAGGGTCGCAAGGGTTGAATAGCCGAGCGCCTTTCCATATCCGGCGGCGCCGCTCCCGAAGAGCGTCGCAACACCCTTGAAGTTGTCATTCGCCCCATTCGCGAAGGCGACGGAGAGAACGGCCAGTGCCAGGAGGGTCATCATCGCCATCTTAGTCCCGAGGCCAGCCGAGCCGTTACGCCATCACGATGCCAACGCGTGACCCGGCTGGCGCAGGTAGGGTATGCTCCGCCCGAAACCTATTTGCCGCCGGCCTTTCAGGTGACCCGTGAGTCGAGCCTCCGAACTCTCCTGGAACGCTAGTGATCGGTCCGCGGAGGTCCCTGCCGGTTCTAGCGGGGACACCGCCGTCGTCGGTCGGCTGCTTTCGAGGGATGAAGGGGCATTCAGGGACCTGGTCGGCCGCTACCACGAGCGCCTGCTCCGGCTCGCTCTGACGTTCGTCTCGAACCGGGCCGCGGCGGAGGAGGTCGTGCAAGAGACGTGGCTCGGTGTTCTCCAGGGGCTGCGCGCGTTCGAGGGCCGATCGTCCCTCAAGACCTGGATCTTCCGCATCCTATCTCGGGCGGGGCACAGGCCGATGCTGACGTGCAGGCAGATCACGGGGCTCGTGACGGACTATCTCGAGGGGCGGCTGCCGCTTGGACAGCGACTACGCTTCCAGGTGCACCTGGGCATGTGTCGGAACTGCCGGTGGTACCTGTCGCAGATGAAGTCGACGATTCGAACGCTGAATTGGCTGCGCCCCGCGTCGATCCCCGAGGTCCCTGAGGAGATCCTGCGGCGCTTTCGAGACTGGGGGGGTCGGGCACCATGACGTGGATCAAGACGGTCCCTCCCGAGGGCGCGGTGGATGAACTGGGCGAGACGTACCGGGCCATCGCCTCGTCGCGCGGCGGCGTCGCCGATGTCCACCAGGCTCAGTCCCTGAACCCGCGGGCCCTCAGGGCGCACCTCGATCTCTACCGGGCCGTCGTCTTCCAGCGCTCGACTCTAAGCCGGACGGCGCGGGAGCGGATCGCCGTCGTCGTCTCCGCCGCTCACCGCTGTGGCTACTGCGTCGCGCACCACAGCGAAGCCCTGCGGCGGCTGAAGGACGATTCTTCCCTGGTCGACGCGCTCGGCCGCGGCGAGCTGCCGGAGAGCCTCGGGCCGGCCCACCTCGCCCTGCTGCGCTGGGCCAGAACGGGAGCGATCGAGCCGGTGCGGACCTCAAAGTCCGACGTGGAGACCCTGCGCACGCACGGGTTCGACGACCGGGCGATCCTCGACGCGGCGCTCACGGTTGCCTACTTCTCGTTCGTGAACCGCATCACCTTGTTGCTCGGCGTCCGGCTCGAAGAGGATTTCGCCAGGACGTGCGGCGAGGTCGCCGAAGGTGAGCCATGACTGTCCATGATCCCGTCGCGGCTGAGGTCCACGTATGACGCCGATCACCGAGAAAACGGTCTTTCACGCCCCGGCTCTCGTCCGCTACGAGGCGGCCGGGCTGCCGCTGTTCCTCGACCCCGAATCGCCGAACTGGGCGGCGGTCGAGCCGCGCGGGGCCGAGGTGCTCGGACGGGTGGACGGCGCGACGCCGGTTGGAGCGATCGTCGCGGGCTATGCGGCCGGCCACGGGCTCGAGGCGGGGAAGGCATGGCTCCACGTCCACGACTTCTTCCGCGAGGTGCGTCGCGCGGGCCTCGTCTCGGAAACGCCGTTCCGGCGTCCGCCCTATGCGGGACGGATCGCCTACGGGGAGCCGCGGGGTCTTTCAGAGTTCTGGGTCCACACCAACAACTCGTGCAACCTCACCTGCCGCCACTGTCTCGTATCCTCGGGGCCGGACGGCCTGCCGGGCCCTTCGACGGAGGTGGTGCGGACCGCCCTCCGCGAGGCGCACGACCTGGGGGCACGACGCTTCTACTTCACGGGCGGCGAGCCGTTCGTCCGCCGGGACCTCCCCGATCTGATCCGATGGGTCACGGAGGACTTCGGCTCGGAGCTGATCATCCTGACGAACGCCACCCTGTTCACCGGCCCACTCGTCGAGCGCCTGGCCGGTCTGCCGCGCGACAGTGTCAGGTGCCAGGTGTCCATCGACGGCGCCCGTCCGGAGACGAACGATCCGATCCGCGGCGCCGGGACCTTCCGGAAGGCCCTCGCGGGGCTGCGCCTGCTGGCCGAGCTCGGCTTCGAAGTTTCTCTCACAACGGTCGTCACCGAGCAGAACCTCGCGGAGCTTCCGGACCTGACGCTCCTCGCGAAGGCTCACGGCGCGCGCTCCCAGCACCTCATGTGGTCCCATCGGCGCGGCCGGGCTGCGGCGGGCGACGATAGATTCTTTCCCGAGGTCCGGCGGATCGTGCGCCATCTCCCCGAGATCATAGAGGCCACGCGACGGGAAGGGATCGCCCTGGACAATCTGGAGGCGGTCCGCCGCCGCGTGGACGGGCGCCCGGGCGTCAAGTACGACCTCGGGAACGCCGGCTGGGACTGCGTCTGCCTGTACGCCGACGGCGTGATTTATCCCTCCGCCGCCCTGGCCGGAGAGGAGACCCTCGCCGCCGGCCGGCTTCAGGAGCGCTCGCTGGAGCGGATTCTTCGCGAGAGTCCGGTCCTGCGGACATTCCGCGAGGCGAGCATCGCCCGCAGGCCGTCCGTGGCGCAGGATCCGCTCCGATTTCTGACCGGCGGCGGCGACATCGAGCACGCCTACCTCTTCGCCTCCTCGGGAAACGGGCGCGCCCCGGACCTCGATGATCGTCTCGCAGCGCCCGACCCCTACTACGCCATCCAGAGCGCGCTGGTGCGACGCGTCTGGGACGATCTGGTCGCGGAGGCGGCGGCGGGCATCAACCGGCGCAGCGGCTACGACGCGCCGCGCATCGTCCGGGCGATGGGCGAGACCTCGATGGCGTGCGGCGTGGCGGACGGGGCCCTGGCCGAGCGCGAAGTGCTGACCCTCCACTCGAACTGCGTCCTGTCGTTCGACGTGGACAAGCCGCGGGCGCTGGTGCGCGCGTTCTACGGCGCCGCGGCCCAAACGCCGAAGGTCGAGCTGTGCTGTCCGACGGCATTCGACGACTCCGAGATCGCTCATATACCGAAGGACGTCATCGACCGGTTCTACGGCTGCGGCTCCCCGGTCAGTGCGGCGCAGGTGAAGCCTGGCGAGGTATTCGTCGACCTCGGCTGCGGCGCGGGAATCGATGTCTTCATCGCCGCGAAGAAGGTCGGCCCGGAGGGAAGGGCGATCGGCGTCGACATGACCGGTCGGATGCTGGAGATCGCCCGGGCCAACCAGGCGGTCGTCGCAGGCCGGCTCGGGTACGACCCGACGGAGTTCCGCGAGGGGTTCCTCGAATCGCCGCCGGTCGATACCAGGTCCGTGGACGTCGTCACCTCGAACTGCGTCGTCAACCTCTCTCCGGACAAGGGGAAAGTCTTCCGGGAGATCTGGCGGATGCTCAGGGACGGGGGCCGGGCTGTCATCGCCGACATCGTCTCCGAGCGCGACGTGCCGCCATCGCTCAAGACCAATCCCGAGTTATGGGGAGAGTGCACCGTCGGGGCCCTCACCGAGGAGGGGTTCCTTGCGACGCTCGAGATGGCCGGCTTCTTCGGGATCGAGATCCTCAAGAAGACGTACTGGAAGTCGATCGAAGGCTACCCTTTTTCTTCAATGACGGTAAGGGGCTGGAAGTTCGAGAAGACGGCCGGCTGCAAGTTCATCGGACAGCGGGCCGTCTACCTCGGCCCGCAGAAGGCGGTGATCGACGAAGAGGGACACACGTTTCCGCGCGGTGTCGCCGTCGAAGTCTGCACCGACACCGCCTTCAAGCTCCGCACGCCGCCCTACGCGGGAACCTTCGCGGTGCTCGAGCCGGGTGCGGAGAGGGGCGATCTCCAGTCCTCCTCCTGCTGCGGTCCGGAGGGGTCGTGCTGCTGAACAGGAGAATCCGAACGATCGCCGCGGGCATGCTCGTGATCGGCGCCTCTGCGCTGCTGTCCGTGGGGACCGTGGCCGCCGGAGACGGGACGCCGTCCGCGTCGGTCGCCGGGCCGCCCGAGGCCCGGGCGCCGCGGGTCCATGTGGGTCAGGAGGCGCCCGACTTCGCGTTGCAGGCGCCCGACGGTTCGCGACACCGCCTGAGCGACCTCCGCGGCCGGAAGACCGTCGTCCTGATCTTCTTCCGCGGTGTCTGGTGACCGTACTGCCGTAAGCAGCTCGGTGAGCTGCAGCAGAATCTCGAGGAATTCCGTAGCGTCGGCGCGGACGTCTGGGCCATCAGCATCGACCCGCCCGACAAGCTGAAGGAGCTCCGGCAGTCCCTGGGCCTCACTTACCTCAACCTCATGGACCCAGGCTCCGTGACGATCAAACGGTACGGCGTCCTGAACGAGGCACAGGGGGAGATTCCCCATCCCACCGCCGTCGTGATCGACACGCGGGGCATCGTTCGATTCGTGCGCGTGGACGAGGACTACAAGAAGAGGCCATCCAGCAGGGAGCTCCTTGAGGCGATCGGCCGGATCTCGTCACGATCCCCGTCCTGAACCTCGACCGGCTTCATCGCACCAGGGGCATCAAGAGTGCGCCGATCGTTCGTCACACGACCGTCACCTGACGGAAACCTTCTCGTCATCTCATCGTTGCATTCTCGCGGACGAGACAGGCACAGGAGACGTGAACCCACATGGAGGAGCGTTGCTGATGACTACTCGGAGAGCCCCCTTGCGGGCCCTGACATGGATCGTTGCTACAGTCGGCATGCTCGGCGGCTCCACATCGCTCGCCCAGGTCACGCCCGCTGCGGGGTACACGCCTCCCGATGACACCCCGACGATCAAGGTGGGGGTGACGCTGTTCACCGACTACACCTACACGAAGGAGCCCAAGGCGGTCGACGCCGACGGCAACAAGATCAACCCGGCGGCCTTCAATGTCACTCGCATGTACATCAACGTCACCGGGAACGCCTCCCACAACGTGTCCTTCCGGATCACGCCCGACATCAAGCTCGACTCGACGGCCGGGGACACGCTGAACGGCAGCCTCGTCTATCGCTTGAAGTATGGTTACGGTCAGTTCAATCTGGACGAGAAATGGAGCAAGGGGTCCTGGGTACGGATCGGACTGAACCAGACTCCTTATATCGACTGGCTCGAAGGAATCTACCGCTATCGATTCCAGGGCACGATGCTCGTGGATCGCGAGGGGTTCATGAGTCCCTCGGACTACGGATTGTCAACGCACTACAATCTCCCCGGAAACTTCGGCGACGTTCACGCAGGGTATTACAACGGTGAGACGTATACGAAGCAGGAGGCCAATGATCAGAAGGCGATCCAGATCCGCGCGACGTTGCGTCCCGTGCCGAACGTGGCCGTCTGGAAGGGACTGCGATTGACCGCCTTCTACGACGGGGACCATTACATCAGGAACGACGATCGCACGCGCTTCGTCTACGCCGCCACGTTTGAGCACAAGTACATCACCGGGGGGTACGAGCATCTGGACGCCACCGACCAATCGACCGGCTTGTCCGCCAGGGTGAAGGCCACCGGGTACTCGGTCTGGGCGATTCCCCGCAGCACCAAGGGATGGGAGGGGCTCCTACGCTACGACAGCCTGAAGCCGAACAAGACGAACAGCGACACCAAAACGCGCAAGATCGCGGGCGTGGCCTACTGGTTCAAGACGCAGCAGGCCCCCGTGAGCGCAGCGGTTCTCGCGGACTACGAAGAGGTGAAGTATGACGTCGGCCTCGGCAAGCCTGACGAGAAGCGCTACGCGATTCATACGCTGTTCAATTTCTGAGGTGACACGTGGAAACACTTGGAAGCATCCTGAGATCGGTGCTGGTCGCGGCGGCCGCCATCGCGGTGCCGGCGGCGGCGGGCGCGGTCCAGATCGACGGGGCGGGGGCGACCTTCCCGTACCCGATCTACTCGAAGTGGTTCTCGGAATATAACAAGGTCCGCACCGACGTCCAGATCAACTACCAGTCGATCGGCTCGGGCGGCGGCATCCGGCAGCTCACCAACCAGACCGTGTTCTTCGGAGCGTCCGACGGGCCGATGACGATGGAGCAGCTCCAGGCGGCGCCGGGGAAGATCCTGCACTTCCCGATGGTCCTGGGGGGCGTGGTGCCGATCTACAATCTGCCGGACACGAGCGCCGATCTGAACTTCAGCGGCACCGTCCTGGCGGACATCTTTCTCGGGAAGATCACCAAATGGAACGATCCGGCGATCGCCAAGGACAACCCCGGGGTGACTCTGCCGGGGAGCGACATCACCGTGGTGCACCGGGCCGACGGCTCCGGGACGTCGTACATCTTCTGCGACTACCTGTCGAAGGTCTCGCCGGAGTACAGGAGCAAAGTCGGCGTCGCCACGTCGGTGAACTGGCCGACCGGGCTGGGCGGGAAGGGGAACGAGGGGGTGGCGGGCCTGGTGAAGCAGACCCCCGGGTCGATCGGCTACGTGGAGCTGATCTACGCGCTGCAGAACAAGATCGCCTACGGCACCGTGAAGAACTACGACGGCAACTTCGTGCGCGCGTCGATCGAGTCGGTCTCCGCCGCCGCCGCCGTGGCGGCCGACAAGATGCCGGCCGACTTCCGCGTGTCGATCACCAACGCTCCCGGCAAGGACGTCTACCCGATCTCGTCCTTCACCTGGATCCTGCTGTACCAGAACCCGAAGGACAAGGCGAAGTCGAAGATGATGCTCGACTTCATGAAGTGGGCGCTGTCGGACGGCCAGAAGATGGCCTCGGATCTCGGCTACGCCCCGCTGCCGGCGAACGTCGCGACCATGGTGACGACCGCGCTGAACAGCGTCAAGTAGCCGCCCCGGGACGGCCGGTGCCGATCGGATGCTCACCGTAAGGCCGTCCCGCTCCCGCGAGCGCGGCGGCTTCCGCATCGGCACCGGGGTCGTGGCGACCGTGGTTCCTGTCCTGGTGGCGGGGATCGCCGTCATCCTGACCTGGGACTCGATCCTCTCGATCCGGCGGTTCGGTCTCGGGTTCTGGCGCCACAGCACCTGGGACCCCGTGGCCGGCGTGTTCGGCGCCTTCCCGTTCATCTGGGGGACGCTGTACTCGTCCCTTCTGGCGCTGATCCTGTCGACCCCGATCGCACTCGGCATCGCGGTGTTCCTGTCCGACCTGTCGCCCCGGCGGCTGCGCCAACCGCTGGTCTTCCTGACCGAGCTTCTGGCGGCGATCCCGTCGATCGTCTACGGGCTGTGGGGCATCTTCGTCCTGGTGCCGGTCGTCCGCCGGATCGAGACGCTGGCGCCGGCTTGGCTGCGGCGCGTCCCGCTGTTCGAGGGGCCGCCGCTCGGCGTCGGTCTCCTGGCCGCCGGGCTGATCCTGTCGGTCATGGTGATCCCGTTCACCGCCAGCGTGGCCCGGGAGGTCCTCAAGGCGGTGCCGGCGAACCAGCGCGAAGGAGCCTACGCCCTGGGGGCCACGCGCTGGGAGGCGATCCGGATGGCTCTGTACTACGGCCGCCAGGGGATCATGGGCGCGGTCATGCTCGGTCTGGGGCGCGCCCTCGGCGAGACCATGGCGGTCACGATGGTGATCGGCAACACGCCGCGCGCCTCGCTGTCGCTGTTCGCGCCGCAGTACACCATGGCGGCGGTCATCGCCAACGAGTTCAGCGAGGCGGCCGACGATCTCTACCTGCACGCGCTCGTGGAGATCGGCCTGGTCCTGTTCCTCATCACCATCGCCATCAATACGATGTCGCGCCTGCTGATCTGGCGCGTCGGGGCGGAGCGCGCGTGAGCCGGACCCTCCTGCGGCGGCGGCTGGTCTCGGTGGCGGCGGTGGGGTTCTGCGTCCTGTCGGTCGTGCTGGCGCTGGTGCCGCTCGGCTTCATCCTGTTCTTCGTCCTGAAGGAGGGGCTGCCGGCCCTGACCTTCGACTTCCTGACCCGGCTGCCGAAGCCGGTCGGGGAGACGGGCGGGGGGATGGGGAACGCCATCCTCGGGTCGGCGATCCTGATCGCCCTGGCCGGACTCATCGCGGTGCCGATCGGCATCGTGTCGGGGATCCACGTGGCCGAGTTCCGCGGCGGCCGCCTGGCCACGGCGGTCCGGTTCGCCGCCGACGTATTGAACGGCGTGCCGTCGATCGTCATCGGCATCTTCGCCTACAGCATCGCGGTCATGCCGTTCAGGCGCTTCAGCGCGCTGGCCGGAGGCGTGGCGCTCGGGATCATGATGATCCCGATCATCGTGCGCACCACCGAGGAGCTCCTGAACCTCGTGCCCGGCTCGCTGCGCGACGGCGCCCTGGCGCTGGGCGCGACGCGCGCGCGCGCCGTGTTCACGGTGATCCTGCCGGCCGCCCTCCCGGGCATCCTGACCGGGGTGCTGGTGGCGCTGGCACGGATCGCGGGCGAGACCGCGCCGCTTCTGTTCACCGCCTTCAACAACCGATACTGGTCGCTCCGGCTGAACCAGCCGATCGCTTCGCTGACCGTGCAGGTCTATACTTACGCGATTTCTCCGTACGACGACTGGCACCGCCAGGCCTGGGCCGGCGCGACCGTGCTGATCGGCGCGGTCCTGCTGTTCTCGCTCCTGGCGCGCGCGGTGATCCGCCGTCTCGAACGGATGCATCACGCATGAATGGGGTCGCCGTGAACCAGATCTCGATCGCTCCACCGACGCGCATCCGCCGCCCGGCCGCTCCCTCGGCGGAGGAGCCGATGATCGAGATCGAACGCCTGTGTCTGGCGTACGGGGACAAGCCGGCCCTCAAGAGCATCTCCATGTCGATCCCGAAGAACCGGGTGACCGCTTTCATCGGTCCCTCGGGGTGCGGCAAGTCGAGCCTGCTGCGCTGCCTCAACCGGATGAACGACCTGATCGACGGCGTCCGGATCACCGGAGCGATCCGCATCGCCGGCGCCGACATCCAGGGGTCCACCGTCGACGTGACCCATCTGAGGAAGCGCGTCGGCATGGTGTTCCAGAAATCGAACCCGTTCCCGAAGTCGATCTTCGACAACGTGGCGTACGGCCCGCGCATCCTGGGCGCGCGCTCGCGCGCCGAGATCGAGGGTCTGGTCGAGACGAGCCTCCGATCGGCCGCCCTGTGGGACGAGGTGGGGGACCGTCTGCACGAGGGCGCCCTGCGGCTGTCGGGCGGCCAGCAGCAGCGGCTGTGCATCGCCCGCGCCCTGGCCGTCGAGCCCGAGGTGCTGCTCATGGACGAGCCCTGCTCGGCCCTGGACCCGATCGCCACGGCCAAGATCGAAGAGCTGATGGACGAGCTGAAGGTCCGCTATACGATCGTGGTGGTGACGCACAACATGCAGCAGGCGGCCCGCGCCTCGGATTACACCGGGTTCCTCCTGCTCGGCGAGCTGATCGAGTTCGGCGCGACCCCCGATCTGTTCACCAACCCCGTCGACCGCCGGACCGAGGACTACATCACGGGGCGCTTCGGATGACCCAGCACACCAGCCGGCACTACGAGCAGGAGCTGCAGGCTCTCAAGGAGAAGATCCTCCTCCTGGGAGGGAAGGTGGAGGAGATGATCGCCTCCGCCATGAAGTCGCTCTTGGCCCGCGACCCCGCCCTGGCCCGCCGCGTCATCGCCTCAGACCGCGAGGTCGATTCGGGGGAGCTGGAGAGCGATCACCTCTGCCTGAGCCTGCTGGCGCTGCGCCAGCCGGCCGCCTCGGATCTGCGCTTCATCGCCACCGCCCTCAAGATCGTCACCGACCTGGAGCGCATCGGCGACCTGGCGGTGAACATCGCCGAGCGCTCGATCGAGCTGAACGAGGAGCCGCCGCTCAAGCCGTACATCGACATCCCGCGCATGGCCTCCCTCGCGTCCCTGATGGTCGGCCGGGCGCTCGACGCGTTCGTGCGGCGCGATCCGGTGCTGGCGCGCGAGGTGCTGGGCTCCGACTCGGCCGTCGACCAGCTCAACGTGCAGCTGTTCCGCGAGCTCCTGACCTACATGATCGAGGAGCCCAAGAACGTCACCCGCGCCCTGCGCATCACCTTCATCGCCAAGTACCTGGAGCGGATCGCCGACCACGCCACGAACATCGCCCAGATGGTGATCTTCATGTGCGAGGGGCGCGACGTGCGCCATCCGGCGGCGCGGGCCGGCGAGGACGAGGAAAACTAGGCCGCGACATGACCACCCGGCGCGCCTGCCTGCTCCTCGTCGCGGCGTGCAGTCTCGTCGCCGCCCCGGCCCGCGGCGCGCAGACGCAGAAGCCGCCCCTGCACGCCCGCCACTGGATCGCCGTCACCGGCAAGCCGCTCGCCGCCTCGGCCGGGGCGATGATGTTCCAGAAGGGTGGCAACGCCGTCGACGCCTCCTGCGCCATGCTCGCCGCGGTCACGACCATGTGGGACGTGCTCTCCTGGGGCGGCGAGACGCAGGCCCTCATCTACCATCCCGGGCTCAAGAAGGTGATCGGCGTCGACGCGCTCGGCGTAGCCCCCACCGGAGCCACGGCCTCGTTTTTCCAGTCGCGCGGATACCGCTTCCCTCCGGAATACGGTCCACTGGCCGCGGTGACCCCCGGAACGCCCGGCGGTCTGATGACGATGCTCGCCGAGTACGGCACCCTGTCGCTCGCCGACGTCCTCGCGCCCGCCATCCAGATGGCCGACGGCTACCCGATCGAGGCCGAGACGGCCGACGAGATCGAAGGCTCGAAGGCGGAGATCAAGAAATGGAAGGACTCGCGCGCGATCTTCCTGACGCACCCCGGCGGGACGCGCGAGGCGCCGGAGGCCGGCGAAGTGTTCGTGCAGAAGGATCTTGCCGCGACCCTGCGGCGGCTGGTCGAAGCGGAGACCGGCGCCCGGCGGCAGGGGAAGTCGCGCAAGGAGGCGATTTACGCCGCCTACGATCGCTTCTACAAGGGCGACATCGCCGCCGAGCTGGTGCGCGGCGTCGCCGAAGAGGGAGGGCTGATCACCGCGCGGGATCTCGCCGATTGGAAGGTGAGGATCGAGGAGCCGCTGAGCACCACCTACGAGGGAATCACCGTCTACAAGCTGCCGATCTGGCAGCAGGGCCCGGTGATGCTGCAGGCCCTCAATATCCTCGAGAACGCCGACCTCAAGGCGATGGGGCACAACTCGGTCCGGTACATCCACACCCTCTATCAGACGATGAACCTGGCTTACGCCGACCGCGATTTCTACTACGGCGATCCGTACTTCCCGCCGGAGGAGCCGGTGCGCGGCCTGCTCTCCAAGGAGTACGCGCGTCAGCGCTACGCGCAGATCGACTGGGGGAAGAACGATCCGGGCGTCAAGCCGGGGGATCCGTACCCGTTCCAGGGCGGCACGAACCCGTTCGGCGCGCTCCTGGCAGGCTGGACGGTGGCGCCGGCGCCCCTGCCGGCTCCGCCGGCGG
>JACXTT010002457.1_pt1 | contig 29398 bp, 29 predicted proteins | sample 9270951 | NCBI WGS metagenome assembly JACXTT01 (sample SAMN15532306, study PRJNA645909) | rock metagenome | isolation source: weathered quartz diorite | place: Puerto Rico | collected 2017-06-21 | reverse complement strand
CAAAGCACCAACCCCCACCCCAACCCCGAACCCGGCCTCGGGAGGGCGCCTGCAAAAAAGGCACCCGCAAAGGGGCGGGGCGGCGGTTTGGGAAACAGCGTGGAAATCATCGCCGCGCCAACCGGGCCGTAACCCGTTTCGCCCGCACCCACCACGGCGCGCGCCATGAACAACTGGCTGTAGTTGGCCGTGTACATGCAGGAAATGGTGGCCAGGCTCCAGGTGGTTGCCATGAGCACAATGCTCTTGACGCGACTCATGCGGTCGGCCATGAGTGCCACCGGAATGCCGCCAACCGCCACCACGATGGAAATAATGGACACCAGTGCGCCCAATTGCTTGTCGCTGAGATTCCATTCCGCCTTGATGTGCGGGAACAAGGACACGATGACCTGCCGGTCGATGTAGTCGAACAGCATGAGTGCAAAGGTCATGGCAAAGGCAAACCATGCCTGTGGTTTGCCCATCAGATAGCCGTCTTGCGGGCTGGTCAGGCTTTTCTCGGTGGAAGTTGTCATCGCGTGTCTCCTCGCTATTTTTGTCTATTTATGCCACTTTGCGCAGGAATCCCTGGTCGCCACCCTTGCGGTTGGGTGCGAAGCCGTTGGCGGCCAGTGTTTCTTCGACCGTGTCGTAGAACACACCGATCTTGCAAATTTCGCGCGCTTGCTTGCCAGTGGCAATCTCACGGCCAAACTCGCGCGAGATGCGCACCAGTTGCTCAACCTGTTGCACCGTGGTCATCTTGCCGCTACGCGCCTGGTTCCACAGGTTGTCCTCAATGCCGCAGCGCACGTGCAGGCCCATGGCAATGCCCATCATGTTGATGGGCAGCACATTGCGCATGCTGCTCTCCACGGTCAACATGGAGCCATCGGGAATAGCGCGCAGGAAGTTGGCCAGGTTGTAGATATTGGGCGCATCCATGCCGCCGCCGATGGCGACCCAGTTCATCACCAGCGGACCTTTGTAGACGCCGCGGCGTATCAGCCGCTCCACGCTCTCGTAGCTGTTGATGTTGTAGAACTGGAACGCGCTTTGTATGCCCGCAGCGCTCAAGCGGCGCACATGTTCCTCAATGAAGCCGGGGCCTGACGGCACAATCATTTCGGTATAGGCGTGGCGGTTGGCCGGCGTGGCCAGCGAGGTGCCGGCTACGTCGCGCACATCCATCTGCTCCAGCACGTTCATCTGCGTGGTGTTGACGGTGACCGTGACCTGGTCGGGCTTGGGGTCCAGATCGGCCAACATGTGGCGCGTGTCGTCGGACAGCCACTTGGCGCCAGAGGCCTCGCTCTCCGGCGCAAAGCTGATGGAGCCGCCAACCTGGATGATCATGTCGGGTACCGCCTTGCGCACGCCAGCGATCAACTCGTTGAACTTGGACAGGCGCTTGGAGCCCTTGCCGTCGAGTTCGCGCACATGCAGGTGCAACACGGTGGCACCGGCGTTGTAGCAATCCACGGCCTTTTGAACCTGGGCCTCCATCGTGACTGGAATATCTTCTGGAAAGTCGGACGGAATCCACTCGGGGCCATACGGCGCAGCGGTGATGACGAGTTTGTCCTGGTTCTCGGTGAACAGTGAGCCGTCTAGGAAGTTCATGGTAAGTCTCTCAGTCAATGGGTTGGGAATCTGTTGTGGCGGTGCTGTCAGAAAGGCTTGTCGCCAACAATGCCGGCGCGTTCCATCTTGCGGTGGCAGGGTGGGTAGTCCATCACCGCATAGTGCTGGGTGGAGCGGTTGTCCCAGATGGCTATGCTGTTGGGCTTCCAACGCCAGCGCACCTGGTATTCGGGAATGCTGGACTGGGCAATCAGGTACTGCAACAGGTCAAAGCCGGCCTGGTTGTAGTCCTGGCCATAGCGCACATTGCCAGGGCTGTGGAAGTTGACAAAGTGGGTGGCAAAGCTGTTCACAAACAGCACTTTTTCTTCAGTCTCGGGGTGGGTGCGCACCACTGGGTGCTCGGCGTCGGGGTATTGCGCTTTCATGGCCAGGCGCTTTTCCAGTGGCATGTTGGCGGCAAAAGAACTACTAAAGCTGTGGCTGGCACGCAGGCCGGCAATCTTGGCCTTCACATCATCGGGCAGCTTGTCATAGGCCAGCACCATATTGGCCCACATGGTGTCGCCACCGACCGGTGGGCATTCCACACAGCGCAGTACGCAACCCAGGGCCGGTGTTTCACGCCAGGTGCCATCGGTGTGCCAGGCGTTTTCATAGCGATCGGCGGGGCTGTCCGGCGTCTTGTAGATTTGCACCAGGCCCGGTGCGTCCGGGTGGCTGGGTACCATGGGATGGGTTTCCAGCGTGCCCAGGCGTGCGGCAAAGGCCACGTGGTCCTGGCGCGAGATGTTCTGGTCGCGCAGAAACAGTACGCGGTGCTTCAACAGTGCGGCGTAGATTTGTTGGAACAGGCCATCATCATGGACCGCGTCGGCCAGGCTGACGTTCAGCAGTTCCGCGCCTATGGCGCAGGTCAGTTGTTCTATTTTCATATGCTTGTCTCCTTGGGCCATTTAGATCACGAAGATGGAAGACCCCGTCGTCTTGCGCGACTCCAGGTCTCGGTGGGCCTGCACCGCATCCTGCAAGGCGTAGTGCTGGTTGATGTCTATGGAGATGCGCCCGGCACCCACGTGTCCGAATATCTCGGCCGCCAGTTCAGCCTTTTCCACCGGGTCGGCAATGTAGTCGGCCAAGGCCGGGCGCGTCAGAAACAAGGAGCCCTTCATGGCCAGTAGCTGCGGGTCAAACGGCGGTATGGTGCCCGAGGCCGTGCCCACACACACCAGGGTGCCACGGCGCTTCAGCGAATCCAGCGAGCCAGCAAACGTGCTCTTGCCCACACTGTCAAACACCACGTTGACACCAACCCCGCCGGTGATTTCGCGCACCCGTTTGGCCACATCCTCATGGCTGTAGTTGATGGTGTGCGTGCAGCCGTGGGCGCGGGCTATTGCCCCCTTCTCGTCGGTGGAGACCGTGCCAATGACGGTGATGCCCAGCAGCCGTGCCCATTGCGACACGATCAAGCCCACGCCGCCAGCTGCGGCATGCAGCAGCAGTGTGTCCCCCGCCTTGAAGGGGTAGATGCGGCGCATCAGATAGGCCGAGGTCAGGCCGCGCATGGTCATGGCGGCGGCCGTGTCAAAACCGATGCTCTCCGGCAACTTGATCAGCGGCGCGGCGGCAATCAGGCGCTCCGTGCTGTAAGCGCCCAGGGTGTTGAGAAAGCCGGTGTAGGTCACGCGGTCGCCCACCACGACGTTGCTGACACCGTCACCCACGGCCTGCACCACACCGGCTGCTTCGACACCCATGCCGTTGGGCAGAGGTATGGGGTAGATGCCGCTGCGAAAATACGTGTCGGCAAAGTTCAGGCCTACGGCCACATGGCGCAGGCGGACCTGCCCCGGGCCTGGCTCTCCGACCTCGACGTCCTCGTAGCGCAGGACTTCGGGTCCACCGGCCTCATAGAAGCGCACTGCTTTTGCCATCTTTTTCTCCTTGTGTGTCATGCGACGACTGTTGCGTTGACCGGACTGTAGGAGTCTGTGGCGAAGTCATCTTCGCAAAATGCGACAGCGATTTTTCATTTCGCGACAGTCCGGTTGGGCATTGGCATTTCATGGGGTTGTGTGCGGGTTAGCCCTAGACCGCCAGCAATTCCTCACGCCATGGAAGGAGTATTTGCAACCGCTATAGTCAGCGCGCCTGGGTCGGGGCTTGGGCAAAAGGACACACAATGACGCGCTGCTTGCATTCGTTACTGGTATTGTTGTTGGCGCTTGCCGCCGTGCCGTCGTGGGCGGAAGATGCCGCTGGCGCCTGGGGCGGCCACCTGCTGGGCAAGCTGCGCGTGATTGTTCGCCTGGCGGCAGACGACAAAGGCCAGCTCACCGGAACCCTGGAAAGCCTGGACCAGGGCAATGCCGTGTTGCAGTTGGCCGATATCCGCGCCACGCCTGAACAACTGGAATTTGCCGCGCCCCAGGCCAAAAGCACCTACAAAGGGCACTGGGACCGCGAGAAAAAGGCCTGGGTCGGGGCCTGGCTGCAGGGTCAGCCAATGGCACTCACGCTGACACGGCTGAACGGTCCGGACGACAAGCCTGCCTTACCCAAGCGTCCGCAAGAGCAGGCGATTGCCAGCGGAAATTGGCCCTATACAGTTCAAGACGTCACGTTTGACAGCACGGCTGCCGACGTGCACTTGGCGGGCAGCTTCAGTGCGCCCAAGGGCGCTGGGCCGTATGCCACGGTGTTGTTGATAGCAGGTTCCGGACCCAACACACGCGACGAAGACGTTTTTGGGCACAAAGTGTTTCTGGTGCTGGCCGATGCCTTGAACCGTGCAGGCTTTGCCGTGCTGCGCTATGACAAGCGCGGAATAGGGGCCTCGAGCGGAAACTATGCCACTGCAACCAGCGAGGATTTTGCAACGGATGCGCGCGCGGCTTTGGCCTACCTGCGCACACGGCCAGACGTGGATACCAAGCGCCTGGGCGTGTTGGGCCACAGCGAGGGCGGTGTGATTGCGCCCATGCTGGCGGCAAGCGACCCGGATGTGGATTTTGTGGTGTTGCTGGCAGCGCCGGGCGTCAGTGGTCAACGCGTCTTGCTGTCGCAAAAAGCCTTGTTTCTGCGCGCCGACGGTGCGTCAGACGCCCAGATCGAGCGTGCCATGGGCTTTAATCGCAAGATGTTTGACGTTCTGGCACAGGCCCCATCAGCCGATGACGCGCGTGGGCAGGTGGCCGCTATGCTGGCCCCATTGGTTGCGAGCCACGAGATCACGCAGCAGCGTGCCGATCAGGTCATTGCCGAGGTCGCGAGCCCCTGGATGCGTTTCTTTATGCGCTACGACCCGGTTCCCGCTCTGAAAAAGGTGGCCGTTCCGGTGCTGGCATTGAATGGTTCGTTGGACCTGCAAGTGGAACCGGTTGAAAACCTGGCCGCCGTCCGGCTGGCGCTGGTCGGCAACAAGAACGCCACGGTGGCCGACATGCCGGGCCTGAACCATCTTTTTCAAACCGCAAAGACCGGCACTGTGTCCGAGTATGCTGCTATTGAGGAGACAATGGCCGCCGCCGCACTCGACAAGATCACGACCTGGGTCACGGCACACACCAGGAAATAGAAAAAGGTAATCGTTTCACGAAGCAGCGGGCTTGCCAAATCCTTCTGACCATTTCTCCATGGACACCAGCACCGACGACACGCTCAAGGCGCTCTTGACCACTTCGCTCCAGGCCTCGGACTGCACCTTGACGCCATAGTGGAACATGGGCGGTTCCTGCTTCTTGTGGTTGATCAGCTCGGCCATTTTGGCGCTGGACGCGCCGCCGCCCAGTGACTCCAGTATCTTGAGCTTTTCGGGCACCATGCCGGAGACCCGTATCAACTTGATCAGGCGTGCATACAGGCCGGCGTCGTTGACAACCTCCTTGGCGCGCTTGAAGATCAATTCGTTGATCACCATGGCCGCCAATACCTCGTCGCTGGCGCTGCGTGAGCGCCACACGATGGTGCCGTCAAAACGCTGCAGGCCCCGCCGCAGCTCCAGACGTGGTTCGGGCATCTCCCGGGCATGGTAGAAGTTGAACCCCACTTCATTCCAGCCCAGCGCTTCGCAGTGTTCCCATTTGTCGCCGTTGCGGTATTGCAGGCGTATTCCGATATGGTTGTGCCTATCGCCATTGCGTGCGATGGAAGATTCATCATTGGTCAGCACGGAGCACTCCCAAATAGTTGCAGGCCAGGGGCACACTATAGGCGCTTGCTCAGCCTGTTGCTTGCGTGACAGGGGCCCGCCGGCCTCGCGCTACACTGCAATGGCCAGCCCGCAAGGGTTGGCAGCGTTCTCAGGGCGGGGTGAAATTCCCCACCGGCGGTATCTGTGCGCAAGCACAGCAGCCCGCGAGCGCCCGGCGCCTGCCCTTGTGGGAGCCGGGGTCAGCAGATCTGGTGCGATGCCAGAGCCGACGGTCATAGTCCGGATGAAAGAGATCGCGTAGTCTCGGTGGCCGCTCGTCTGCTTGCAGGTGTGTGGCCGCTGCGTTTGCGTGCGCCCTGATTCTGGTAACCACTCTTTTGATAAAGACTATCATGAATCAGATATCCCCTCTCCCCACGGCTGCGGCCGATTTTTCTTCCATGACGGGCCAAGGACTGCCGCGTGTCGCTGTCATTGCGTCGTCGTGGCACCGCGACATTGTGTCCAGTGGCACGCGTGCCATAGACGCTGAGTTTGAGCGAAGTCGATTACCCGCCAGCCAGGTCGATCACTTTGAAGTGCCTGGCGCCTTTGAGATTCCGCTGATGGCCAAGCGCCTGGCAAAGACAGGCCGCTACTGTGCCATCATTGCCTGTGGCCTGGTCGTCAATGGCGGCATCTACCGCCATGAGTTTGTTGCCTCCGCCGTCATCGATGGCTTGATGCGCGTGCAAATGGACTGTGACCTGCCGGTGATGTCGGCCGTACTGACGCCACGCGATTTCCATGAAACCGAAGAGCATGAACGCTTCTTTCGTGAACACTTCGTGAAGAAGGGAACCGAGGTAGCACGCGCTTGCCTGGACACGGTACTGAGCCTAGCGGCCTTGGAGACAGAAACCGGTTAAGCGCGTGCATTGGCCCCAGGCACATGCCCCGGGCTGCCGCAACAGCTGAATAGGCCGTACCATGCGGGCATGGCGGCACTTCCTGCTTCAGCATCCCCGCACATGGCTAGCCATGGCAACGGGGTACGCCTTGCCGAATTGATGGCGGTGTTGTCCATGGCCAGCGATATGGCCATGGGCCAGCCGGTGGAGTTTGCCATGCAATCCTGCATCGTCGCCATGCGCCTGGGCGAACTGGCGGGCTTGCCGGCGGCGCAGTTGCAGGACGTTTACTACGAATCGCTGCTGCGCTACATAGGCTGCAATGCAGACAGCCATTGGCTGGGCTCCATCATCGGCGACGAAATCGACTTTCGTCAGCAGATTGCAGCCTTGGACAGTGCCGACGATATGGCCGTGCTCGGCGTCGTGCTGCGCGCCATTCGTGCGCGGCACACGGGTGAAGGCCCGGTGGGCCAGTTGCAAGCCATTGCGCGTGGCATGGCACAGATGCCGCAGGTCAAGAGCAGCTACTTCCCCGGCCATTGCGAGGTGGCCAGTCGCCTGGCCATGCGGCTGGGCTTTGCCCCCAGCTTTGTGCAGACCATTGGTCAGCTCTATGCGCGCTGGGATGGCAAAGGAACACCGGCCTTGAAGGGCCATCAGATCAGCCCGGCCCTGCTGGTGGTGTCGCTGGCGCAGGACGCCGTCACCTTCTGGCGCCTGGGCGGCACGCCCAAGGTGCTGCGCATGACCAAGGAGCGTCGTGGCAAGGCGCATGCGCCACAGCTGTGCGACCTGTTCAAGCAGCATGTTGATGCGCTGCTCGATGGCCTGGACACTGAGCCGACTTGGCCGCGGGTCATGGCGCTGGAGCCTGGCATGCAACGCGTATTGAGTCCGCAGGAGCTGGACTCGGCCTGCGAGGCCATCGCGGACTTCATTGATCTGAAGTCGCCGCAGCGGCTGGGCCACTCGCGTCGGGTTGCCGACGTGGTTTATCGAGCCGCGCAGCATATGGGGCTGGATACTGCGCAGTGCAGTTCGCTGCGCCGTGCTGCCTGGTTGCATGACCTGGGCCGCGCCGGCATCAGCGCCACCGTGGCCGAGTCTCCGGGCGGTCTGTCGGCACGCCAGCAAGAGTTTCTGCGCCTGCATCCCTACCACACGCAGCGCCTGCTGGACTACGGCACAAGCCTGGCCGACCTGGGGCGCCTGGCCTCCATGCACCATGAGCGCCTGGATGGTTCGGGAGACTACCGGGGCTTGTCCGCGCAGCAGATTCCAGTGCCTGCACGGCTGCTGGCGGCGGCCGATCAATGGTGTGCGCTGCTGGAAGGCCGCCCAGGGCAGGCAGCGATGCTCCACGCGCCGGCCGCGCAACATTTTCAGGTCTTGGCGCAGCAGGGCCAGCTGGACGGCCATGCGGTCCATGCCGTGCTGGCCTGCGAAGGCCTGCAAGCCTTGGCGGGCAAGGCGCGGCTGCCGGCGAATCTGACGGCGCGCGAACTGCAGGTCCTGCGCCTGTTGGCACGCGGCGCCACACTCAAGGTGGTGGCGCGTGAGCTGGATGTCGCTGTCAAGACGGTGGACCGCCACGTGCAAAACGTCTACACCAAGATCAACGTCTCCACCCGCGCTGCGGCAACCCTGTTTGCCGTAGAAAACCAGTTGCTGGATTAGTACCAGGTACACCCATGGGGTGTTCGCCCGATGCGGTGCGCGCGCCTGCGCGGGATCATTGCGCATCCGTTACCACCAGGAGAATGCACATGAAAGCACTGACACGTTTGGGAGCCGTCGAGCTGGCTCAATTGATAGCCCAGGGGCAGACTAGTAGCCAGGAAGTGGTTGAAGCCCATATTGCGCGCATCCAGCAGGTCAACCCTGCGTTGAACGCAGTGGTATCGCCCTGCTTTGACGCCGCCCGCCAGCAGGCCCGTGCGGCCGATGCGCTGCAACACACCGGTGCGCCGCTACCGCTCTTGCATGGCGTGCCCTTTACGGTCAAGGAAAGCCTGGACCTGGCTGGCCATGCCTCCACCTTTGGCTTGCAGAATCGTGCGCAGCACCGCGCGGTGGCTGACGAGCCCCATGTGGCACGGCTGCGCGCAGCCGGCGGCATTGTGTTGTGCAAGACCAATGTGGCCCAGGCCTTGATGTACTACGAGAGTGACAACCCGCTGTTTGGCCGCACCAACAACCCCTGGGCCTTGGGGCGTAGCCCCGGCGGGTCCAGCGGTGGCGAGGCGGCGCTGATTGCCAGCGGCGCATCGCCCTTGGGCCTGGGCACCGACATTGGTGGCAGTGTTCGCATCCCGGCGGCCTTTTGCGGTATCACCAGCATCAAGCCTACCAGCGGCCGCTGCGACGATCTGGGTCGCTTCAGCGTGCCCCTGGGCCAGCGTGCGGTGCCCAGCCAGGTTGGTGCGCTGGCGCGCAATGTGCAAGACGTGGCCATGGCGCTGCAGGTCATCAATGGCGGCTCGCAGCCCGACGTCATTCCCCCCAGACCGCTGGCAGACTGGCAAACGGTGGATGTGCGCCAATTGCGTATTGGTTATTACACCGATGACGGCAGCTTTGACGCCGCACCAGCCATGGCACGTGCGGTACGCCAGGCCGTTGACATGCTGCGTGCGGCCGGCGCCCAACTGGTGCCCTGGTCGCCGCCAGACGCTGTGCAGGGCATGAACATTTTGTATGGCATCTTTGGCGCAGACAGCCTGACGCAGATCGTCAAGCGCATTGGCCCTGGCAAAAAAGCACCGCAGATCAGCCAGATGGCCACTTTGGCCAGCATGCCGCGGCCGGCCATCACCGGCTTGATGACACTGCTGCGCCTGGTGGGGCAGCGCAGCATGGCCGATGGCTTGACCGCCTTTGGCTATGACCGCACGGCGCACTATTGGGATCTGGTGGAGGAGCAACTGGATTACCAGACCGAATTTGCGCGGGCCATGGATAACGCCAACGGCGGCCCCCTGGACGCTATTGTGTGCCCGCCCTGTGCGCTACCGGCGTTTACCCATGGCGCCAGCAAGGACCTGGTCACTGCTGGTGCCTATGCCTGCCTGTACAACCTGCTGGGCTATCCGGCCGGCGTGGTGCCGATGGGCCGAGTGCGGGAGTCCGAGGAGACTGTTCGCCGGCCGTCCAAAGACAAGGTACAGTCCGTCGCGCTGGGTGTGGAGCGGGGCAGTGCCGGCTTGCCGGTGGGCGTGCAGATCGTGGCCCGCCCTTGGCGTGAGCATATTGCGTTGGCGGCCATGGCCTGCGTTGAACAGGCTGCTCGCAGCTTGCCGGACTATCCTTTGCATCCACCTATCTAGGTCCTGAGTTGCGCTACAGTGCCAATCGCAACAACGGAGATTTTTCATGCACCCAGACGCGATGAAGCACAAAGCCAGCCTGTGGGACGGCGCCTATGGCAGTTCCAATCACATTACCGATGTGCATTGGGAAGGTGACATCACCCCGCAGGAGCTGGCCGACGTGGCCGATCAGATATCGCCGGATTGGCAAACGCTGGACCTGGAGCTGGACGCCGCACACCCCCAGCACGGCCAGACTTTTCGCTTGAACAAGTCCTGGCTCAGTGCTGACGATGAAGACTTTGCGCTGGGTATTGTGGAAGCGGAGGATGCACTGGAAGGTCAGTTTGTGTGGGTGCATTGCTGCCAGCATGTGTATGACCCGCTGGGCGATTTTGTCGATGCGGATGGCAAGGCTTACCGCCAAGTCTTCAATACCGTGATGTTCTGCGTTGAGTTCACATCGTTTGACGACATCTCGGATCATTGCGATGACAACCTGGGCAAGGATGGCTGGGATTCGTATGAATTGTTCCTGGATGACGAATTGCCGCAGCCTGTGGCGTTTTGCGAATAAGTCGTCAAGTCTCCAGGCATTCTTGTGTCATGGCGACGGCTTTGCGCGGCGCCCGCCAAGCCCAGGGCACAGAGCCCTCAGCGCTTCATTGCGCCGGCCCTTGCGCTACGGCAGGCTATTCAGGAGTCTTCGTTGACAGAGGTGGGTTGAGCAGGGTGCTCGTTTCACGTACTTCACGTGCTTCCACATCCACCACGTCGGCATCACTGCCACGGGAACGGTTGGCTGACCAGCGGTTGGTGCGGAATTGCTCTGCGTTTTGGCGAAATCGGGAAACCGTGGCAAACACAGCCGGCTTGCGCCCGGTTAGCAGAAAACGTACCAAAGCCACGGCGACCAGGACCAAGGCGCTGAACACGACGACCAAGGCAAAAACGGCAGCAAAGGCTAGTAGTGCAAGTTTGGTAAGGCCCCTCAGAATGCCCACGGCCAAATCGGATATCAGATTCATGTGTCTATTGTGCCCTTGTAGCGAGAGACCATACTGGTTGGACTGAATTGGAGCGCGTCAAGTTCCCAGACTCAAACAAAAAAAGGGCGAGCCAGTTACGGCTCGCCCTTTCAAAGCGCAGGTCTTCAGACCGCAGCAGCCAGCGCCATGGGCGCCAGCGCGTAGTGGTCAAACTGCATGGTGTAGCTTGCCCGCCCCGCAGTCAGGGCGCGCAAGCTGCCGATGTAGCCAAATAAGTTCTGTAGCGGCACCATGGCATGGATGACCGCTGCATTGCCTACTTGCTCCTGCTGGCGCACCAGGCCGCGTCTGCGGTTCAGGTCGCCAATGCAGTCGCCCACATGGTCCAGTGGCGTCGTCACTTGCACCGCCATCACCGGCTCCAGCAGGACCGGTCCTGCCGCACGTTGCGCTTGCGCAAAGGCGGCACTGCCGGCCAGCTCGAAGGCCAGCGTGGACGAGTCGCGTGCATGGAAACTACCGTCTTCCAGCACCACCAAGGCATCCACCACCGCATGGCCAGCCAGCACGCCTGCGCGTGCCGCACGGCGCACACCGTCTTCCACGCTGGGAATGAACTCACGGGGGATCGCTCCACCGGTGACTTCACTCGCAAAGCGCAGACCCTCGCCGCGCGCCAGCGGCTCTATGCGCAGGGCCACTTCGGCGAACTGTCCCGGCCCGCCCGACTGCTTCTTGTGCACATAGCGCACATGGGCAGCATGGCTTACCGTCTCACGCATGGCCACCTGCGGTTGCCCGGTGTGTACCGACACGCCAAAGCGGGTGCGCAGTTTTTCCAGCGTCACCTCCAGTTGCAGCTCGCCTACGCCAGACAACAAGGTCTGGCCGGATTCGCTGTCCTGGCTCAGGCGCAGGCTAGGGTCTTCGTCTACCAGGTCATGCAGACCGCGCGAAAAGCTGGCCTGGTCCTCGCGGGACTTGGGCTCCACCGCCATCGTGATGACCGGCTCGGGTGCATGGATTTCTTCCAGCACCAGCACCTGCTGCGGGTCACACAGTGTGTGCCCCGTCTTGCTGGCCTTGAGCCCAGCCACCGCCACAATGTCGCCAGCGGACGCCAGCGTCAGCTCCTCACGCTTGTCGGCGTGCATCTGCACCACGCGTGACAGGCGTTCGCGTTGCCCGGTGCTGCTGTTGAGCACCGTGCTGCCGGCGTGCGCCTGCCCGCGGTAGACCCGCAGGTAGGACAGCGTGCCATGCTCGTCATGCACCACCTTGAACACCAGTGCGGCAAAGCCGTCGCCGTCGCCCAGGGCCTGCACCCGGTCCTCGGGCGCAGGCAGATAGTCCACCCCGGCGTCCAATACCAGCTCCACGCCCTTGTTCTTCAGCGCCGAGCCGGACAATACCGGTACAAAGGCCTGCTTCAAGGTGCCAATGCGGATGCAGGCGCGCAGTTGCGCGTCGGTCACGTCCTGTCCGTTCAGGTAGGCGGCCACGATGGCATCGTCTTGCTCGATGGCGGTCTCCACCAAGGCCTTGCGGGCCTCAGAGGCAGCAGCCAGCAGGTGGTCCGGAATGGCCTCGCGGGTCAGCACCGGCATACCCCATTCATTGAGCGGCCAGCGCACAGCCTGCATGGCTACCAGGTCGACCATGCCTTCAAAGCCAGACTCCTGGCCTATCGGCAATTGCAGCACCAAAGGTCGCGCGCCCAGGCGCTCGGCGATCATGGCCACCACGCGTGCAAAGTCGGCGCCCGTGCGGTCCAGCTTGTTGACCAAGGCAATGCGCGGCACACCGTATTGGTCGGCCAGGCGCCAGTTGGTCTCGGTCTGCGGCTCTACGCCGGCAACGCCGTCAAACACCACAACCGCACCGTCCAGCACGCGCAGCGATCGGTTCACTTCGATGTTGAAATCGATGTGGCCCGGTGTGTCGATCAGGTTGATCTGGTGGTCGCGCCAGTGCACGGTCGTGGCTGCACTGTTGATGGTGATGCCGCGCGCCCGCTCTTGCGGGTCAAAGTCCATCGTGGTGTTGCCTTGGTGCACTTCGCCGGGGCGGTGGATCTCACCCGTGACATACAGAATCCGCTCGCTGACGGTGGTCTTGCCAGCGTCCACGTGCGCAATGATGCCAATGTTGCGAAGTTTTTGTTTGTTGTTGTCCATACCATGTTCCTTAAAAGACAAAACCCTGGTCGTATCAGTGTTGGACCAGGGTTTTCAGGGGTCCGATGCTTGGCACAGGACCGAATGTGAAAACCCTTTTCTACGGGCTCAAGTCTTGCGTGAGGGCAGGGGCACCAATGGACGAGCGCAAGCCCACCATCCACTGGTGCAGATGAATTGTGGCGATCAACTTGTCAAAGGTACGCATAGAAACAATCGGTAAAAAAGAGCCAAAAACAAAAAACCCCGCACAGTGAACTGCCGGGGTTGCGGTATCCAAGTCCGGCAAGACACAAAGGCCTCGCCGACACACATCGGTAAGGCTAGCTTAGGATTAAATCTTTGGTTTGGTACATGCCTGCAATTATACGGAAGAACAAAAAAATTTGCTTGTGTGGTGCATATCTTGACGTGTGGCTGCAATTTCAAGAAGTCAACAACGTTCACTATGGGACAATTCGCCCATGGAACTCCCGGAAATTCGTCGCAACAACCTCTTGCAGTTGTTTTCAGACTACGTCGCCAGCCGCATGGCCGAGGCACCTTCACAACAGATCACCGGACTGGACCGCGAGTTCGCTGCATTGATACAGGTGCACAACACCTATTTCTCGGGCATGAAATCGGGCTCGCGCACCATTGGCGACAAACTGGCTCGCCAGATAGAAACGCTCTTGGCCAAGAGCAGGGGCTGGCTCGACGAGCAGCATGACTGTGCCAAGCCGGCCGATCTGGGCAAGTTTCTACAGCTTGCCGAAAAGGCCTATATGGCAGCACCGCTGGCGCGCAAAGAGATGGCGCGCATGCTGCGTGATGCGATCAAACAACACGACAAAAATATTTCAAAAAAAGTTTGACACAAAAGGTTAACGACGTTTACTATTCCTTCCATATTCACATTTACTAATAACTTTTTTCAATCCATTCAATAGAAATTTTGTCGAGAAACACCATGCTGCACCTAGACCAACACTCCCCAATGAACGGATCCACAGTCCGTGCGTTGCCGTGCGTGGTCGCGTCCCTGCATGACCGAGGCTATGCCGCGTCATGGGTCAGTGCGCGAGGCATGTCTCAGAGCGTTATTTCCAAACGGCTTCCTATGCAACTGGTAGGTAACTCTTTTGAAACAACGTTCAATCCGGGTGGAGGCGGCGTGTAGCTGCTTCGCAGGTTCTAACAAAACCTCAAACCCGGACCCAGGCAACTGGTCCGGGTTTTTTGTTTTTGGTTTATTTCGTCAGTGTTTGCAACGTAGGTCGCCGCGAAGACTTCTGGGTCTCGGCCGAAATGTGTTGGTGTTGGCCCGTCAGGGCTGGCTCCAATGCAGCGCACCAGGGACGGTCAGCCTTTGCCGGCTGCCGGGCGCTGTGAATACTGACGAAATGGACCGCTTGACAAACGCTTACAACTTATTTTTTGCCGCCATAGCTCAGCTGGACCAGAGCACAACGCTTCGAACGTTGGGGTCGGGAGTTCGAATCTCTCTGGTGGCGCCATTTTTAGATCGTCAACCCAAAGCTACGCCTGGGCGTTGCATTTTTAAGAAAGGAGTGCGCCATGCGCCTGACAGCATTCAACCCGTCGTTTCAACGACCACTATTGCCAACTGCAGGGCTGCCTGCTGCCCATGACGCAGTGCGCACTCCCGAGCAGATGCCAGTCATTGCGGTACTGGAAAGTCGCGAGCCGCGCAAAACGCCGATGAGCATCGAAGAGTTCGTCCGCTTTGCACGCAATGCGGGCGCACTATAAGAAGAAACGGAAGGGGTGAGGCCCACTGCTGGGCATCCCTCCTTCCGCCAATAACTAAAAAAGAGGAAGGCGGATGACGCCATGCAAATCTTGCAACTAGACGTGAAAGGAATGCCACAGGAATGGATTTCCGCTGAAGTGGCTGCTACCTACTATGCAACCAACACGGTGGCGTGGACGGTGGGTGAGGTTTTCAAGACCCTACACGGCGGTACCAATGCGGTCACCGGCGTGGAGTCCACCATTGACCTGCACCCCATCATTGCGACCAATGGCGCTTCGCGCGTCAACCTGTTTGACGCCGTGCCCAGCTTGACCAATTTCAAGCTGTTTCGGCGCGACCGCATGACGTGTGCCTACTGTGGTGGCCATTTCGATGACCGTAACCTGACGCGTGAGCACATTGTGCCCACGTCGGTCGGAGGTATTGACGACTGGCTAAACGTGGTCAGTGCCTGCAAGTCGTGCAATGGCCGCAAGGCCGACCGCACGCCCGAGCAGGCCCGCATGCCGCTGCTGTTTGCACCCTATGCACCTTCCATTTTTGAAGGCTTTTTGCTGGCAGGGCGCAACATCCATGGCGATGTACATGACTGGCTGGTCAGCCGCGTGGGGCGTCACTCGCGCTGGGCGCAGTGATAACGAAAGAGCAAAGCCCAATAGGGCTTGCTCTTTTTTTTCCCCCACCGGGCCACCCCCAGGCGACGACGGCCTCCACTGGGCATAGGGTCGTACGCGTAGCAACAAGCGCGAGGGGCAACGAACTTTTAGGTCCCTATTTGCTAGTGAGTGCCGCTACCAGCTCGGTCAATGTTTCGACCGTATGGTGGGGCTGTTGCTCGGAGTGGCGCCAAAGGTGTTGTGCCCGATTTACCCACACCGTCTGCATACCTGCGGCCAGTGCGCCCAGCACGTCCAAGGCGGCATCGTCACCGACATGCAGCACTTGTGAACAGTCAACACCTACTTTGTCGGCTGCCGCCCGAAAAATGCGTGGGTCCGGCTTGGCCACGCCATATTCGCTGGCACTGATGCTGTGCACAAAGAAGCTTCCCAGGCCTACGCGCTCCACATGGGCGTTGCCATTGGACAGTGCCACGATTGGAAAACGCGCAGCCAGCAGGTCGAGCGCCGGAAGCACGTCATCAAACAATTCCACGCGCATGCGCTCGGCAAAGAAGACGTCAAAGGCGGGTTCGGCCAGGTCGCCGTCTTCCTGGGCGCGTTGAAGCGCAGTGCGAATGGATTCCAGTCGCACTGCACTAAGGTTGTGGCTTATATCCGGCTGGGTTTGCAGCACATGCTCGCGCACGGCCACACGTGCCTGTGGGTCGGCCAGCAGCGCTGCCGTAGCCGGTGCATGCTGCGTCAGCCAATTGGCCAGCACCTGTTCGGCGCGCCGTATCGTGGGCGCAATAGGCCACAGCGTGTCGTCCAGGTCCAGGCTGATGGCCTTGATGCGTGCAATGTCGAGCATGGGTTGCAAATTCTAGTTCAGACCTATCTTAAGACTGCCACAAGCTCTGATGTTGCAGAATTCATAGGTGTCCAAAACCAGGGGGAATAGTGCAATGCAAAATTTGAGGTTCAGACGGCTGGCGGCTGCGTGCGCGGCAGCCGCTATGGTCGGTGCGGTCTGCCTGCTGGCCGCATGCGCCAGCCAACCGCCGGAGCCACCCCGCCAGATCGCCCGCGGCGACTACGCTGCAGTGCAAAGCTTTGGCAGCAGCCTGATTGCGCGCGCCATGGAGCACAACAAGATACCGGGCCTCAGCATTGCATTGGTGGACGACCAACGGGTCGTCTGGTCACAGGGATTTGGCTTTGCGGACGTGGCGGCCCATCGCCCGGCTACGGCAGATACGCTGTACCGCGTCGGCTCTCTGTCCAAATTGTTTACGGATACCGCAGCCTTGCAGTTGGTGGACAATGGCAAGCTGGGCTTGGATGAGCCGGTTCAGGCACGTCTGCCGGGCTTTTCACCGCGCGCGCTGCACCGCACAGGCACGACCGACATCACGCCGCGCATGCTGATGACGCACCATGCGGGCTTGCAGAGGGATGTGCTGAAGTCCTTTCAGACGGAGTCACCCCAGCGGTTCACCGAACTGGCGGCGGGGTATGACAACTATCTGGCCTACCAGCCTGGCCAGATACAGTCTTATTCCAACATTGGCTTGACCGTGCTGGGCAGCCTGGTGGAACGGGTCAGCGGAGTGCCCTTTGAGCAGCAGCTTACGCAGGCTGTGCTCGAACCACTGGGCATGATGCACTCGGCGTTTGACGTGGCGGCGTCCAAAGTACCCGAAATGTCCAAGAGTTACAACGGCCGGGACGACCTGCCAAGTGTTGCACTGCGCGATGTGCCAGCGGGCGGGCTCAATAGCAGCGTCAACGACATGAGCCGCTTCATGGAAATGGTCTTTGCCGGCGGTCAATCACATGGGCACCAGATTCTGAAGCCCGAAACGGTTGCCGCGATGCTGCAGCCGCAGAACGTGGCCGTGACGCTGGACTTTGACACGCAGATTGGTCTGGGTTGGTTTCTGCAATCGCCCGACAAGGCATCCATTGCGGGTGCTGGTGTGATTGCCGCACACAACGGAGCGCTGGATGGCTATCGCAGCTACATGGGCTTGCTGCCGGAGCACAAGCTGGGTGTTGTTGTGCTGACGAATTCGGTAACGGGAACTGAGCCGTCACAAGAAATAGCCGAAGCCGTGTTGCGGCTGGCGTTGCAAGCCAAGACCGGCATTCACGGGTCTGATGGTGCAGACCCGCAACGCCAAGCCGCCACCGCCTTTGTCGATAAGCCGCTGGCCCCCGCCGTTATTCAACAGTGGGTGGGCGACTACACGACGCTGATGGGCTATGTGCACATCTATTCGACGGATGGCAAGACCCTGCAGGCAGATGCCCTGGGCCACACGCTTGCTGTGCGCGAACACGCGGATGGCAGCATGGGCCTGGGTTACAAGGTATTGGGGCTTGTGCCAATCGATTTGGGGCGGCTTGGTTCCATGGCCTTGATGCGGCGCACGGTGGATGGGCGCGAGTTGCTGGTGGCACGCAACGGTTTGCGCGAGGCCCTGGCCGGCGAACGTGTGCAGGCTACGGGGTTGGACGCGTCCACGCGGCGCTTTGTGGACCAGCACCTGGGGCGCTATGAGGTGCTCGAAACGGGCGGCGACAAGATGGAAGTCACCAGCATCCGACTGCTGGAAGAAAACGGCTTGCTGATTGCCGAGCTGGGTTCGGCACACGACAAGCAGACGCTGCGCACCGTCTTGAAGCCCGTAGGCCATGGCTTGGCCATGGCGCTGGGGGTGTTGACCGACCAGGGCGAGGTGGTGGAAGCCCTGCCAGTCGAACAAGGGCACGTCGATGTGCGCGCGCTGGGGCTTACCTTTCGCAAGCTGGGGCAGGGTGGCGGTTGAAGCGACCTAGGGCAATTCGCGCCCCCGTGCGCTCTGGTACAGCGCATACCACTGCTCGCGCGTGAGGCTGATGCGGCTGGCGTCGGCGCATGCGCGTATGCGTTGGGGCTGTGCCGTGCCGATGACGGCCTGTATGCGGGCCGGGTGCTTCAGCAGCCAGGCCAGCACAACACTTTCTGGTGCTACTGCGTAGCCGTGGGCCAATTCCAGAACCAGTTGCGCAGTGGCCCGCACGGCAGGCGGTGCATCCTGGGGCGCCGCACCGCTGTACCAGCCCTTGCCAAGCGCGCCCCAGGCCTGCAGCACAATATTCTGGCTTTGGCAGTAATGCAGCGTGTCACCCCACACCAACGAGGTCTGGCCCTGTGCGTCATTGAAGCAGGTGTCAGCGTCCAGCCAATCGGTCTTCAGCAGGCTCATTTCGAGCTGGTTGGCAACCAGTGGAGCTTCCAAGTTGGCAACGAGATGCCGCAACTGCCCGGCATGCATATTGGATACGCCCAGTTGCCGCACCTTGCCAGCGTCGAACAGGGTTTGCCAGGCCCGGTTGATCTCGTCGGGATCCATCAACGGGTCCGGGCGGTGCAGCATCAGCACGTCGATGTAATCGGTATGCAGGCGCTGCAGGCTGGCATGCACGGCCTCCACGATATGGGCGGCAGACAGGTCGTAGCGCTTGGGGCCGCTGGCATCGGCAAAGCGTATGCCGCATTTGGTCTGCAATTGCATGCGCTGGCGCAAGCTGGGTGACTGTTTGAACAGTTCACCAAAGCATTGCTCGGCCTTGCCAAAGGTGTAGATGTTGGCGTGGTCAAACAGCGTGATGCCGATCTCCAGTGCGGCCTCGACGGCTGCTTGCGCATGGCCCACGTCTTCGGGCCGCAGCGGGTCCTGGTTCCAGCCGCCGCCCAGGCCCATGCAGCCGTAGACCAGGCGAGAGCCGTTTGCGCCGGTGGGTATTGTTGTGTTTGTCATATCAGGCCGATGGCTTCCAGCCTTGCAGCCCAAACCGTCGCGACAGCATGGCATCAAAACTGCGGGTGGGCAGCAGCAGCTTCAACCATGGCAGTATGGTGCTGCCGCGCCCACCGCGTATGCGCACTGGCGGCTGCGCCCGCAGCAGTGCGTCCACTACGGGCACCACAAATACGTCAGCCGCCTGCGCGCCGACCTGGCCCGCCTGCGCCCGTGCGCGTATCCACTGATCCACGCCTTGGTAAGGAGAGCTGGCTGGCAACTGCATGGCCTCTTGCGCATGGTCGCCAAAGCTGGAACGTGCTCCGCCCGGCTGCACGTTGACGACGTGGATGCCAAACGGCGCAACGTCCATGCGCAGGGCGTCGGACAGTGCGTGCAAGGCTGCCTTGCTGGAGCAGTAGGCACCGGCAAATGGCGTGGTGAACAGCCCCACAATGCTGCCGATGTTGGCAATGACCGCGCCTTTGCCGCTGCCGGATGCGCGCGCAGTGGCTGCTCGCAGCAAGGGCAGGGCGGCGCGGGTGACGGCGATGGGTGCAATCACATTGGTCTCGTACTGGCGGCGCAGGTCCTCGCGCTGCAGGTCCAGCACGGCACCTACTTGCGAAAACCCAGCGTTGTTGACCAGCAGGTCCAGACGACCTTGTTCTTGCTGGACCACTGCCATGGCGGCGGCAATGCTGGCATCGTCATTGACGTCCAGCGCCAGCGTGCGCAGGCCGGTCTGGGCCAGCGGTGCCAGGCTCTCGATGCGCCGCGCCGTGGCATAGACGGTGTGGCCGCGCTTGTGAAACTCGCGGGCCAAGGCCTCGCCAATGCCGCTGGAGCAGCCGGTGATCAGAATGCAGTGGGTCATGAGAAGGCCTTGGAGGTTGGTGTGCAATAGGGGAGCCGTGTGCGCGACACTGTACCAATCTTGTACGACACAGGCTGTCGGTAATTTTTCACACTTGCGGTGTTTAATGGGTTTTGTGGACGCGCCGTTGCGGCCACCGGCCATTAAACTGATTTCTTCAACCTCATTCTGAACGGACCCCACCATGGACACTGGAAAAATCACCTCCTGGATAGACCAAGCACAGCCCATCCTGGTGGCCTTTGGGCTCAAGGCCCTGGGCGCCATTGCGGTGTTCGTGGTGGGCCGCTGGCTGATCAACCTGGTCACCTCCCTGGTTGGCGCAGGCATGACGCGCCACAAGCTGGACCCCACGGTGCAGCGCTACCTGGTGAGCTTTATCACCGTGGCCTTGAACATCATCCTGGTGGTGGCCATTCTGGGCTACTTTGGTGTGGAGACCACGTCCTTTGCGGCGCTGGTGGCTGGTGCCGGTGTGGCCATTGGCGCAGCCTGGAGTGGTTTGCTGGGCAATTTTGCGGCCGGCATCTTCTTGCTGGTGCTGCGCCCCTACCAGGTGGGGGACTATGTGGGCGTAGGCGGCATTGAAGGCACGGTGCTGGAACTGGGTCTGTTTGGCACCACCATCAACACGCCCGACAACGTCAAGACCATTGTCGGCAATGGCAAGATCATGGGCGGCGACATCAAGAACTTTTCGGCCAATCCGCACCGCCGCGTCGAGCTGGTGGCCCAACTGGCCGGCAGCGCCGATGCGCACAAGGCCATTGCACTGCTGAAAGAGTCGGTGTCCAAGGTGGCCAACATCGCCAAGTCACCGGCAGTGGATGTGGAGATTCTGGAGTTCAATGAATTCGGCCCCAAGCTGGCGGTGCGCCCGTACTGCCACACCAACCACTACTGGCAGGTGTATTTTGATACCAACAAGGCTATCGCCGACACGCTGGGTGCGGCCGGCTTCCCGGTGGCAACGCGGCCGGTCAAGGTTTATCCGGTGTAGAGCCGTACCGTTCTGGGCCATGAACGGTTGCGCCGCCATGGTTGCGTAATTTCCTTGGTTTTCACTTCAACGGGAAGCTAAGCCCCACCAAGATGCGCTCAATCAAAGGCCCAAGTCCATCACGGGCGCGCTACGGTAAAGCGGGCGCGCAGATGCGCCGGTCGTTCCATTTCATCAACAATGGCCACCGCAAGATCGGCCACTGCAATGCCAGCGGGCTGGTCGCCCGCCATCAGTAGCTCTTCACCGCCCAAGCGGTACTTGCCGCTACGCTCACCCGGTACCAGCAGGGCTGGCGGGCTCAAAAAAGTCCACTCCAGCACCGTATTGCCGCGCAGCGCCGTCAGTGCATCACGCGCGGCCTTGGCGCCGGGAATGATGTTGGGCGGCACATGGCTGGAAAAATCAGGCGTATCCACCAGTTGCACGCCTGGCGCAACATACAGGCTACCTGCGCCGCCAACCACCAACAGACGCCTGACGCCCGAGGCCTCGACACCACGCACAATGGAAGCACTACCCTGCAAGAACTTGTCATAGAGGTTCGCCACATCCCAACCCGGATTGAACGCCGAGATGACCGCATCGTGGCCGCGAACGGCGGCGCTGACTGCAGCATCGTCATTCACATCCAACGCCTGCGCTTTGACGTTTGCAGCCGGCTCCAGCCTGGCAGGGTTGCGCACCAGCGCCGTCACCTGGTGCTTGCGGTTGAGCAATTCGGTCAGCAAGGCAGTGCCAACAAACCCCGTGGCGCCAATCAGTGCGATTTTCATGTTTTCTCCAAAAATTGAATCGATGGAGTTACTTTATTGGCTTCACAATGTCTTGATAAGCGGGCTAAAATTACCAACACTTTGAAGTAATACTTACAAATGGATGAATTAAAGCCGCTCGCTGTTTTTGCGGAAACGGTGGATGCAGGCTCCATGAGTGCAGCGGCACGGCGTCTGGGGATGAGCCCTTCCGCTGTGAGCCAGACGATACGCGCGCTGGAGTTGCAGAGCGGCGTCACGCTGTTGCACCGCTCGACCCGAAAACTGGTGCTCACCGAAGCCGGGGAACGCTACTACCCACACTGCAAGCGGCTGCTTGAAGCTGCCCGCGCCGCTGCCGAGTCATTGCAGCAGACACGCAAGGTTCTGACGGGGGAGCTGCGGGTATCCGCTCCAGTCGGCTTTGCCAATCACATTGCGCCTGCGCTGGCACCCTTGTTGGCAGAGGCGACACAATTGCGCCTGCGCCTGCTGGTTGACGACGCCATGATTGACCTGATCGATGCGCGCATCGATGTGGCGGTGCGGGTTGGCCGCCTTGCCGACTCCAGCTGGGTAGCCCGGCGCTTGTGCGATTTCGATATGATTCTGTGCGCGTCGCCCGGCTACCTTGCGCGCCATGGCGCACCGGTTTCGCCGCTAGACTTGCCCGCCCACCAGTGGATGGCCTTCTGGCGCGAGTCGCTGGCTGTTACACCGCCGGATATTTTTGTGCCGCCAGAAGGCGCTGCGCAATCCAGCAACTTGGCGCGGGCCGCAGCCAAAGTATCCATGTTGGCTTCGCCGGCAGTGTCCATCCCGCTAGACCTGCACGACGCCAGCGGACAGAGCAGGCGCATACAAGTCGACGCGCGAATTACCAGCAATAACCAGATCTCGCTGCAACACATGTGTGAGCACGGCCTGGGCATTGCGCGACTGGTGCGCGCCGAAGTGCAGACTGCGTTGCAACGTGGCACGCTGGTGCACGTGCTGGCACCGTGGCGCCTGGCTCCGGTGCCCGTGTGGGCGGTGACAGCCCGGCGCGACGAAGAGACAGCCAAGGTACGCTCGGCCTTGGACTACCTTAAACGGTATTTTTCAACGCTGTTTGAACCTGTGGGCTAACGCCTGCGGCCCGTAGCAAGCCAAAGCCTCGAGTCGTGCAATGCCCCTCCGGTTTATAAGCGAATAAGTATTCGCTTATTATTCAGCCATGAAACCCAAGGACGAGCTCAAGTTAGAAGCCATTGCGCAGGCCACCTACCAGTGCGTGCTGAGCCGTGGCCTGGGCTCGCTGACGCTGGCTGATATTGCCCGCACTGCGGGGCTGGCGACCAGCACCTTGTACGTCTATTACCCGTCCAAGCAGGAGTTGCTGGACGCGCTGTACGAACGCGCCAAGACCGTGATGTTTGCCCGACTGATGGAAGGCGACTCACCGCAGTTGTCCACCAGGGCTCGTATCCGCCTGATCTGGCTCAATATGCTGGAGAACCGCTTGAACAACCAGGCGGAGATGGTGTTTCTGGAGCAGTATGCGCGGTCGGACAGCATCAGCGAATCCAACAAGGCGCTGGGCCTGCGCCTGGCGGCGGCGTCGCGCAGCATTCTGGAGGCCGGCCAAGCCGATGAAACATTGAAGCCGGTACCTCTGCCATTCTTGATGGGCATCCTGGTCGGCTCGGTGCAAGAGACCGCCAGAATGATCAGCCAGAAGACGGTGCCGGATGACGCTACAACGCGCAGCACGGCCTTTCAGCTCAGTTGGGATGCCGTCAAGGCCTGACGAGACCATTTGACTTTGCTTTTTTTTGACTTTTAACCGAATATATATTCGCCAATAACCAGTTCCCGTGTCCCTTAACCCAAGCAGGAGAAACTACCCATGAAAACCATTCTGATCACTGGCGCCTCCACAGGCATTGGCAACGCCACCGCCCGCCACTTTGCGGCGGCTGGCTGGAACGTAGCCGCAACCATGCGCAAACCAGAGTCTGCGACCGATCTCGCCGCGTTGGAAAACACCGTCGTGCTGCCGCTGGACGTAACCGACCGCGCTAGTATTGAGCAGGCCGTGCAGGCCACGATTGCACGCTTTGGTGCCATTGACGTGCTGTTGAACAATGCCGGCTATGGCCTGGCCGGCCCGCTGGAAGCCGTGCAGCCCGCACAGTTGGAGCGCCAGTTCGCCACCAATGTGTTTGGCCCGATTTACACCACACAGGCCTGCCTGCCGCATTTCCGCGCACGCAAGGCGGGCGTCATCATCAATATCTCATCCATTGGTGGGCGTCTGGTCTTTCCGTTCAACTCGCTGTACCACGGCACCAAGTACGCGCTGGAGGGTATCTCCGAGTCATTGGCGCTGGAACTGTCGCAGCATGGCATCCAAGTGAAGCTGGTCGAACCTGGCGGCGTGCGCACGGACTTTGCCGGCCGTTCGCTGGACCTGATGCAGCGCCCGGATCTGGATGCCTACAATGCATCGCTGGCCAAGGTGGTGGGTGCCTTCCGCAACCCGGAGCGCGCGGCCCACCAGTCAGAGGCCAGCCAGATTGCCGAGGTGATCTTCCAGGCCGCGACCGATGGCAGCAACCGCTTGCGCTACCTGGCTGGCCAGGATGCGAAAGCCGCTGCCGCGCGACGCGCCACACTGACGGACGAAGACTACCGCGCCACCGTCATGAAGGAATTCAATATGGTGTGAGCGACGCGCAACAAACCCAGAGCGAGGCGCCGCTTGGCGTTATGCTGTGGGCATGCAACGCGTTGCACAAGCTCCGAACGGTTTCATCGCCACGCTATGGGCCGATGCCCTCAAGGCCGAGGGCATAGACGCCAGCGTGCAGCGCCAGTACCTGAGCAGCGCGGCCGGTGAGCTGCCGCCCGACCAGTGCCTTCCCGAAATTTGGGTCGAAAACCCCCGCCATGTGGAGCGCGCCGAACTGGTCTTGCACCATTTGCAGCATATGCCGCAGCAGCGCTGGTTTTGCCGTTGTGGCGAATTGGTGGAAGGCGGCTTTCAGCAGTGCTGGAATTGCGCGGCATTGATGCCGTATTGAGTACGAGGACCATGGGGCTGCGCATCGCCATCATAGGCAGCGGTATGGCCGGGCTGGCCGCCTCATGGTTTCTGGGGGACAGGCACCAGGTCACGCTGTTTGAGCGCCAAACGCGGTTGGGCATTGGCGCGCACAGTGTGCAAGCCGGCGGCGGCGTTGTGGATGTGCCGCTACGCGTCATTTATCCCGGTTACTACCCGCAATTGTTTGCACTGCTGCAGCAGACCGGCGTAGCGGTGGAGCCGCTGGATGCTTCGCTGTGCTTCTCGGACCTGGGTGCCGCCAGCTATTTCCGCTACCGCAACTTCAAGCTGGGTGGCAAAGCAACGCTGCCCTGGATCATGCCCACCACCTGGCTGCGCAGTGCGCCGCGCCAGATTGTGTTCGATCTGGGGCGTTTTCTATGGCAAGCACCACAAGCCTTGAAGGCAGGTAGCTTGGCCAACCGCACCATTGGTGACTACTTGGACCGTGAGGGTTATTCCAACGCCTTTGCCAATCGCTTCCTGGTGCCGGCCTTCGCCGGCATCAATACAGTCAGTTGTGACGACGTGCGCAATTACCCAGCCGAGCTGATTGCGCAATACTTGAACCGTGATTTCATCGTCTCCAGCGTCTACCGTGCCGTGGGCGGTGCCCAAGCCATGGCGCAGGCGCTTTCGGCGCGTGTCGCACACCTGAAGCTGGATGCGCGTATTCGCGGCGTGCACCGCGCCGAGCAGGGTGTGGTCGTTTCCATGGAGGACGGCAGTGCGCAGACCTTTGACGCGGTGGTCTTTGCCACCCAGGCCAACCAGATCATGGCGCTGCTGCAAGACGCTAGCACCACGGAGCGCAAGGTGCTGGGCGCCGTGCGCTATGGTGGCGTACGGGTGCTCATGCACCACGATGCGCACCTGATGCCCGCACGCCGCGCTGACTGGGGCCCGGTCAACTACATTATGTCGCCCGAGTGGGATCGACCCATGGTCAGCATCTGGGTCAACCACCTGCTGCCCGCGTACAAGGATGCGCGCCCGCTGTTTCAAACCATCAACCCCATGCTGGAGCCCGCACCGGCGCTGCTGCTGCAAGACTGCAATTTGCAACGCCCGATAGTGGACTTGGCCACGCAGGCCAATTTGCAGCAGTTGGATACCCTGCATGGACAGGCAGACCGCAGGGTTTTCTTCTGCGGTTCGTATGCGGCGCAAGGTATTCCGTTGCTGGAAAGTGCCGTGGCTTCGGCCGCGCGCCTGGCGCTGAACGCTTGCTTCCAGCGGCTCGCCTGACATCCATCTGCATAAATTATTTGCTGGATGCTGAATCCAGTTGGCTGGTCGCGCCGTATTCAACCATGAGTACCGCCCTTATGAGGGGTTCGGCACCCACCACCGACCAATGTAGCCACACATGGAGATTTCTATGCATTTCAAAATTGCGCGTGTCACACAAGCTTGTTTGTTGCTGGCAGCCGCCAGCGCCGCGGGTGTCGCGATGGCGTCCAGCCACCGCGAGGCTCCGTTCATCACGACCAGCCCCAAGGTTGATGGCAGCGACTTCTATATGTTTCGCAGCTATGAAGGCATCAGCGCCGCAGGCACGGGTGGGCGCAGTGACTATGTCACGATGATTGCCAACTACCAGCCGCTGCAGGGCGCCTACGGCGGGCCGAACTATTTTCAGATGGACCCGAATGCCTTGTATGAAATCCACCTGGACAACAATGGTGATGCCAAGGAAGACATCACATTCCAGTTCCGCTTCAGCAACAAGCTCAACAGCGTGGCGCTGCCCATTGGCGGCACGAATGTCACCATACCGCTGATACAGGCTGGCGCGGTCAGCACCCTCAGCGACCCCAACTTGAACGTCAACGAGACCTATACGCTGACCATCGTGCGTGGTGACCGCCGCAAGGGCGTGTCGCAGCCGGTGACCAAGGGTGACGGCACAACGACCACGTTTGAAAAGCCGGTGGACTACATTGGCAGCAAAACCCTGGGTGATGCGAACGCCTACGAGTCCTACGCGCAAAAACATGTGCATGCCATCAAGATACCCGGCTGCCCAGCGGGCAAAGACACCGGCTTTGTCTTTGTCGGCCAACGCCAAGAGGGCTTTGCCGTGAACTTGGGAACGGTGTTTGACCTGGTCAATGCGCCTGCAGCCTTCTTGCTGGACCCCGCCAACAAAGATGCTGTGGGCCAGGGCGGCAAGCACTACATGCAGAAAAATAATGTGACCTCGCTGGCGCTGGAAGTGCACAAGGACTGTCTGACTGCCGGTACCGACCCCGTCATTGGCGGCTGGACCACGGCCAGCCTGCGCCAGACCCGACTGCTGAACGGCAAACCGCCATCGGGCCACCAGACCAGCGAAAAAGCAGGCGGCGCCTGGGTACAGGTCTCGCGCCTGGGCAATCCATTGGTCAACGAGCTGGTGATCGGCTTGCCGGACAAGGACAAGTTCAACGCCTCCAAACCGCAGGACGACACCCAGTTCCTGAGCTATGTCACCAACCCCACCCTGCCCGCATTGCTGGGCATGGTGTTGTCGGGCAGCCCGACGGCTTTGGCACCCACTAACCTGCCGCGCACGGACCTGGCAACCGTGTTCCTGACTGGCATTGCCGGCGTGAACAAGCCCGCAACAGCGTCCCCGTCGGAAGTCTTGCGTCTGAACACCGCGATCGCCCCTGTGCAGTTTGCCGACCAGAACCGCCTTGGCGTGGCGGGTGAAGTGCTGCGCGTAGGCGGTGCTGCCAACCTGGCCGCAGCCAAGGATCTGGCTGGCTTCCCCAATGGCCGCAGGCCCAAGGATGACGTGGTTGACATTGCCCTGGTGGCGGTGTTGGGTGGCCTGTGTGTGATCAATGGCGACGCCAACGCATTGGGCCTGAATGGCGTGCCCGGTGTGCCATCGTTGACGTCCGCTTGCAAGCCAGCCAGTGTGCCGCTGGGCGCCACGTCGGCCAATATCCATGATGGAGTGGACCAGGCCACCGTGCCCTTCCTGACACGCTTCCCCTACCTCAACACGCCTAATGCCGGTTCCGCCAGCAATTGATGTCCGGTTACAACGAGGAGTCCAACATGCAAACCAATCTGAAGAAACAAGGCGTGGTGGTGGCGAGTGCCCTAGCCCTGCTGGCTGCCTGCGGTGGCGGCGGTGGCAGCACCGTCTCAGTGGCGCCGCCGACCCAGGATCCAAGCCTGATTGCCGGCACCGACTTGCCGGTGGCCGTGCAGCAAAGTACCGCTGCGCTGCTGGCCTTTGCCCAGACACAGCTCGCGGCTACCAGCGACAAGACCGACCCCTTGGTCGTGGGTGATGCCAAACTGGCGACAGACGATTCCGCTGAGCCGTCTGCCATCTAGCCAGTGTTGACTGTGCCTTTCGCTGTCATAGCCCGCAGGTTGCTGGTGTGCTGGCTGTGCAGCCAATTCACCAACCTGCAGGCGCATGAATTCTGGTTTGCGCCGATCGCGCCGCCGCAAGGCGTGGGCGATACCGTGACGGTGCGTCTGGAAGTGGGCGAGTTTTTTAACGGTGGCGTAGCGGGCATGTCTATACCCACCACACGGGCGCTACGGCACTTCAGCGCGCACGAACAAGAAGACCTGCGGCCCAGTCTTTCACCGCTTGCGCTGGAGGCAGAGGTAGCCTTGGAAGTGGATGCACCAGGCAACCATTTGCTGAGTTATGACAGCACGCCCCAACACATCGCGCTGCCTGCCGATAAGTTTCACGCCTACTTGCATGACGAGGGCTTGGACTTTGTAAAGCAGGCGCGCGAGCGGGCAGGCACCGCCGGGCAGCCCGGCCGTGAGCGGTATAGGCGCCATATCAAAACGCTGTTTCAGGTTGGCGCCGCTGCGGATGCCAAGAAGGCGGTGGACACGACCTATGCCACGGAGGTTGGACAGCGTCTGGAAATCATGCCGCTGCGCGATCCATTGCTGCTGGCGCCTGGGGGTGACTTGCCTGTCAAGATTGTGTTTGACAAGAAGCCGCTGGCTGGAGCCTTGGTCAAGGCTTGGCACAAGCACAATGGCCAGCTGCTGCTCATCCGGTCCACTACGTCTGCTACTGGCGATGTTGTTTTGAGCCTTCCCTATGCGGGGGACTGGATGGTCAGTGTGGTACACATGGTGCCAGCGGTGGGTGAGACCGACGTTGACTGGGATAGCTTTTGGGGCAACCTATCGTTTCAAATGCCTGGAGCTTCGCGTCCACGGTAGCTCTGCGCGTCTAACCCTGGAGCTGTAGGGCTCCGTTGGGGTAGGGCTCAGGATGCCGTGCTCTTTGGCTCCAAGTCCTCCCGCCGCTGAGCGTGCTCCCCCTTGACTTACGCAAAACGCCCAGGCAGCCTGAGCCCTGCGTTGCTTGGTTTGCTTGTCTGCGCATAATGGCGCCATGGATATATGGAATGACTCCAAAGCATGGCACTGGCTAGGCGGGGCCTTTGCCAACAATTTCGT
>JACXTT010002456.1_pt1 | contig 29409 bp, 31 predicted proteins | sample 9270951 | NCBI WGS metagenome assembly JACXTT01 (sample SAMN15532306, study PRJNA645909) | rock metagenome | isolation source: weathered quartz diorite | place: Puerto Rico | collected 2017-06-21 | reverse complement strand
GAACCTGCGGGACCCGGTGATGTACCGCATCCTGCATGCCGAACATCACCGCACGGGAGACAAATGGTGCATCTATCCGATGTACGACTTTACGCACGGCGAGTCGGACTCGATCGAGCGCATCACGCATTCCATTTGCACGCTCGAGTTTGAAGATCACCGGCCGCTGTACGACTGGTATCTCGATAGTCTGGGCATCTACCATCCGCAGCAGATCGAGTTCGACCGGCTCAACCTCACCTACACGCTGTTGAGCAAGCGCAAGCTGCTGACGCTGGTGCAGGACCGGCATGTGAGCGGGTGGGACGACCCGCGCATGCCGACCATCACCGGGATTCGCCGCCGCGGGTATACGCCGGAAGCCATCCGCAATTTCTGCCGCGCGATTGGCGTCTCGAAAACCAACGGAACGATCGAGCTGGCGTTGTTAGAACATCATGTTCGTGAGGACCTGAACAAACGGGCGCTGCGCGTGATGGGCGTGCTGCGGCCGCTGCGGGTGGTCATCGATAACTACCCGGAAGGCCAAGCCGAAGAGATGGAGGCGGTCAACAATCCCGAGGATGCCGCGGCGGGCACGCGGAAAGTTCCGTTCTCCCGCGTGCTGTACATCGAGCAGGACGATTTCCGCGAAGATCCACCCAAACTGTATTTCCGGCTGGCGCCGGGGCGGGAAGTCCGGCTGCGCTACGGCTATTTCATTACGTGCACGGGAGCCGTGAAGGACGAAAAGGGCCAGGTGGTGGAAATTCACTGCACTTACGATCCTGCGACGCGCGGGGGCGATGCGCCGGACGGTCGCAAAGTGAAATCGACCATCCATTGGGTGTCGGCGGCGCACGCCATCGATGCCGAAGTGCGTCTTTACGATAACCTGTTCGCGGTGGAGAATCCGAACGAAGCGCCCGAGGGCCAGGATTTCACCGCCAACCTCAATCCGCATTCGCTCGAGGTATTGAACGGCGCGAAGCTCGAACCCAGCCTGCACGGCGCGGCGGTCGGGAGCCGTTATCAATTCGAGCGGCTGGGCTACTTCTGCGTCGATAAGGATTCGACCGCGGAGAAACTGGTATTCAACCGGACGGTCGCGCTGCGGGATGCGTGGGCGAAAATCGAGAAAGCGCAGCAGCAAAAACGATGATCATTTTGGGAATCGGCGGCATCCTGAACGACGCGGCTAGCGCCATTCTGGTTGACGGGCGGCTGGTGGCCGCGGTGGAAGAGTCGAAGCTGGTGCGCCGGGGCCGCGCGCAGGCGGGCCGTCTTCCCGAAGAATCCATCGCCGTGTGCCTGGAGCTGGCGGGGGTGCGGCCGGAACAAGTGGACTGCGTGGCGGTGGTCCGGCCCATTCCCGCGGCGCAGGAAAGCGGGCTGCACCTGACTCTGCGGGCGCGCTTTCCACAGAGCCGGATGGCGCTCATCGACCATCATCGCGCGCATGCAGCCTCGGCGTTCTACGCTTCAGTGTTTGACGAAGCCACAGTGCTGGTGCTCGATCGCCATGGTGATTTCCGCTGTGGCTCGCGGTGGCGCGCGGCTGACGGCCAGCTCCTGCGGCTCGAGAAGGAACTGTACTCTCCGGATTCGCTGGGCGAAGTCTACGGCCGCGTTACCGAGCTCCTGGGTTTCAACGCCAACGCTGACGAGCATAAAGTGCAATGGCTGGCGGCGGGCGGCGAGGATGGCTATCGCGACGTGTTTCTCGAAATCCTGCAGTGCGCCGGTAACGACTGGCCGCGCCTCGACCGGTCCTATTTCGATGCCGAGCGCACCACGCACGGCGGCTTCAGCGGGAAATTCTTCGAACGCATCGGTCTAAAGGACCGCGGGCCGATTCCCGAGCGCGACAGGGGTCGCCTGGCCGCGGGTTTGCAGCGCGCCATCGAGACTACCGTGCTCGCCATGGCCGGAGAGGGCGAGAATCTGTGCCTGGCCGGAGGCCTGGCCATGAATGCGCTGTTGGTTCAGGCGCTCGAATCCAGCGATAAATTCTCGGGCGTATTCGCGCAGCCCGCCGGAGGCAACTCCGGCACGGCGCTCGGGGCCGTCTTCGAAGCCTGGCACGGGCTCTATGGCGAGAAGCAGCGGGTATCGCTCGGCAATCTGTGTCTCGGTCCCAGTTACTCGCCGGAGCAGACCAAGCAGGTGCTGGAAAACTGCAAACTGCGGTTTCGTTACCTGTTGACGACCGGCGAGCTGATCGACACCGCGGTCGCGCAGCTCAGCGAAAACAAAATCGTCGCGTGGATGCACGGCCGTATGGAATTCGGCCCGCGCGCTCTCGGCAACCGCAGCATTCTGGCCTCGCCGCACGATCCTTATTCGGCCGAGAATCTGAACGCCTACATCAAACACCGCGAATCGTTCCGAAAATTCGCGGCGTCGGTGCCCGCCGAGCTGGCTGGGGAATATTTCGAAGTCGGGCCAAACGCGCGTTATCTGGCCACAGTGGGCCGCGTGCGCGAGCGTTACCGCAAGTGCTTCGAAAGCGCCGTGCTGGCGGGCGATCTGATTCGCGTGCACGCGGTTCCCGAGGAAGACAATCCGCTCTACTGGAAACTGCTGCACGCCGCCGGCAAAAAGACAGGCCTGCCGGTGCTGTACAACACGTCGTTCAATCTTTTCGGTGAGCCGCTGGTGTGCACGCCACGGGATGCCGTCCGGAGCTTCTACTCCTCGGGTATCGATGCCATGTTCGTGGGGAATTTCTTCTTGCAGAAGTGAGGCCGGACATGTCCGGCCCCTACGGCAGCGGCTTCACATCGGGCGGAACCCACGATTTCGGCCACGTGCCACGCTCGAACGCCAGGACGAAATCCGCCAGGATATCTTCAGTGGCGAGGAGATCGATCCGGGCTTCGAACGACATCACACAACCTAGATTACTAAAATGAACTCATGCCCAAGCTCTCCATTCGCGATCTCGACCTGAAAGGCAAACGTCTTTTTATTCGTGTGGATTTCAATGTGCCGCTGGCTCCGGGAGGCCAGGAAATTACGAGCGACAAGCGCATCAAGGCGTCGCTGCCGACCATTCAATATGCGCTCGACCAGGGCGCGGCGGTGATCCTGGCCTCGCATCTCGGACGGCCGAAAGGCAAACCGAATCCCGAGATGAGCCTCAAGCCGGTAGCTGTTCGTCTCGAAAAACTCCTGGGGCGTCCGATTAAAATGGCGCCAGACTGCATCGGTCCCGAAGTGGAGGCCATGAAGCCCGCTCCAGGCGAAGTGCTGTTGCTCGAAAATCTGCGCTTTCATCCTGAAGAGGAAAAGAACGATCCGGGATTCTCGAAAAAGCTGGCCGGGCTGTGCGACCTTTACGTGAACGACGCGTTCGGCTCGGCGCACCGCGCGCACGCTTCGACCGTCGGCATGATCGCGTTCGTGCCGAAAGCCGCGGCGGGTCTGCTCATGGAGCAGGAGCTGAAATATCTCACCATGGTCACGACGAATCCGGCGCGGCCGTCGATAGCCATTCTGGGCGGCGCGAAAGTCTCCGACAAGATCGAGGTCATTTCCAACCTCGCTAAAATCGTGGACAAATTGCTGATCGGCGGCGCCATGGCCTACACGTTCCTGAAGTCGCAGGGCCAGCCGACGGGCAAATCTCTGGTCGAAGACGACAAGCTGGAGCTGGCACGGGACCTGCTCGCCAGGATCGGCACGAAGATCATACTACCCGCGGATCACGTGGTGGTTTCCGAATTGAGAGAGGGCGCGCCAAATGAAGTAGTCGAGACGGTTCCCGCCGGCAAGATGGGCGTAGATATCGGGCCGAGGACTGTCGAGCTGTTCTCGAAGGCGATCGCTGGCGCGAAAACAGTAATCTGGAACGGACCGATGGGCGTGTTCGAAAAGCCGCCGTTCGATAAGGGCACGGTCGCGATCGCCAAGGCCGTCGCACAATCCGGTGCAGTGTCGGTCGTGGGCGGCGGCGATTCGGAGAAAGCCGTCAAGGCCGCCGGAGTCGCCGACAAAATCTCACATATCTCCACCGGCGGCGGCGCCTCGCTCGAGTTCCTTGCCGGCATCGAGCTGCCGGGGGTCGCGGCGCTCACCAACAAGTAGCCCACGCTTGTGATAAATTGCAGCCCATGAAACTCTTGCCTTTTGCCCTTTGCCTTTTGCCTTTTGCATTACCCTCGCCCGCCCAGGTCTTCACATTCACACGCGAGCAGATGATCGAGTACACGAAGCAGAACCCGTTCGATCGTTTCGAAGACGGCCGGCCAAACGTCCCCGACGCTCTACTCGAAAAATGCAAAGACCTTTCCGCCGAGGAGGTATGGGCCATACTTCCTCGCGAAAAGTTCCCCAATCAATACGAAGGCAACTGGCAGATCCTGCATCCCGACAAGAAACTCGTGGGCCGCGCCGTCACCGCGCAGTTCATGCCCTACCGGCCCGACGTCGCCGATGTTGCCGAAGCACAGGCGCGGGCCAAAGGCCTGGGCCATAACTCCAACCAGCGCGTGATCGATTCGCTAAAACCGGGTGACGTGCTGGTGGCGGATCTGTTCGGCAAGATCGAAGGCGGCACCATCGTAGGCGATAATCTCGCCACCGCAATTTACGTCGCGACCAAGACCGGCTTCGTCGTAGACGGCGCGGTCCGCGATCTGGAAGGCATCTATCCCATCGACATGGCAGTCTATTTCCGTGGCGCGCATCCGACGCCCATCGGTAACGTCATGCTCACTGGCGTCAACGTTCCCGTCCGCATCGGCAACGCCACCGTGATGCCGGGCGACGTGGTCTTCGGCGATCGCGAGGGCGTCTACTTCATTCCGCCGAATCTCGTAAAAAAGGTTCTGGACCGCGCCGACGAGACCCACGTCCATGACGAATGGACCAAGATGAAGCTGATGACCGGCAAGTACAAATCGAGCGAGATCTACCCCAGCCCGCACGATCCCGCACTCAAGAAAGAGTACGAGGAGTATTTGGTGAAAAAGCTGGGACGGAAGCCGAGCGGCGAATAATCAGCGGTTGTACTGCGGCGTCACGCCGCGCAGCTTGGCCCAGACCCGGTCGCACGCGGTTACGGCGGCAGCAGTCAGCGGACCGTCGTCCAGAGCCTTCAGGTTTTCCTGGAGATGCTCGATGCGCGAAGCTCCCAGGATCACGCAATCCGTTGTGGTATGGTGCAGCAGCCAGTTGAGCGCGAAGCTCACTGGCGAGCGCCCGGACTCGCGCGCGATAGCGAGAATCTCATCCACGGCGTCGAAGTAAGAGTCATACCAGTAGCGGCTCAGATACATCTGGTTGTTATCGAAACGCGTGCCGGGAATGGGCGCGCCGCGTTTCTGCTTGCCGGTGAGCATGCCGCCGGCGAGCGGATTGTAAACCACCGTCGAGACGCAGAACTCGCGCGTCATGGGCAAATACTCCTGCTCGATGCCGCGAGCCAGCAGGTTGTACATGGGCTGCGTGATCCATGCCGGCTTGTACGTGTTCTTTTCCGCCATCCACAGCATGCGGCTCACTTGCCAGCCGCTGTAGTTGGAGCTTGCCGGATGCCGAACTTTTCCCTGGCGCACGAGCTGTTCCATGGCCTCTAGCGTCTCCTCGATCGGCGTGGCGTAGTCGGGCTGATGCAGATAGTACAGGTCGAGATAGTCGGTCTGAAGGCGCTTGAGGCTCTCCTCGATAGCGCGCAGCATGGCGCGTTTCGAAAGCCCGCTCTCGTCGGGACCTTCCCCCATCTTGCCGCGAACCTTGCTCGCCAGAATGACTTTGTCGCGGCGTCCCTTCAGCGCCTTTCCGGTGATCGTTTCTGAGAGGCCCTTGTTGTAAACGTTCGCGGTGTCGATGAAATTGACACCATGGTCGATGCAGAAATCGATCATGCGGATCGACGCCGCCTCATCCGCCTGTGAGCCGAATGTCATGGTCCCAAAGCAGGCGCGCGAGACCGTCAGTTCCGTGTGTTTGAGTGTGCGGGTTTCCATAATGTGCCGTGAGCGACAGTCTAGCGCAGGAGGGCGCACTGGCGTTGGGGTGATTCTATTCGGCCAGCTCGATGCCCTCGTGACAGATCTCTAGCGTTTCGATGGCGATGTCATTCCCTTTGGCGTTCAAGTCGGGCCCTTCCCACTTGCAAGGCCAGGCCTCGCGAACGTTCCAACGCAGCACCGGCTGGCGCGCTCCATCCAGCAGCATGATGGACATGGTGGTCCGCACGACTTTGCCGTCCAACCCCTGCTTCATCCAGTCCCAAAGGCTGTGGTCCAGCGTGAGCCCGCGCTTCAACGTGATGTTGCTGTACTTTCTGAGACCGGGAATCTTGCGCACGGTGATATCTTCGTCACCCGTGCGATATTCGATGGGATCGATCTCGGCATCCAGCCCGGATACCTCCGAGAAGCTCCCCTTCGTCACCCCGTCGATTTCCACCAAAAAGTTGAACGCACCGAACGGGTCGTTGCGATTGGCACCAGCCATGTTTCACCTCACTCTGTAAGCCAGAGACCGGTAAATCTCGAGATCGTGCGGAATCACGGTCTCGAAGGTTTTACCCTGCTCGTCGGAATACACAATCCGAGCGGCAAGCCGCGTTGGCTCTCCGCGGGAAAAGTAAGCCGCGCTCGAATCCAGCAGGAAACGGATCTGCTTTCCCGGCGCGAAAAACGGAATGCCGCGGAGGACCGGCAGCTCCTGCAACGGCTGCCTGCCGTCCAGTCCGTGGATAGGCGGCTCCAGCACAGTCCGGACATTGTGCGCCGGCCGCGTCCCGATGTTGCGCAGCGAGACAAAGAACGCGCCCTCTTCAAAATCAATATCGAGAATAACCTCGGGCCGTGGGGCAGTTTCTTCGGGCATGCGCTTCGCCGCAGCATAGCACGCTCCTGTGCTACTCCATCTCCACCGGTTTGTCGTATCCCGTCATTTCCAAATAGCCAGTGCCGGCTCCGGAACCCGTGTAGTTGACCGCTCCTTCCCAGTACGCCGGGCCGGCCTTGTCTTCGGCCGTTAGCTCCTGCGCATCCATGGCCGCCTGGGCGTCCAGCGTGATTCCGAGCGAGGGTACGCTAATCTGCCAGCGAACCGGATAGCGCGCCCCGGTCCGCGGACTGCGCCAATAGCTTTCCGGAGTCAGCGAGAACTCGCCGCGCGCCAGATGCCGCGGCTTCCCCTGGCGGTCAATATAAGTTCCGGCGGAGTGCGGATCGATGCTGCCATCGGTTCGCCGCAATTGGAATAACATCAGCTCCGTCTGGTTGTCCATCTGTACGCTGAACCAGTCCCAGCCGGTTTGATCCTTGCCAAGCTGGTGCGTGAACCATTCGTGATCCATCCACGCGGTGCCGGTCACCTCGTGCCGCGCGCCGCTCAGGACAACTTCGCCCCTGACCGCGAGCCGGGTGAACGATACATAGTGCGAAGCCGCTCCGGCCTCCGCGCCTTTCTGGCTGATACCGTTCAGCCCGTGGATCACCGGCGGCTTTACGGGATCGAGTTCCAGCCGGAACCGAAATTCGTCCGCCGTCGCTTGCAGCGCCTGTCGCTCACCCTGCCACGCCGCCGACCAGTTGCCGTTCCAGACTCGCGCTGCGGCGACGCTTGCGCCCGCCACGCCCGGCCCCGCGCGGTTCAGCCGCCGCTGGCTGTAAAACCGCTTGCCATCGATATCCGTAAGGGCCGCGTGCGCCAGGTAAATGTCGTCGATGCGCCAGGCCGAGGGATTGGACGCCGGTCCCCGCCGCTGCCCTTGTCGGAAAAATACCAGCTCGAAACCAAAGCGCTTGCCCGCCGCATCGCGCAGATTGCCGGTGTAGTACCACCACTCCGTCCGAAAATCCGGATGCTCAAAATGATCGCGCGGAAACGAGTAGTGATAGCCGGGCGCCGCCTGGCGAAACGGCGTGATCTCCGCCGGACGCGCCACCACGCAGGCGAGGGCCAGCGCCCAAGCCACCCTACGCCCTATTACAGGTCTCAACATCCGTAACTGCTATCATAAAAATTCCCAGAAATGACGGTCGAGACCAAGACTGCCGAGTTCGACTCCATCTCTCTCGAGAGCGGCGCCAGTCTCGCGCCCGTATGCGTCGCTTACCAGACTTATGGCGAGTTGAATGCCGCCAAATCTAACGCCATCCTGATCCTGCATGCCTTCTCGGGTGACGCCCACGCCGCCGGCATCAGCGCCGAATCCGGCAAGCCCGGCTGGTGGGACAACATGATCGGTCCGGGCAAGGCGTTCGATACCGAAAAGTATTTCATCATTTGTTCCAACGTGCTCGGCGGCTGCCAGGGAACCACCGGGCCTTCCTCCATCAATCCGCAGACCGGGTGCCCGTACGCCATGTCCTTTCCTGTAATCACTATGGGCGACATGGTGCGGCTCCAGGCGAAACTCATCGACTTTCTGGGCATCGAGCGGCTGCTGGCCGTGGCCGGCGGATCGATGGGTGGAATGCAGGCGCTCGAATGGGCGGTGTCCTTTCCCGACCGTGTCCGGGCCGCGATTCCCATCGCCACCACGGCCAAGCACAGCCCCCAGCAGATCGCCTTCAACGAAGTGGGCCGGCAGTCAATCATGGCCGATCCTGACTGGAACAACGGCGACTACTACAGCGGCCGCCCGCCCGCGCGCGGCTTGGCGGTAGCCCGCATGGTGGGCCACATCACCTACATGAGCGATGAATCCATGCGCGAAAAGTTCGGACGTCGCCTGCGCGACAAAGAAAAGTTCGGATTCGATTTCTCGGTGGATTTCGAGGTCGAGAGTTACCTGCGCTATCGTGGCAGCCAGTTCGTGAACCGCTTCGACGCCAACTCTTATCTTTACATCACCAAAGCCGAGGATTACTTCGACCTGGCCAATGGCGCGGGATCGCTGGCCGGGGCGTTCGGCAAAGCCAAGGCGCGGTTTCTCGTGATCAGCTTCAACTCGGACTGGTTGTACCCGAGTTATCAATCGCAAGATATCGTGCGCGTGCTCCGCCGCAGCAACCACGACGTGGCGTATTGCGATTTGCCGTCTAATTATGGCCATGATGCGTTCCTGGTGGATGTTGCCGAGCAGAGTGACGTGGTCCGTGGATTCCTGGGCAGCACCTACAAGGAGAAAGCCTGATGGCCGTTGCCGCTCAGGCGGCGCGGAAGCCGTTTGTTGGTGAATTGCTGGGCCGCGGGGATTTCGCCATCATCAGCGAACTGGTGGAGCCGGACAGCAAAGTGCTGGATCTGGGTTGTGGCGAAGGTGAGCTTCTCGCCTGGCTGGCCGAGAACAAGGGCGTGGACGCCCGCGGCGTTGAGATCTCGGCGGCCAAAGCGCAGCGGGCCATCGCGCGCGGCGTCTCCGCTTATCAAGGCGACATCGACGAAGTGTTAGCCGATTATCCCGATCAGGCCTTTGACTATGTGATTCTCAGCCAGACTTTGCAGGAAACACGCTGGCCCTTCAAGGTCATGCGCGACATGCTGCGCGTGGGCCGCCATGCCATCGTAGCTTTCCCCAATTTCGGCCACTGGTCGGTCCGGCTCTCACTGCTGCTTACCCGTCACGCTCCTTAGACCGAATTGTTTCCCTACGAGTGGTACGATTCCCCCAACATTCACTTTCTAACGGTGGACGATTTCGATCATCTCGTGCGCAAAGAAGGCTTCACCATCGAGCGCAATTATTTCCTGTCCGGAAAACGAACGGTGGCCGCGCTGCCCAACCTCCGGGCTGAAGTGGCCGTCTACCTCGTTCGCAAGTGACGGCTTAGCGCGGCGGCAGGCGGAAATCGTCGATTTCGAGGAATCCGCCCGATATCAGCACCCTCAGATAATCTGCAAATTCCTCTTCGGGTTCGTTGGCCGCCACCAGCTCATTCTGTTTCAGCCAGCCCAGCAGCTCGCGCGCGGGCGTATTGCCGTCGCATCGCGGCAGCGCGTACGCCACCCATGGCTGGATCGAGCAATCTGCCGTGAACGGATAGTCCGTCTCTAGCAGGAACTCCTGAGGCGCAAGCTCTCCGGCGCTCAAGCGGTGCGTCACCCGAAGCGCCAGGCTCGGGACGGCGCGCGGCCGCGAGTCGAGAATCCGGCTCAGGATCGCAGGGTCGGCAGCGGCCGTTTCCCAGGCCCGCAGCCATTCGATTTCCGCGGTTCCCAGCCGGCGGCCCTTGCGGCGCCTCACCGTGACAGCCTTGCCCGGGCCGGAACGCCTCTGGATCACTAACGTCCCATAGCAGAGACCCTCCACCTGATGCTTCTCGAACAGAGCCTTCCATTCGTCCACCTGCCCGATCCCGCCGAGCGACCGTGCCGCCTGTTGGTAGGCGACGAAATCCCGATCGATCACCCGCCGCTCGATTAAGAAGATGTGGAACTCCGGCCCGGCCGCGGCCAGCCAGTTTCTGATCCGGTCTTCGAATCCCTCGCCCTTCCGATCCGGCCCGACGGTAACACAATAGAAGCGTCCTCCCGGCTGCAGGAAATTCGGCAGGTCTTTAACGATGCGGCGCGTGATCTCGTCCCCCAGTTCACCGCCATAGGCGTACAGTTGTGCCGGGCGAAGGGATGGCATGCAGGGCGGGTTGGCGACGATGCGGTCGAAGGTTTGGCCTCGCACCGGCTCATATAAATCGCCGCATGCCACCGTTGCATTGGGTAGGCCATTCAGCAGGCGGTTAAACTCGGCGCAATGCGCTGAAGACTCAGCGACATCCAGTGCCCACGCGTGTTTCGTGTAACCGCTCGCTGCCGCCAGCGCTGCGATCCCGGAACCCGAACATAGATCCAGGAGCCGTTCGCACGGATCTCTAGGCAGGCTTTCCATGAAATCCCGGGTATTTGTCGTTATGGCGGGGTAGACAACGTCCGGGGCGCCCTGGATCGGCGCGGCCTCCGGGCTTGTCCATCGATCCGAAACAACGTAAAGGCCGAAAGCGGGATAGAGCGCCACCGTCGCGTACCAGAAACAGGGCTGGGACGGCGCTCGGGCGATCAAGCCCAATCCCTTCATCGATGCCAGGGCGGACGCAGGAACCTGCGCTTCGATCTCATCCTCTTTCACGAATTCGCCGATAAGAAACAAGCGTGCGAGCAAATCCAGGCCGTCCCGGATAGGGTGCGGCGCGGCTGGGTTGGGCCGCAGCGTCAGGAAATCCTGGGCGCGCTGCAAGCCGAGTCGCTGGCAAACCCTCGCCTCGGAATAGTAGGAATCTGTTAGAAATTGGCGAAGCGGTTGAAAAAGTTCGGGCGCGCCGATCGTTAGCGGAAGCACCGAACCAAGATATCGCGAAGTTTGACATTACCGGGAGGGTGGGATACACTACTGAACTTCGCTTCCGCGCGTTTCCCGTCCTTTTCGTGAAACTTTTCCGGGGTGGAATTCGTCATATTTCTTCGCGGCGCATTTCTTTGCCGAGACAAAATGGCGAGCGCTGAAGGGTTACCAAAATGCAAAAGGCGATGAACAAGAACGGAGCCAAAACCAAATTCGATCACTATCACAAGGCTCTTGAAGCGAAGTCCGAGGAACTGCGGCGCAGCATGTCCGCTCAAAAGGTGGCGCAAGTGGTTTCGCGGCTCGACGTGCCTTCTGATGAAGGGGATCTGAGCCAGCAGAGCCATGAAGAGTGGATCTTCCTGAATCGCAACACGCTTGACCTGAAACTGCTGCGCGAGGTGCAGGCGGCGCTTCGTAGAGTTCAGCAGGGGACTTACGGCGTATGCGCCGCGTGCGACGAGCCTATTTCGGCCAAACGGCTGGAAGCTGTGCCGTGGGCTAAGTTCTGCGTGCAGTGCCAGGAGAGGATTGGCGCTGAAACCGCGGAATACGACGACGACGATTTCGATTCCCCACGCTGAGCCGGCGGCGGACGGCCGTTATCTGGCCGTCCGCCGCGCGGCGTTACACTCCTGAAGTAAGAGTAGTCAATCCACAGTTCCCCGACGGTGGTGTATCCGCGGTATCTTTTGGGTGTACAATTGTTAACCGGCATGCCCGGCTTTTCGGGCGCCTTCCCCAACGTATATGGGAGATACCATGGACAAACCAGCGCAAAACATCCAAGACAGCTTTCTCAACAACGCGCGCAAGGACAAGACTGCCATTACGCTGTATCTGCTCAGTGGAGTGAAGCTTTCAGGCCGTATCAAAAGCTTCGATAAATACTCTCTGATTCTCGAGACCAATAACCAGGAGCAGTTGATTTTCAAGCATGCCATTTCCACGGTTGTAATTATGAAGGCGGGTCACTCGTACGCGGGCTCGAGCCAGGCAGCCCACAGCTCCGCGGCAGCCGCACCGCACGCCGCCGAGGCGGCCCACTCGGAATCGTCGGACGCTTGAAGGCCCGGGAATTCCAGGGTGTTCGTAACGCGGTGGGCGAGCGGGCGATTCTGGCCGGCGTGGAGTGGAAGAGCCGGCGCACTGCCGGCGGATCCAATTCTCACGACAACGCCGAGGAATCGCTGGAAGAACTTCGCGAGCTGGCGGCCAGCGCCGGTGCATCCGTCGTAGACAGCGTTTTTCAGACGCGCGAAGCGCCCGAGGCCGCTACCCTGATTGGCGCGGGCAAAGTCGGGGAACTGGCCGCGCTGGCCGCTTCCACGCGCGCCGCCGTGGTGATCTTCGATCACGATCTCACGCCCACCCAGCAGCGCAACCTGGAGGACAAGCTGGGCGTGAAGGTGCTCGACCGCACGCAGCTCATCCTCGACATTTTCGCCCGGCGAGCGCGGACCCGCGAAGGGCGGTTACAAGTGGAACTGGCGCAGCTCACTTACTTGCGGCCCCGCCTTAGCGGCCACGGCGCCGCTATGTCACGGCTGGGCGGCGGAATTGGGACGCGCGGTCCGGGCGAGACCAAGCTCGAGACTGACCGCCGCCGCATTGCCGCCCGCATCAAGAGCATCGAAGCCGAAATCGAAGGAGTGCGCGGCACCCGCACGGTTCACCGGCGGCAGCGTGGCGCGGTTCCGCTGGCCACCCTTGCGCTGGTCGGGTACACGAATGCGGGCAAGTCCACGCTCTTCAACCGGCTGACAAACGCAGGTGTAATGGCCGATGCCCGGATGTTTGCCACGCTCGACCCAACCGTGCGCGGCGCTACGCTCCCCTCTCGCCGCCGTATACTGCTCAGCGATACTGTGGGCTTCATCCGCCGGCTGCCGACGACGCTGGTCCAGGCATTTCGCGCCACGCTCGAAGAGGTTACAGAGGCCACGCTGATTCTGCACGTGGCCGACATTTCGTCGCCATATGCCGCCGAGCAGGCCGAGCACGTGATGCAGGTGCTGGCCGAAATCGGCGCGGGCCGGATCCCGCAGCTTCTGGTGTTGAACAAAGCCGACCGTTTGCCGGGAGGCGAGATCGATCCCGGGGGCGACATCGCGCGCCGGGTCGATGCTCCATCGGTTACAATCTCGGCGCTCACCGGAGCGGGAATCGACTCCCTGCTGCGCAAGATCGACCAGATTCTGCCCTTTGACCCGTTATCGCGCGTGCGGTTTCACGTGCCCATTCGAGAGGGCGCCAGCATCTCGCTCCTGCATGAACTGGGGCGCGTTGTGGATATCCACTACAGCGGGGAATTCTGCGACGTCGAGGCCGAAGTCCCGGAATCGCTGCGGCTGCGGTTGGCGGCGTTTGTAAACTGAGCTTGTGGCGCGGCCTCGCGCCGGATTATAGTTGGTGTGGGCCCTGATGAACCTGCCCAATGCTCTCACCATAGCCCGCATCTTCTTTGTGCCCCTGCTGGTGGCCGCACTGGTGGCGCAGAACGTCAGCGTCCGGATTTTCGGGCTAACGATTACCAACGAGTGGCTGGCGCTGGCGATTTTCCTGGTGGCCGCCGCCACCGATCTGCTGGATGGGTATCTGGCCCGGCGTTGGGGGCAGGTGACCACTATCGGCACCCTGCTCGATCCCATTGCCGACAAGCTGCTCATCTCGGCCGCATTGATTTCGCTCGTGCAGGTAAATGCCGTGCCCGGTTGGATGGTGATCCTGATCGTGGGCCGCGAATTTGCGATTTCAGGGCTACGGAGCATCGCCGCCGCCGAGGGTTACACCATCCGGGCGAGCGACCTGGGCAAGACCAAGATGATGGCGCAGGTGACCGCCATTTCGCTCCTGCTCCTCAGCATTCGCCATCCGGTCCTGGCCGCGCCGGCCTACTGGGCGATGTGGCTGGTAGTAGCGTTTGCCATGCTATCGGCCGTGGGCTATTTCCGCAAATTCTGGCGCAAGGTGGATGTGCGGATCAAGATGCGCCGCCGGCGCGAGCTGTTACGAATTGAGAGGCGGCGCCAGATGGAAGCGCTGCGTCAGGGGCGCTCGGCGGCGGCAGGCGCTTCGGAAGTAGGCGGCGAAGTCGGCGGAGTGCGCGGCACCACGTGAGCGCCCTGCGGCGTGAGGACCAGGAGACGGATCTCTCCGCGAGGCCCGATTGGCCCAACCGGTTTGCCATTCAGTGAAATCTCCAGGCTGCCGGCATTTCCCACCAGGACCGTCATCTTTCGCGCGGCGTTAAACTGGCGTGGCTGCTGTACCTCAAGCGTGCCTGTGTACGTGCGGGTACCGTCGGACTTGATCGAAACCCACACCCGCTCGGTCGCCGTAAATGCCACCCGCATGGCGGCCGGAAAAACCTCAGCGGTTTGCGAGTCTGGAGGCGCGGTTACGGGTGGCGGAGCCTGTTTGCCCGGTACGCGTATGGTTCCGTTCTCGGAGAGCTCCGCGGGACGAAAGTCCGGCTTTGGCGTGTCGATGGGGGCGTTCGGCTTCTGGACAGCGGGCTGCGCAACTGGAGCCGGTTTCGATAATACGGCTGCGCGCCGCGGTGTGGTCCTGGGCCCACGATCCCTCTGCCAATACCTATAAACACCCGCGCACACGAGTATGACCAATACTAGTGTGACGAAAGCGGAGACGGAAGAGCCTGGCCCAAGCCGTTCGCGAAAATCTTCGAGCGGCGGGACGCGAGGCAAACGAATGGGAGGGCGCTCTGGTTCGGATGGCGGCGGCTCGGGAGGCGCTTCGAACTGGTGCCTGAAGGCCGCGATCATGGCCTCGTCATCCAGCTCCAGCATTTGCGCATATTGCCGCACGAAGTTGCGGGCAAATACGCCGCCGGGTAGTCGATCGAACTGGTCCGCCTCTATGGCCTCCAGCAAATGCAGACCGATCCGGGTTTCCCGTGCTACTTGTTCGAGGTTCCAGCCGCGGCGGAGACGTTCACGGCGGAGCGTTTCGCCGATTGAGGTCATAACAGCCTACTGCGAGCCCGTCTATCGCTATAATACAACAGTTGCAATTTCGGCCCTCCCCGTTGATTTCCGTCGTGGTCGTGAACTGGAACCGGCGTGATTTGCTGCGCGCGTGCCTGCAGTCTTTGCAGCAACAGCGGGGCGTAGTGTTTGAAACAATCGTGATCGACAATGGTTCGGATGACGGCTCGCCGGAGATGGTTGCGCGTGAATTCGGCAGTGTGGCGCGCGTCATACGGAATGACGAGAATCGCGGATTTTGCGCCGCGAATAACCAGGGGATTCAAGATGCCCGCGGAGAATACGTGGCGCTGCTGAATAATGACGCGGAGGCGGACCCGGGCTGGCTCCAGGCGCTGTGGCGGGCATTTACAGACAGGCCGGAAGTGGGTATGGCCGCCTCGAAAATCCTGGTATATGAGGATCCGGGGCGGATCGATAAAGCCGGGCACTTGATTTATCTCGACGGACAGAACCGCGGCCGCGGCACCGGTGCTCCCGATGACGGCCGCTACGATCGACTGGAAGAGGCGCTGTGGCCTGATGGTTGCGCGGCCATGTATCGCAAGCCAATGCTGGATGCGATCGGCGGGTTCGATGAAGATTTCTTTGCTTACGGAGACGATGCGGAGCTGGGATTGCGCGCGCGCATTGCGGGATGGACGTGCATGTATGTGCCGGACGCCGTAGTGCGGCATCACCGGGGCGCCACGCTGGGCCTGCGGTCCTCGCGGCGGCTGGAGCTGATCGAGCGGAACCGGGTGCTGCTGGCGGTGAAGCTGTTTCCGGCCAGCCTGCTCTGGCGGAACTGGGCCTATTACCTGGCGCGCGTGGCGGCGGGAGCCTGGGCGTCGTTTGCCGGGGCGGGGGAGACTGCATTGTTTCCGGGCTGGAGAGGCAAGCTGCGTATGGCGCGCGCTCTCGTGGCGGGCGATCTGGAGGCCTTGCGCCTGATTCCGCGGATGCTGCGCAAGCGGCGCGAGATTGACGGCATTCGAAAACTTTCGCCGCGCGAGGTGCGGCGATTGCTCGAGCAGTACCGGATGCCGCTGGCGGATCTGTTGAAATGACGCGCGCGGAAAAGATCGAGCAAAAATCACCGGCAGCGGGGGTGAGAACAGGCTGCACGGCATGCGGCGGGGGGGAATCGCGCGTGCGATTCCCGGTGACGGACCGGCTGTATGGGACCACTCGAAAGATATTTCACATCGTCGAGTGCCTGCGGTGCGGGCTGCTCCGCCTTTCGCCCCAGCCGTCGCCACAAGAATTTGATGCGTACTACCCGAAGCGCTACTGGTTTGACCCGGCGGAGAATGCGGCCAGCCGCATGGAGGAGCGGTACCGGCGGCTGGTGCTGCGCGACCATCTGCTCTTCGTCGCGCGTGCGCTCGGCGAAGCGGGCGAGACAGGGCCTGTCCTGGATGTGGGCTGTGGCGGCGGGCTGTTTCTCGGCATGCTACGGGAGCGGGGCTATAAGGTGCTGGGTCTGGACGTCTCCGAAAAGGCTGCCGGGCTGGCCTGGAGGCGGCAGCACGTGCCCGCCATTACCGGCGAGCTGGCGGCGGCGCCGGTAGCTCCTGCAAGCTGCGCGGCCGTTACCATGTTCCATGTGCTGGAGCACGTAGCGCTGCCGCAGGCGTATCTCGCGGAAGCATACAGGCTTCTCTCCCCGAAAGGCCGCTTGATCGTCCAGGTGCCTAATGCGGCGTCCTGGCAATTCGCACTACTGGGACGCCGGTGGAATGGAGTGGATGCGCCACGGCACTTGCATCTGTTCCGCGCAGCCGATCTGGAGCGGATGATCGAAGCAGCGGGATTTGCCGTGGTGCGCCGGAAATATTTCTCGCTGCGCGACAACCCGGCGGGTCTTGCCACCAGCATCGCTCCGTCGCTCGACCCCATGGCGCGGCGGATTCGCGAGATTCCGGAATCGGCCGCGACGCGGCTGTTGAAAGATCTGGCCTATTTTGCGCTGGTAGCTTCTGCGCTGCCCTTCACGCTGCTCGAAGCCGCGTTCGGCGCCGGATCCACTGTCATGATTGAGGCACGCAAGCGCGCTCAATGAGATACAGCGCCATCGCCGAGCACCTTCCGCGCTTTCTGCGGCGCCACATCCTGCATTTTGAGTGCGCCATCGAAGACGCCGTGGAGCGGTTCGCGCGCCAGGCGCCCGAAGGTGCGTGGATTCTGGATGCGGGCGCGGGCGAGGGCCAATACGCGCACTTTTTCGGGCGGCACCGTTATTGCGGCGTTGACCTGACGGTGGGCGATATCGCCTGGAACTACAGCGGGCTGGATGCCGTCGCAGATATTACAGCCATGCCTTTCCGGGGAAACTCGTTCGATGCTTGCCTGAGTGTCGTCACGCTGGAGCATATTCCGGAGCCGGGCTGTGCGCTCGCGGAAATCTCCCGGGCCCTCGCCCCGGGCGGCGCACTCCTGCTGGTTGCGCCCCACGAATGGGAAGTGCATCAGGCGCCGCACGATTATTTCCGTTACACCCGGCACGGCCTGGAATATTTGCTGGTGCGCGCGGGTTTCGAACATCTCGACATCCGGCCGGTAGGCGGATATTTCCGCCTACTCTCCCGCCGGCTGCTCAACGGCCTGCAGTTTTTTGCCGGCGGCTGGCGCTGGATCGGCTTCCTTCCGGCCGCGGCGCTGCTGGCGCCTCCCGCGCTGGTGCTGCCGTTGCTCGATTTCCTCGATCGCGACCGGAACTTCACCCTCGGATACATATGCACGGCAAAAAAGCAGTCCTGACAATGGCGATGCTCGCGGGAATTCTCATGACTGCGCGCGCCGGAGAGTTTAGCGGCGCCGAGGCCCTGGTATTCACCAGGCACATCGTTTCCTTTGGCCCTCGGCCGGCAGGATCGGAGGCCATCCGCAAGTTGCAGGCGTATATTTTGGGCGAGTTGAAACCGCTGGGTTGCCAGGTGATTCAGGACGACTTTAAGGCTTCCACGCCGCTCGGCGGGACGCCGATGAAAAATATCATCGCGCGTTTCCCGGGCAAGTCCGGAAAGATCGTAGTGATTACCGGACATCACGACACCAAATCCATGCCGGGGACTTATTTTGTCGGCGCGAACGACGGAGGCTCGTCGGCCGCGTTCCTGCTCGAGATGGCAAAGGTTCTTGCGCATACGCCGCACCAGGACGATGTGTGGCTGGTCTGGTTCGATGGAGAAGAAGCGGTGGCGCAGTGGTCGGATTACGACAGTCTCTACGGCAGCCGCCATCTTGCCGAGCGATGGGCGGCGGATGGCACGCTGGGGCGCGTCAAGGCTCTGATCAACGTCGATATGATCGGTGACCGCGACTTGCAGATTCTGGAGGATATGAATTCCGCGGCGCCGCTGCGCGAGAAGGTGTGGCAGATCGCAGACCGCCTGGGCTACACGAAGTACTTCTTGCGAAACCAGAGCGCCATCGAGGACGACCACATCCCGTTTCTCCGGTGCGGCGTTAACGCGCTGGACCTGATCGACCTGGATTACGGCCCTGATAATTCGTACTGGCACACCGACAAAGACACCATGGACAAGCTCAGCGCGGCGAGTTTCGAGATCGTGGGCCGCGTGGTTCTGGAGACATTGAAGGAGCTGGACCACGAGAACGGAGCCGATGGACGGGATCATCGTCGCCGATAAGCCTGCAGGCTGGACTTCCCACGACGTGGTGAACAAGCTGCGCAGGCTGGCCGGGACGCGCAAGGTCGGACACCTCGGCACGCTCGATCCCATGGCAACTGGGGTGCTGCCTCTGGTGATCGGGCGGGCCACGCGCCTGGCCCAGTTTTACGTGCGGAGCGACAAAGTCTACGATGCGCGCGTGCGCTTCGGCTATTCAACCGATACTTATGACGCTGAGGGCGCGCCCACGTCTACACCTTGTGAGCCGGTGCTGGATCGTGACGTGCTCGAGCAGCGGATGGAGCCATATCGCGGCGAGTTTCTGCTGCGGCCGCCGGCGGTTTCGGCGAAAAAAATAGGCGGGGTCGCAGCGTATCGTATGGCGCGCAAGCAGATCGCCGTTGAGATGAGGCCGGTACCGGTGCACGTTTACGAATTGAAGCTGCTCGAAGTTGAAGGCGCGGAAGCGCGTGTGTGGGCGCACTGTTCGGCGGGAACCTACATGCGGTCCATCGCGCATGAGCTGGGCGATGCAATGGGCTGCGGGGCGCACCTGGCCGCTCTGCGGCGCTTGCGGTCGGGTGATTTTTCGATGGAGCAGGCGCACACGATCGATGATCTTGAAAAGCTCGCCGCCGAAGGCCGGTTGAGGGAAGCGCTCATTCCGGCCGGTTCACTGCTGCCTGGATTTCCGGCGGTGATTGTGGACGCCGCCACCGCCGGGCAGGTCCGGCAGGGGCGCGATTTCCCCGTCTCGCCATTTCGCGTGGAGCCGGGGACGCGTTACGTGAAAGCCGTTTCCGCCGACGGAGAGCTGCTTGCCATTGGCGAAGCCAAGCTGCCGCACATTTATCATCCGGTAGTTGTGTTGTGACGCAGGAAATCGAAATCACAGCCCAGGTTTGCCTGCGTGACGTGCTCGAGGAACAGCCGGCCATAGCCACGGTCGTAATGCGGCGTGGCGGGCTGGAATTGCGAAAGGCGGCGCTCGATCTCGTCGCCCGCCACATGCAACTCCAGGCGGCGCGTCGCGACATCCAGCTCGATTTCGTCGCCGGTACGCACTGCGTTTAGAGGTCCGCCGATGGCCGATTCCGGCGCCACGTGCAGCACTACCGTGCCGAAACTGGTACCGCTCATACGCGCGTCGCTAATACGCACTATGTCATCCACGCCGCGATTCAGCAGCGCTTTCGGCATGGGAATGTGGCCCCATTCGGGAAATCCGGGCGCCCCTTTTGGACCGCAACCTTTCATCACCAGCACGGTGCCGGGGTTCACGGGCAGGTCTTCGCGGTCGATCTCGACCCGCATCTGCTGATAATTCTCGAACACGTACGCGCGGCCGCGATGCTGTAACAGCCGTGGGGATGCGGCGGTCTGTTTCAACACCGCGCCGTCCGGGGCCAAATTGCCGTGCAGGATCACGGTTCCGCCCTCGGCATGGAGCGGCTCGGCGGCGGTGCGAATCACTTCGGGGCGATGGCATTGGGCGCGCTCCACGTTCTCGCGCATGGTCTTGCCGGTGACGGTGAATGCATCGCCATCGAGCAGGTGGAGAATCTCCTTCATCACCGCGGGCAGTCCGCCGGCGTAATAAAAATCCTCCATCAGAAACTCGCCTGACGGTTTGACGTTGACAATCCACGGAGTACGCCGCGAGATCCGGTCAAAATCGTTGAGCTCGAGCGGAATGCCGAGGCGTCCGGCGATGGCGAGCAGGTGCACCACGGCGTTGGTCGAGCCGCCAATCGCCATATCCACCGTGATGGCGTTTTCGAATGCCTGCCGCGTCATGATGCGCGAAGGCCGGATGTCTTCGAGGACCAGCTCGACCGCGCGGCGGCCGCTCAATTCGGCGATGGCGAGACGGCGCGAGTCCGGCGCGGGAATGTTGGCGCAGCCGGTGAGCGTCATGCCGAGAGCTTCAGCCAGGCTGGTCATGGTTGACGCAGTGCCCATGACGGTGCAATGGCCGGCGCTGCGCGACAAGCCACCTTCGATCTCGCATAGTTCTTCTTCGGTGAGGCGCCCGGTGCGAAACAGGTCGAACAGTTTGCGGCCGTCGGTGCCGGAACCGAGGCGCCGGTCTTTCCAGTTGCCGCCGAGCATGGGACCGCCAGGGACGACGATCGCCGGAATGTCGGCGCTGGCCGCCCCCATAAGCTGCGCGGGCGTGGTTTTGTCGCAGCCGCACAGAAGCACGACGCCGTCGATCGGATTGGCGCGGATGGACTCCTCGACGTCCATGGCCATCAGATTGCGATAGAGCATGGTGGTGGGCCGCATGAACATCTCGCCCAGCGAGATCGTGGGGAACTCGAGCGGAACGCCCCCCGCCGCCCACACGCCGCGCTTGACCGACTCCGCCACCGTACGCAGGTGGAGATTGCAGTTATTCAGCTCGCTCCAGGAATTGCAGATGCCGATGACCGGCTTGTTGTGGAATACATCGGCGGGAAATCCTTCGGCTCGGAACCACGCGCGTCGCGCGAAGTTCTCGTAAGCGGAACCGCTCCACCATTCCTGGCTGCGGAGTTTCTTGGGAGTAGACATGAGGTTTTATTAGAACGCGAAGGGATGGAAGTGCACAACAGGGCGCGGAACAACCGCCATCCCCCTGGCGTCAAACTCTTCGAAGTCACGCGCGCGGGTCTTTGACAACACGAATTCGGGCTCAGGAGGAGACCATGTTCGATCAGTTTGTGGAGGACAATACCGCGCGGACGCGCCGGCCTCAGGCCGTTGCGCTATCGTTTGCCGGTCAGGTTGCGCTGGTTGCGCTGACCGTTCTATTTCCGTTGCTGCGCACCGAGGCGATCGTGCCGGGGCGGCTCACACACTTTATTCCAGTGTTGAGGCCACGGGGCGAATCGACTGAGCCTACGCAGAAACCGGCCGACGCACACGCGACGGCGAAGCCCAGGCTGACCGTTTTCAGGGAACACGCCTTCCGCGAGCCTGCGTTTCTCCCTGCGCGCGTCGCGTTAGTGGACGACGCCCCAAGCGTCGGAACACTAGCCGCCGGCCCGGTTGGCTCTGGCGTGCTGGACGGCGTGATTGGTGTTGTGTCCACGGACGTGATCCCGCCCCCGAAAGCTGCGCCTCCGGTTGCGCCTACTGTGACGGTCCCGACCCGCGTCAGGATTGGCGGCAAGGTGCAGGCGGCCAAGGCGATAAATCAGGTGGCGCCGGTCTATCCGCCGATCGCAAAGCAAGCACGGATTTCCGGGGTCGTTCGTCTGGAAGCCGTAATCGGCCGGGATGGGAGGATCGAAAGCCTGCATGTAACCAGCGGGCATCCGTGGCTGGTGCAGGCGGCGATCGAAGCCGTGGGGAAATGGACTTACCAGCCCACGCTACTCAACGGCGAACCGGTCGAGGTGCTAACGCAGATCGAAGTCAATTTCAAGCTGAGCGCCTGAGAGTGTCGCTTCGGGGTTTACTTTTAAGGTGCGCGGGAATATAGTGTTCAGTGCTCCATCTTACATTTCAAGGAGGCAGTATATGAGACGCAGCATGTTGACGACCTTGGCGCTGTGCCTGGGCGTTCTGGTGGCCATCGCTGTTGGTCCCGCAGCCGCCAAGGACAAGAAGGCCAAAGAGGGCCAGCTCACCGGGACGGTTCATATGATGAACAAGGACACGTCCACGATCTCGGTCCGAAAGGGTGCCGTAGAGCGGCAGGTGGTCTATAACGCCGACACGAAGTGGATGTATGGCACTCAAGCCGACAACAAACCCAGTTCGCTCGACAATTTGAAAGAGGGCTGGTACGTAAACTGCAAAGGCACGTTCGACGGCGTCAAGCTGGTTGCCAAAGCCTGCCGGTTTAGAGAAACCAAGTAAACCGTCTTCACGGGAGTGCGGACGGGCCCAAGGGCCGCACTCCGTAATTTCACTCTGCATTCCCAATCCGGCTCCGCCTTTGACAAGATGGATGCGTGTTTATTCTCTCGCTGAAAAGTTGTATCCCTGCTCTCGCTGCCATACTCCTCGCCAGTTGTAAGCCTCCTGAAGAATCGCTGCAACAGGCCATTATCGGCGCGGTCCTGATCGACGGAACTGGCGGACCGCCGGTCTCCGATTCGGTCGTGATCGTTGCGGGGTCCCGCATTCGCGCCATCGGCAACCGTGCTAACACGCCAATCCCAGCCGGCGTCCAGAAGATAGACGGCCGGGGCAAGTTCCTTGTGCCCGGGCTGATCGACCTGCACGTGCATTTGGGGACGCGGGCCGGCGCCAAGTACGATACCGCGGATTACACGCGCGAGCGCATCGAGCGGAATCTGAACGCTTACTTGTACTTCGGGGTGACGACGGTCCGCAGCATGGGAATTGACCGCCAGGCCGGTTTCGACGTCCGGAAGGCCGAGCGCGAGGGCAAATTGCAGACGGCCCGGCTGTTTACGGCGGGCCGCGGCTTTACCGCGCCGGGCGGGCACCCTTCGCAGGAAGTAGGCGACGTGGTCGTCCAGACCAATAGCCCGGAGGAAGCGCGGAAGCAGGTGGACACGCTATCCGCCCAGCAAGTGGACGCCATCAAGATCTGGGTCGATGATCTTGGCCACAAGGCCCCGAAAATCAAGCCGGCGGTGATGGACGCCATCCTGGACCAGGCGCGCAAATACAACATTCCGGTAACGGCCCACATCTACTCGCTGGCGGACACGGAATATCTGGTCCGGGCGGGGGCTGCTGGATTTCTCCACATGATTCATGACACTGAGGACATCGATCCCGCATTTATCGCCCGCCTGCGGGACCTGCGGATCGTCTTCGCGCCAACCCTGGTCCGGCAGGAACTGGATTGGCTTTATACCGAACATCCCAATCTGCTGGATGATCCGGATTTAGCCCGTTCCGTGGATGCGGACGTCATTGCGGCGGCGAAACAGGCCGCGCGCGATGCCCATGCGATGCCGGCCGAGCGCGCGGACTTCGAACGCGCCATGCACAATACCCGGAAGCTGGCGGCGGGCGGCGTGTTGATCGGGGTAGGGTCGGACGGCGGCTCGGGGCTGGATTTTCCGGGATTGACGACCCATCGGGAATTGGAACTCCTGGCCGCCGCCGGGCTCTCTCCAATGGATGTAATCGTAGCCGCTACCCGGAACGGCGCCCTGGCTTTGCGGAAAAGTGACGAGCTGGGCACTATCGAGCCGGGCCGGCGGGCCGACCTGATGCTGGTTTCGGCCAATCCGCTCGAGGACGTCGGTAACCTGCGCAAAATCGACCGCCTGATGCTCAACGGCGATTGGGTTGACCGCGAGCACCTGGCCCTAAAGTAGGCCGTCTTTTCAGGAACTTCCTGGTCTACACTTTCGTAAGAACGGTGTTGAGGTGAGATATGCGTAGAAAGGCCTTCCTGCTGCTGGCGCCTGCCCTGTTGTTCACGGTCGGCTGTGATATTGAAGATTTCGACTCGTCGGACCATTACAACGCCGATTTCCATTACGGGCCCTACAAGTCGGTCACCCGGCTGACCGTCGAGAATTTCAACGGCTCGATCGAGTTAACCGGCTGGGACCAGGATAGCGTGGAGATCAGCGGCGTGAAGCACGCCGGGACGAAAGAAATGCTGGACAACCTGAAGATTGACGTTGTGAATACTGGCAATTCCGTCCAGATTCGCACTGTGCGGCCCTCGGAACGGCGCGGAAATATGGGCGCCAAGTACGTGATCAAAGTCCCGCGCAAGATCGAACTGGAGCGCATCAGCAGCTCAAATGGCAGCGTTCGCGTCACCGACATTGAAGGTCCGGCGCGGCTGCGGACCTCAAACGGCGGCATTCACGCCACGAACCTCAAGGGCAGCCTGGATGCCCAGACGTCCAACGGGGGCGTCGAGGTGCTGGACCTGGAGGGGGCGGCGGTCCTCAAGACCTCAAATGGCCGGGTGCATGCCGAGGGGGTGCGCGGGACCCTGGAGGCTGAGACATCCAATGGCGGCATCAACGTTCATCTGACGAATGCCGAGTCCGGCCGTCCGGTCAAGCTCGAGACATCCAACGGAAGCATCGACCTGACCGTCGACAAAACCACCCAGAATGACGTGCATGCCTCGACGAGCAACGGGGGAATTACGGTACATATGCCGCCATCGATCGGGGCGCGCGTCCAGGCGCATACCTCCAATGGCTCGATCTCGTCGGATTTTGAGGTCCAGGTGAAGGGGCAGATCAGCAAACACAGCCTGGACGGGACGATCGGTTCGGGCGGACCGCTGCTGGATCTCTCGACCTCGAACGCCAGTATTCATCTCGTAAAGCTCTAGAGCTAAACAGCTTTGGCCGAAAATTTCCGGCGGAATGGGTGCGTCGAATATAATAAATAGTATCGATGCATCAGAAGAGAACCGAGCGTGTAGATCTCGATCCGCGGGAGACTGAAGAATGGCTAGAGGCGCTAGACCAGATCGTTGAGGAAGCTGGACCGGACCGGGCCGCCTTCCTGCTAGAGCGCATGGCCGAGCGCGCGCGAGATCTCCGGGTAGAACTGCCCATCCGGCATAACACGCCATATATCAACACCATTCCCCCGGAACAGGAAGCTCCCTATCCCGGCGACCGGGCGCTCGAGCGGCGCATCAAGAGCCTGACCCGGTGGAACGCGATGGCCATGGTGTCGCGGCAGAACAAGTTCGACCACGGCATCGGCGGCCACATCGCCACCTACGCATCCATTGCGACGCTGTTCGAGGTGGGCTTCAACCATTTCTTTCATGCCACCTACGGCGATCAGCCCGGCGACTGCGTGTATTTTCAGGGACATGCGTCCCCGGGGGTCTATGCGCGGGCGTTCCTCGAAGGCCGCCTGACGGCCGAGCACCTGGAGAACTTCCGGCACGAGTTGCGCGATCATCCGGGCCTGTCTTCGTACCCGCATCCGTGGCTGATGCCCGGATTCTGGAGTTTTCCCACGGTTTCGATGGGCATCGCGCCGATCAACGCCATCTATCAGGCGCGTTTCATGCGGTATCTCGAAAATCGCGGACTGATTCCGAAAACGCCGCGCAAGGTCTGGGCGTTCCTGGGCGACGGCGAAATGGACGAGCCGGAGTCCATGGGTTCGCTCACGCTGGCCACGCGCGAGAAGCTCGACAACCTGGTCTTCGTCATCAACTGCAACCTGCAGCGGCTGGACGGGCCGGTGCGAGGTAACGGAAAGATCATTCAGGAACTGGAAGCCGCCTTCGACGGCGCAGGCTGGAACGTCATCAAGGTCATTTGGGGAACCGATTGGGACAGTCTGCTGGCGCGCGACAAAAGCGGCCTGCTGTTGAAGCGCATGGAAGAGTGCGTGGACGGCGAGTATCAATCGTTCAAGGCCAAGGGCGGCGCTTACGTCCGCAAGGAGTTTTTCGGGAAATATCCGGAGGTTTTGAAGCTGGTAGAGCACTTGACGGATGAACAGGTGATCCGGCTGCGCCGCGGCGGGCACGATCCGCAGAAAGTCTACAACGCTTACAAAGCGGCGGCCGAGCACACAGGCCAGCCCACCGTTATTCTGGCTAAAACAGTGAAGGGCTACGGGGTGGCTGAAATTGAGGCGCGCAATCCGACGCACCAGCAGAAAGAACTGAACGACCGCGCGGTGCAGCTGTTCCGGCAGCGTTTCGACATCCAGCTCCCCGACGATGTGGCCAGTAATGTTTCGTTCTACCGGCCGCCCGAGGGCAGCCCGGAGATGGCGTACCTGCACGAGCGCCGCCGGCAGCTCGGTGGTTACATGCCGGAACGCAAAGTTCCCGCGAGCCAGATCCAGGCGCCGCCGCTCGAGAGCTTTGCCGACCTGCTGGGCGGATCCAAGGCGCCCCATCCTTCGACGACGATGGCATTTGTGCGCCTGTTGACGGTGCTGATGAAGACTCCGGACATCGGAAAGCGTGTTGTCCCGATCATTCCGGATGAAGCGCGAACATTCGGCATGGAGTCGCTGTTCCGGCAGTTCGGCATTTACGCTTCCGGCGGCCAGCTCTACAAACCGCACGATGCCGACATGTTCCTCTACTACAAGGAACAGAAGGACGGGCAGATTCTGGAGGAAGGCATCACCGAGGCGGGGTCGATGGCATCTTTCACGGCCGCCGGCACAGCTTACGCGAATTACCAGGTGGCGATGATCCCGTTCTTCATCTACTACTCGATGTTCGGCTTTCAGCGGGTAGGCGATCTGATCTGGGCGTTCGCCGATGCACGCGGAAAAGGTTTTCTCATGGGCGGCACCGCGGGCCGGACCACGCTGGCTGGCGAGGGCCTGCAACACCAGGACGGCCACAGCCTGGTCCTGGCGAGCACGGTGCCCACGTGCGCGGCCTACGACCCGGCATACGCCTACGAGATTGCGGTGATCGTGCAGGACGGCATCCGCCGCATGTTTCAGGAGATGGAAGACCGCTTCTATTACCTGACGCTATACAACGAGAACTACGCCATGCCGCCCATGCCTGAAGGCGTCAGCGACGGAATCCTCAAGGGCATTTACAAACTGAAATCCGCGGAGAAGGGGAAGGCGTTGCTGCAGCTATTCGGCAGCGGCCCGATCCTGAACGAGGCCGTGCGGGCGCAGTCGATTCTCGCCGAGCGCTACGGAATCGCCGCGGACGTGTGGAGCGTCACCAGCTACAACGAGCTGCGCCGCGAGGCGCTGCGCACCGAGCGCTGGAACCGCCTGCATCCCGACCAGCCGGCGCGGCCGCCATATATCGTGGCGGCGCTCGGGGATGCGAAAGGGCCGATCGTTGCGGCGACCGACTACATGAAAGTAGTGGCCGATCAGGTGGCGCCCTGGCTGCCGGGCCGCATGGTCACGCTGGGCACCGATGGCTTCGGCCGCAGCGACAACCGCGAGCACCTGCGTCGGCATTTCGAAGTAAATGCGGAATCGATCACGGCGGCGGCGCTGGCGCGGCTGGCGCGCGACGGCAAGCTAGACGCGGCCAAGGCCAAGAAGGCGTTTGGGGAGCTCGGGGTTGATCCGGAGAGGGTCGATCCGGCGATGGCGTAGGCGGCGGGCTTTCCAGCTTTCCGACTGGCGACCGTCTGAATCGGAATTGGCGATGTGTCGCGGCATACCCTAGACGGTTTCCGGTAAGCCCGTTTATCGGCCCGCTACCGCTTGTTCGCTAGGAACGTCCCTTGAGCTCTTCTATTGCGGCGTGCCGGACGTTCGGGTGCTGATCCTGTGTGAGCCTTGCGAGCGCCTGAACGGCCTCATCGCTATCGATGTACGCTCCTAAGGCATCTGCAACACAAGTGCGCACCATGTAGTCCGCGTGATTGCTGAGGCGGCAAATCGGCTTGATAGCACGTGCATCCTTGTGACGATAACGGAACCAGAGAATTAGATGCTTAAGCACCTCAACGTAGCTCTCGGATCGCAAACGCTCGACAAGCAAATCGGGTATAGCACCATTGGGACACTCTCCCCGGTACAGAATCATGACGGCAGCGAGCCGATCCGTTGGGGTGTCGCTAACGATCAGATCCCGAATCGTGGCGAACTCCGAAATGGATTCGCGTCGGAAGACCTCCTTTTCGATGTCATAGATCTCATCCTCCATTCGAGCGCGATCGCTCGCAACCATCTCATCGAAGTCTCCTAAGCGCCATCGCGAATAGTGGTCCAGCAGGCGGCGAACTAAATTCGCTGACGTGCAGTGATCGCCATCAACAGGATCAGTCACTCCCTCAGTTTACTCGCTCTAATCAGCGGGATCGCCTCAATGGGCGGTATGTGATAGTGATCCCGCGCAACATCGCCTCAGACGCGGGCACACCTACTTTTTTCTCCTCGATCGGATTTCTGCCCATGGCGCTCGGAGCCGCGATTTACTTCTGGTGCGCATGGGATTTTGCGACGGCAGGGCAGGGAACACCGGCGCCGATCGATCCTCCCAAGCACCTCGTGGTGCGAGGTCTCTACCGTTTCGTGCGCAACCCGATGTATGCGGGGGTGCTGCTGTTGCTGGCCGGCGAGAGCCTAGCGTTTCAGTCCCTGCGGATTCTCGCTTACGCGGCCATTGTCTTTGCCGTCGTCAACCTGTTCGTGATCTTCTATGAAGAGCCAGCGCTCAAGCGAATTCGGCGCGGAGTACGAGGAGTATTTGAGGAGGGTGCCCCGGTGGATTCCGGGCGCGCCATGGCATCGAGCGGAACAATGAGGCACAATGGAGTCGAGTGCTGAATCAGCTAAACCCGGCTTACGTTCCTTTGCTGACATTCCTGGGAACGTTGCTCATCGTCGCTGTGGGCATCTTGTACAACAACTCGCGCATTACGGATTTTTCGAATCGTATCACTGACGTTAAGGACCTCATCCAGGCGGAAGCCCGCGTTACCGAGGCGAACCTCAGACGGCTGGAACAGAAGACTGACCGGCTGGAACAGAAGACCGACCGGCTGGAACAGAAGATTGACCGAGTCGAGAATCTGTTGGTGACGCGCCTCGCGGATCCCGACACGCTCCTTCGCCCGTTTGAAACCTGCTAAAGGTACCTCTGCTCCTTTAACCACTGCCGCGTCATTTCCGGAGGTATTAACGCGTCCCGAAGTCC
>JACXTT010002455.1_pt1 | contig 29414 bp, 34 predicted proteins | sample 9270951 | NCBI WGS metagenome assembly JACXTT01 (sample SAMN15532306, study PRJNA645909) | rock metagenome | isolation source: weathered quartz diorite | place: Puerto Rico | collected 2017-06-21 | reverse complement strand
CTGTTACACAGCACCACTGTTTGAACGGCCTCGACTGACGAGTCCCGCAGTCGACAGCATACGGTTCATTTGATCTTCACCGGCGCGTTAGCGCCGTTCACCCGCTCGGGATGACGGGGTTGCCTCCGCATGCCTGATCACGCCGGTGTCCGCAGGTGCCACTTCGTGTGCGATTGGAAGATGTTCGCGGCCGTGAGCACCGCGTCTTCGTTCATCGGCGCGGCGACGAACTGAATCCCAACCGGCAATGTCTTCGACGTGAATCCTGAAGGGACGCTGATGGCCGGCAGTCCGCAGAAGTTGCCGATGCCGCCGAGCGGGTCGGAGAACGCCAGATCGGTCTCGAGATTCGTCTCCATTGAAGTCGCGGCGATTGGCAGAGAGGCTGCGGCCACGACGTCGACGTGCTCGAAGAGCTCTCTAACCTTTTGCTGCAGCACGCCTCGAATGCGTTGTGCGCGCACGTAGTCCGCTCCGGAGATCGTGGCGTTGACAAAACCACCGATCTTCGCCAGCGGATCCGTCAGTTCGAGCACGCCGCCGCGATCGATCAGCGCGTCGAACGCAGACGCTCCTTCGACGGAGATCGTCGTTCCCGCCGCGACTTCCCACGGGCCTTCCGGCAACGCGAGCTCGACGATCGCGGTGTGCGGTGCCAGCACGTTGCGCGCGTCGTCGGTGATCCTCTGGATCTCCGGCTGCATGTCCTTCCACGCGTTCGTCAGCCAGCCGATGCGGAGCTTGCGCGCAGGCCTCCGGTACGCGAAATCCGAAAGAGCAGCGAGCACGATGCCGCAATCATCGGCGCTGCGCGCCATCGGACCGATCTTGTCCATCGAGTACGAGAGCGCCATCGCGCCCTCGCGGCTCACGCGGTTGTACGCCGGCCGCAAGCCCGACACGCCGCAATACGCCGATGGACAAACGATCGAGCCCCACGTCTCGGTTCCGATCGCGAACGGCGCGAGCATCGCAGCGACGATCGCACCTGATCCGCTCGAAGAGCCGCACGTCCAACAGGTCTCATTCCAGGGATTCTTCGCGCCGCCCTGCAACGACGCGGTACCGAAGCGATAGCCCATGCCGCCGGCGAGCTCGATCATCGCCGCCTTGCCGATGAGAATCGCACCAGCCTCGCTGAGCCGCCGAATCACGGCCGCATCGAAATCGAACTTCTGCTTCGCGTAAGGGCGTGCGCCCCACGTTGTCGGATAGCCCTTCGCGGCAAGGAGATCTTTTGCGGCGTAAGGGATGCCGTGCAGGAGCCCGCGATACCTGCCTGCGGTGATTTCCTTTTCTGCCGCGCGCGCTTCGTCCATCGCGCGCTCCGGGGTCAGCGTCGCGTACGCATTGAGCTTCGAGCCGATCTTGTCGCTGCGCTCGAGAAATGTGCGCGTGACTTCCACCGGCGAGAGCTTCTTCGTGCGGATATTGTGCGCGAGCTCGCGGACGGACATGCCGACGACGTTGGTCGATCCCGAAGGGGCGACAGGCGCCTCGCCTGCCGGCTCGTTGGATAGGCGAGGGCGCCTGTCCCCCCACATCAGACCTGGCGCCGAGTCATTGGCGAGGTCGTACGCTCTCATCGGCGCGAGACCCTTCTCGTTGTCGATGACGAGACGCCGGATGTCCGCCTTCTGTTCGTCGGTGAAATGCGCGCCCCACTTGCCGATGATCCAGTCGGAGCGCGCCGAGGCTTCCGATGCGATCTGCGCGGGAACATCGCCGAGCGCGGTCGCTGCAATCGATCCCATCGCCGTGGTCACTACGAAATCGCGACGCGAAAACTTCGACATCGATTACCTCCTGCGCGCGCCCCGGCGCACAACCTCGACACCCGCCGTTCCTCTCCGCCCCGCGGCGCCGCGACGCGCCTTCTCGAGCAGCAGAAGAAATCCGAAGGCCGGATCTTTGAGATTCAAGTGCCGCAGAAGATTCCAATGCTTCCGCACATATCCCTGCAGATACTCGACGACGTGACCTAACGAAATGATGCGGCAGGGAGGCACTTCCTCGCCCGGCGGAAACGAGGCGAAGACGACGAGGCGGATGCTGTAGTTGCTGCGCAGCATCACCTCGCCGTTCTCCAGCAACTCGGCAGCGATCCGCGCATCGTCATCACCGTGCGCGAAGCGGCTGATCACCGTCTCCAGCACTTCAGCGTCGCGAATCGCGCTGTTGATGCCGACGCGGCCTTCCTTCACTTCGCCGATGATCACGTCGATCGAGCTCGGATGAATGCCGAGACCAGGATCGATTTCCGTGATGTCGAGACTCTTCGCGCGCCGCCGCTGCGCAGGGCGCGCACCCGACGGAAAACGAAACGCAAGGATGTCGATGTCGGTGATCGAACGCGTCTTACGTCCCGCGCCCGCGATGATCGGATACTCGGCCGACGTGAAGTATCCGTTGAGTTGAAGGTACGCCTGCACGAGAGCGACGGCGTGGTCCATGGGTCGCAACGATAACAGAGGGCCTGAGAAAATCGACTACACTGCAAGGAACTCCGATGGCCGATACGAAACCAACGCCCCGCCCGCTCTACGACTGCTCGAAATGCCCCGGCTATTGCTGCAGCTATGACGCGATCGTCGTCACCAAACGCGACATCGCGCGCCTCGCGAAGCACTTCGAGCTCGACGAGGAGACGGCGAAGAAGCGCTTCACGAAGGTCGTCGACAAGGAGCAGGTCCTTCGTCATCAGAAAGACAAGATCTACGGCAGCGTCTGTACCTTCTTCGATACGGAGAAGCGTCGCTGCACGATCTATGAGGCACGCCCCGGAGTCTGCCGCGCCTACCCGGAGTGGTCGCGCTGCGGCTACTACGACTTCCTCAAGTGGGAGCGCAAACAGCAAGGTGATGATGAGTTCGTTCCGATGTCGCACAGCTGACCCTGCTGAAATCACCTCTTCGGAGGTGATTGTTCTTTGCAGCATGCCGTTCCGCCGTCTCGCAGTCCTGCTCCTGCTGCTCGCCGCACCGTTGCTCCTCGCGCAGGAGCCACCGCAGCATGTCGAAGAGAACGTCTCGGTCGGCTATGTCATGGTGCCGTTCACCGTGCTCAGCGGGCATGGCGCACCGATCACCGACCTCAATTCCGGCGAAGTCTCGCTGCTCGTCGATGGCGTTCCCGTGCAGAGCGACATGTTCGAGAAGTCGATGGACGCGCCGGTATCGTTCACGATTCTGGTCGACGGCTCCGGCTCGATGGGACTTGCTGGCAAGATGCAGTCGGCGCGCTCTGCGGTCGAAGCGCTGATCTACCGCCGCAAGAAGGGCGATGACTTCTCGCTCTACGTCTTCGACGACAAGGAAGCGCACGAGGTCGTGCCGTTCACGGAAGATGCAGGGAAGATCCTCACGGCGATGTACGGCATCAAGCCGTTCGGCAAGACCGCGTTCTTCGACGCACTCTCCTCGATGCCGGAAAAGAGCCGCCTCGGCCAGAATCCGACGCGCGCGATCATTCTGCTGAGCGACGGCATCGACAACGCGTCGCAGATGTCGAAACTGCAACTGACGAGCATGCTGCGCGGCCTCGGGATTCCGATTTACTCCCTCGGTCTGCGCGAAGCATCGGAAGGAAAGGTCGCGCTGACCACGGAAGCTTCATCGGATATCGCCCTCCTCGGCGATGTCGCAAACGAGAGCGGCGGACGGCTCTTTCTCGGCAATCAGCCCGACCAGCTTCTGCGCGCCGTCGAACTCATCGAAAAAGACCTCCGGGCCCAGTATTTGATCGGGTTTACTCCGACTGGCAAAGGTGCTGTAAAGTACCGCCGCATTTCGCTGAAGACAGCGGGGCGGGTGCAGGCAGTGCGTGTGCGCGCCGGGTATCGCGGCACCGAACCTCCAGTTCTGACAAAAGCGAACGAAAGGAAAAGAAGTTGATGACTATCGCAGCCAAGGTAACCCGTATTGTTTCGGTGTCCCTCGTGGCGGCCGCGCTCGCCGCGTGCGCCACGAACAGCGAGGTCGATCGCAAGATCGCCGAAGCGACCGACAAGGCGATGGCGACGACGAATCAGAAGATCGAGTCCGTCGCCTCGCAGGTCGAGACCGTGCAGCAGCACCAGAAAGAGCAGGACGCTCAGATCGCCACGCTCAGCCAGGAAGCGAAGGACGCGCTCAAGCGCGCCGAAGACGCTGGCGTGATCGCGAAGGGCGCGGGCAAGGTCGTGTTCCAGCAGACCTTCTCCGACGACAAGGTCAAGTTCAAGGCCGGCAAGTACGACCTTTCCAAGGACGCCAAGGCCGCCCTCGATGATCTCGGCAACAAGATCAAGGGCATGACCGATCATCAGTACTTTGTCGAGATCCAGGGCCACACGGATGACACCGGCGGCTCGCGTTACAACGACGAGCTCGGCCAGCGCCGCGCCGACGAAGTGCGCCGTTATCTCTCGCGCCAGTACGGGCTTCCGCTGAACCGCATGTCGACGATTTCCTACGGCGACACGCTTCCGGTCGCGCCGAACAAGACCCGCAAGGGACGCGAACAGAATCGCCGCGTCGTCATCGTCGTTCTCGAGTAGCGTTGATTTCGGGCGCCAGGAACACCTGGCGCCCTTACTCGAACGTTGCGACCACCGGCGCGTGGTCGCTGGTTCCCACCTCGCGATACGACGGACATGCCGTTGCACTCTGCACGAGTGATTGCGAGGCGAGCACGTAGTCGAGTCTCCAGCCGATGTTGCGCTGCCGCAGGTTTCGCCACGGCGCCCACCATGTGAAGTAGTCATCGGCATTCGGATAGAGCTTGCGTCCGACATCGACGAGTCCCTGATCGAGCAGCTTCTCGAGCAAGTCACGCTCTTCCTGCCGTTGCCCGATGACGTTCGGCTTCCGCTCCCTGGGATGCACATCCGCATCGGTTCGCGCGATGTTCATGTCGCCACAAAGCACGAGCTTCGTCCCATCCTTCTGCACGTCGGCCGCGTAGTCGATCAGCGCGTTGAGAAACGAGATCTTCGCGGCATAGTCCTTCCCACCGTTCGGGACATAGACCGACGCGAACACCGTGTCACCGGTGCGCGCCTGCACGATGCGCGTCTCGTTGTCGAAATGCGGATGCGAAAACTCGGGAGGCTCGGAACACGAGGCGAGCCTGATGTGCAGACCGACGCCTGAATAGGCAGCGGCACCATGCCAGTAGCACTTGTAGCCATCGAGATCGCAGATCGTCGAAGGAATCTGCGCGAGCGACGCCTTCAGCTCCTGAAGACAGATCACATCAGGTTGTTGGTCCTGCACGAAGGCAAGAAATTGTTCGTGACGGGCGCGAATCCCGTTCACATTCCAGGTGGCGATTTTCATGGTGCGGGATTGTAAGCTGGGGTTCTGGGGCACTGGGGTGCTGGGGTGCCCCAGCACCCCAGCACCCTCCCGTCACTGCCACTTGAAGATTCGTAGTGCGAGCGTGAAGCAGATCGTCCCCCACGCGACGAGAATCGCAACCGGCATCCACACCTGCGCCCAACCTGCACCGTCATTCATCACGCCGCGCAGCGCATCGTTGAGCGCGGTCAGCGGCAGCGCGCGGATGAAGGGCTTCGCCGAATCGGGGAACCGCTCGTAGGAAAAGAACACGCCGGAGCCGATCCACATCGGCACCATCACGAGATTCATCATCCCGCTGACCGCTTCGATCGTCCGCGCCCGCGCGGCGACGAGCAGCCCGATTCCCGAGAACGCGAAGCCGCCGATGAGCGCAATCAATCCGAACGTGATGAACGAGCCATGGATGCGCACGTTGAACACGATCCAGGCGAATACGACGAGGAAGATCACCTCGAACACGAGAAAGATCAGACGCGCGAAAAACTGCGCGAGCAGATACTCGGTCTTGCGCATCGGCGTCGCAATCAGCCGCTTGAGCAGCTTCTTCATGCGCGCGTTGACGATGCTGAAGCCGACGCCCCACATGCCGGTACCCATGAGGTTCATCCCGAGCAGCCCGGGGACGAGGAAGTCGATGTAGCGCGAGCCCTGCTCGCTGACATGTTCCTCGCGCGCGGTGATGCGATCGGGGCGTCCCGCCGCACGTTGCAGTGCATCGTCGACTTCGAGGCGCGCCGCGCGCGCATCGGGCCGCGTCGGATCGAAGCGATACACTGGCTCACTCTCCCCTTCGATGAGCATCGAGACCTTACCGGTACGCAGCTGTTCGCGCGCGGCATCCGCGCTCATTACTCTCGCCAGCAGCACGGGCGACTTCGCGAGGGCAGCGGCACGTTCCGCGGCGCGTGCGCCCTGCACGACCGCGACCGGAATCTTGTCGGGCGGCTTCGAGCGAAAGGCGAATCCGAGGGCGAGCGTGAGCACCATCGGGAACGCGAAGACCCAGAAGACGGCCTCCGGCTCTCGAATGAACTCGCGCATCCGCGACTTCGTCAGCTCGATGATTGCCGGACTAGGCATCGCGCAGCTCCCTTCCGGTCAATGCGACGAACAGATCTTCGAGCGTTGCCGCATGCGTCGTGAGCGTGACGAGCTTCGCTCCGCTCTTCTCCACCACCGCGATGAGCCGCGGCACCGCCTCAGCCAGTGAGTCGACGCGCAACTGCCACGCATCGCCACGCTTCGCGCAGCCGTGATATCCCGCGCAGAGATTCGCGAATGCTTCGTCAGGCAAGGCAGGCGCGCTCGTGAACTCGACGATGTTCGGCGCATCGAGCTTCGCGATCAGCTCCTTCGGGGTGCCGAGCGCGATCACCTTTCCGTGATCGACGATCGCGATGCGATCGCATAAACGCTCCGCTTCATCCATGTAGTGCGTCGTCAGCAGAATCGTCCCGCCGTTCGCCCGAAACTCCGTCACCACCTGCCAGAGCTGCAGGCGCGACTGCGGATCGAGCCCCGTCGTAGGCTCATCGAGAAACAGAATCTCCGGCAGACCGACGAGGGCACAGGCGACAGCGAGGCGCTGCTTCTGTCCCCCCGACAATTTGCCGACGCGCGAGTTGCGCTTCTCTTCGAGCGAGAGCCGGCGCAGCAATTCGTCGGGGTCATGTCCCTCGCGATAGAACGAGCGAAAGAGCGTGAGCGTCTCGAACACCGTGAGCTTGTCGGTGAACTGCGTCTCCTGCAGCGAGATGCCGATCCGCTCACGCAGCTCGCGCTCTTCGCCGTTCCAACGGCGGCCGAGCACTTCGACGTCGCCGCCATCGGGCGGCAGGAGCCCTTCGAGAATCTCGATGGTCGTCGTTTTTCCCGCGCCGTTGGGCCCGAGGAGACCGAAGCACTCGCCTCGATCGATGCGCAGATCGAGACCGTCGACCGCTTTCACGTCGGGAAAATACTTTTTCAATCCGCGGCAATGAATCGCGGGCTCGGTCATAGGCGGCAGAAGATATAACAGAGTGGCGAGTGACGAGTGACGAGTGGCGAGTGGCGAGTACCAGAATTTTTTACTCGGCACTCATCACTCGGCACTCGTCACTCAATAGAATTGACGCATGACGACGCAGAACAAGCCGCCGCGAACGTTCGATGAATTCAGTACGACATTTCCGAAGCTGCGCGAGGCCTGGGATCTTCTCGGCGAAGCGGCGGGGGAAGGTCCGCTCGACGAGAAGACGCAGCGGCTCGTCAAACTCGCGATCGCGATCGGCGCGATGCGCGAAGGCGCTGTGCACTCGAGCGTGCGCAAGGGGCGCGCGAAGGGGGTCACGGACGCGGAGATGAATCAGGTGGTGGCGCTGGCCGCGAGCGTGATCGGCATGCCGAGCGCCGTCGCGGTTTGGACATGGATTCGAGAGATTGGATGAAAGCCATCCTTCTCGATCACTTCGGAGATGAAAGCGTCTTGCGCGCCGGCGAGACCGGCGCGCCTCCGCTCGGACCGCATGACCTGCGGATCGCTGTACACGCCGCCGGAGTGAATCGCGCGGACCTGCTGCAGCGCGAAGGACACTATCCGCCTCCGCCCGGCGCGTCGGAAATCATCGGCCTCGAGTGCGCAGGCGTCGTGATCGAGATGGGCGCCCAGGTTCTCGGCTGGGCGCGCGGCGACCGCGCGATGGCGCTGCTGCCGGGAGGAGGCTATGCACAGGAAGTGGTCGTCGATGCGGGATCGGCGATGCACGTTCCGACGGAAATCTCGGATGAAGAAGCCGCCGCAATTCCCGAAGTGTTTCTGACGGTGTTTCTGACGATCTTTCAACTCGCGAAAGCACAGCAGGGTGAGTCGGTCCTGATCCACGGTGGCGGAAGCGGCATCGGCACTGCCGCGATCACACTCTGCAAGCTCGCGGGAATGCGCGTGTTCGTGACCGCCGGATCGGATGAGAAGTGCGCGCGCTGTATCGAGCATGGTGCCGATGCCGCGATCAACTACAAGACGGAGGACTTCGTGGAGCGGGCGAAGGGCGTGAATGTGATCCTCGATCACATCGGCGCCTCGTACCTGCCGCGCGATCTGCAGGCACTCGCTGTCGGAGGCCGCGTCGTGCTCATCGGTTCGATGGGGGGAGGACGCACCGCGGAGATCGACGTCAGCTCCCTGCTGGGGAAGCGTCAGCAAATCATCGGCTCCACGCTGCGCGCGCGGCCCGCGCATGAGAAGGCCGCGCTCGTCGCATCGTTTCTCGAACGCTTCGGCGACGACCTGCGCGACGGACGCATCAAGCCCGTGGTCTCAGACGTGATGCCGTTCGAACGCGCCGCGGATGCACATCGGAAGATGGCGTCGTCCGATCACTTCGGAAAGATCGTCTTGCGCCTCACGCCATCCTGAGCGGAAGCGAGGGACCGAGGAAGTACAGCCCGCCCCACACCTTCGTATCGATCACCGCGCCATCGCGCTCGCGTGCTCGCAGCCATTCGCGCACGTTCTCACGATCGACGAGAAACACTGTGATCTTCTCTTCGCCAATGCCGCCGCCTTTGCTCACCTTCGTGAGGCCGTACGCGCGATAGAAGTGGACGATTTCCGACGTGATGCCCGAAGAAGATGGGCCCTTCGCCATCAGCTCGACGCGCTCGCAGCGATAGCCCGTCTCTTCTTCGAGCTCCTTCTTCGCGGTCGCGGCAGGATCATTCTCGCCGTCGTCGCCGATGAGTCCTGCCGGCCACTCGATCACGTTCGCATCGACGGGACGCCGGTATTGTTCGACGAGGATCAACTTCTCATCGTCCGTCGAGGCGATGATGACGACGGCTTCCTTCCCCCGCTTGCGCTCGACATACTCCCAGCCGTCGCGTTCGAGAACCAGCACATACTTTCCTTCGATCACCGGACCTCCATCAAAACAGCGTGCCCTGCGCCGTGCGGCGGCGAAACGCAGCGGTGGACAGTTCATCATCCCGCTGATTGAGTCCGAGACGGCGGCACGTCACCTCGAAGATCGCACGAATCTGCTCCGCGAAAACACCTTTTCCGCGCTGACGGATACTCCATGTAGAGTCGTACATCTTCCCCTCGCGGAGATCGCGGATGCGGTTGAGCACCTTTTCCTTGCGATCGGGAAACTGTTCTTCGAGCCATTGTTCGAAGATCGGTGCCACTGTCCACGGCAGCCGAAGTACGACGAAGCCTGCCTGAATCGCCCCCGCAGCGCGCGCCGCCGCGAGAATTTTCGGCATCTCATGCTCGGTGATCGCCGGGACGACGGGCGCGACCATGACGCCGGTGGGCACTCCCGCCTTCGTCAACTGCTCGATCGCCGCGAGCCGCAGTTCGGGAGTCGATGCGCGCGGCTCCATGATCCTGGCGACGTCGGGATCGAGTGTCGTGATCGACACGAACGCCCGCGCCGCGTTGTGTTGCGCGAGCTCGGCGAGATAGTCGGCGTCGCGCGTCACGAGATGATTCTTCGTAATGACTGATACCGGATTGCGAAAGTCGGCGAGCACGCCGAGACAACGCCGCGTGAGCTCGAGCTTGCGCTCGATCGGCTGATAACAATCCGTGACGCCGCTCATCATGATCAGCTGCGGCTTCCACGACTTCGCGTTCAGCTCTTCACGCAGCAGCTCGGGCGCATCCTCCTTCACGATGATGCGCGTCTCGAACTCCAGCCCGGCGGACATGCCGAGGTATTCGTGAGTGGGGCGAGCGAAACAGTAGACGCAGCCATGCTCGCAGCCTCGATAGGGATTGATGCTCGCCTCGAACCCGACGTCGGGACTGTCGTTGTAGGTAATGACCGAGCGGATCGGATCGCGCAGAAAGATCGTTCGCGGCGCGGTGTCGTCACCCTCGTACTCATCGTCGCGAACGTACTCGAGCGGCTCGAACCGGTTCTGCGGATTCCAGCTGGCACCGCGGCCCTTGATGGCAGTCACGAATCGAGCGTATCGCGGCGGTCAAGAAAATCTACTAAGGGGAGAGAGGAGGGAATTGTTCTAAAGCTCCCGCAACTCCCGCAACCGCGGAAACACCATCGCGATCACGCCCACCACCACCAACGTCATCGTCCCGCCAAAGATCACCGAAGGAACAATCCCCAGCAGGCGCGCCGCGACGCCGGACTCGAATGCGCCGATCTCGTTCGATGCGCCGATGAAAATCTGATTCACCGATGACACGCGGCCCAGCATCTCCGTTGGCGTGCGCGTCTGCAGCAGCGTGCCGCGAATGATGACGCTCACGTTATCCGCCATGCCGCTCGCGATCAGGATCACGAACGACAGCCAGAAATTGCGTGAGAGCGCGAACGCGATGATCAGAAATCCGAACAGCGCGACGACACCGAAGAGCGTCGCTCCGGCGCGTTTCATCGGAGGTTTGTGCGCCAGCCATACTCCGATGAGAATCGAGCCGATCGCCGGCGCGGCGCGCAGCACCCCGAGCCCCTGCGGCCCAACGTCGAGCATCTTCGCAAACGCAGGGAGCAGCGCGACCGCTCCGCCGAAGAGCACGGCGAAGAGATCGAGCGTCATCGCGCCGAGCATCACGGGATCCTTCACGAGGAACCGAATTCCGATCGTCAGACTCTTCCGCACCGGCAGATCGTTCGTGACTACAGGCATCACGCGATGGCGCACCGTCGCGATTGCCGCGAGCGAAACGACGAGGAGCACCGACACGCCGAAGTACGCACCTTCCGCACCGACGAAGCCATACGCAAGTCCGCCGAGTGCGGGCCCGAGGATTGCGGCGAATTGCCAGGTCGAGCTGCGCCACGTGACCGCGTTCGGATAACTCTCGCGATCGACAACTTCTGCCGACAACGCCGTCACGGCCGGCCGCGTGAAACTGCGCGCGATTCCGCTGAGAAAGATCACGAGATACACCGGCCACACGCTCGTGAAACCGCCGAGCGTGAAGAGCAGCAGCGCGATCGCCGACAGCAGCAGGCCGAACGTGCCCGCGAGCGCGATCGATCGCCGGGTCATGCGATCGGCAACATGTCCGGCATACAGCGCCACGCCGATGAATGGCAGCGCCTCCGCGAGCCCGATCATTCCGAGCGTCAGCGGATCGCCGGTGTGTGCATAGATCTGCCAGCCGACCACGACGATCTGCGCTTCACGCGCAATGGTCGCCATCGCATAGCTGACGAGGATGCGGCGGAAGTCGGGGCTTCGAAGCGACGCATAGGGATCGTGCAAAGTCCGGGAAGCATAAACTGGTGTTCTCCGAAATGCCGGAACAATGGATCCCCCAGAGCCGCGCGGAGCGACTGATCGCGATCGGCCGTTCCGTCCTGGCAATCTCCTCGGTCGGAGCGCTCTACCTCGAGCCGGCGCAGGTCCATCCCTGGGCCTGGAAGATCACCGTGCTGTACACGATCTATGCACTCTCGTTTCTCGTCTGGACGATCTTCGGTCCCGCCGGGCTTACGGACTCCGTGGGCGTAGCGACGAACGCATTCGATCTCGCGGTATTCGGCGCGATCAATTTCCTAACCTTCAGCGGCACCAGCCCGTTCTTCGTCTACTTCGTGTTCGGCATCATCTGTGCGATGTTGCGGTTCGGCCGCCGCGGCACGGTGGTCACAGCTCTCCTCGCGCTGATCGTCTTCGTCTTCACCTCGGCGATTCACATCGAGACGCACGGTCGCGAGCTCAATCGCTTCGTGATTCGCGCAGCCTATCTGGCTGTCGTCGCGTCTCTGCTGATCTATCTCGCGGAGTATCTGCAGCGACTGCAGGCCGATCTCTCGCGCATCGCGCGCTGGCCTCGCTCGCTCCCACCCACGCATGAACACCTCATCACGGAGATCCTGCGCGAGCCCGCTCTGATCTTCGAAGCAAAACGAGTGCTCGTTGCTTATGAGCACAAACGCAATCGGTACGGATTCCTTGCACTGCGTGACGGTGATGGGATCGAGGTCGTTCCTGTCGATCCGACGATGACCGATCTGCTGCTCGATAGCGGAAGCGAGACGTTCGTTCGCGCGGGCTCGTTCGCAAGTCTGCGGCCGGGCGAGCTCTCCGCCTCGCCAGCGCGCACCCCGAGAGCCATTCCTCCCGAGGTGGTCCATGAGTTTCGGATCGAAGATGTCGTGGCCACATCGTTTTCGGGTGACCGCGTTCGCGGGCGTTTACTGTTGCTCGACGGACGCCCACCGTTGCTGGAGGAGATCAACCTGGCGCGCATCGTGGCAGCCGTCATCGCAAGCCGTCTCGATCAGCACCACGCTGCGGAACAACTGCGCAGCGGTGCCGTTGCACAAGAGCGCGTCCGCGTTGCGCGAGACCTGCACGATTCCGTCCTGCAGTCGCTCACGGGGATCGCGCTCCAGCTTCGAACGATCCCGCGCGTGATTGCACGCGATCCCCGGGAGGCGGAGTTGCGGCTGAGAGAAATGGAAGACGTGATCGGGATGGCGCAAAGAGACCTGCGCTGGTTCATCGACCAACTGCATCCGGAACGGCGCGATCGGGTCGCGGCCGGCATGGGCGAGAGCGCCATCTCCATGGCGCAGCGCTTCCAGCAGCAGTGGGGACTGGAAGTCGTCGTCGATCCGCTCATCCACGAACTTCCGAATCCCTTGCGCAATCAGGCCTACACACTCGTGAGCGAAGCAATTGCCAACGCAGCCAAGCATGCACGCGCAAAGTCGGTCCACGTCGATGCTTCAATGGATGAGACCGGGATCTGCATCAACGTCACAGATGACGGGAAAGGATTCCCCTTCATCGGACGCTATGCAATGAATGAGCTCCAGGAGATGCAACACGGGCCGGCCGCACTGCAGGAGCGTGTGGTGTCTCTCGGTGGTTCGCTGATCGTCGATTCATCGGATCAGGGCTCGCGGATCGAGATTCACCTCCCGAAAGGAGCGATCGCATGATGACGACTCCGCCGATCAATATCGTCGTCGCCGACGATCATCCGGTCGTTCGCAAGGGTCTGACTCGATTCTTCGAAGAAGTCGAAGATCTCCATGTCGTCGCCGAGTGCGAAGACGGCGAGGCTGCTCTCACCGCGGTGCGCAAGCACAATCCGGATGTGCTCATCGTGGACCTTCGCATGCCGGGCGCCGGCGGGCTCGAAGTCCTCCGCCGGCTACGCACCGAAGCGCTCGAAACCGCCACGATCATTCTGGCCGGCAACATCAGTGACGACGAAGTCGTCGAAGCAATGCGCCTCGGCGCGCGAGGAGTGGTGCTCAAGGAGATGGCCCCGATGCTCCTCGTGCAATGCATTCGCAAGGTCGCGGCGGGCGGCGTCTGGCTGGAGAAGGAAGCGATCGGCCGCGCCCTCGGAAAACTGCTGCAGGGATCTGACAGCGTCCGCGCGAAAAATCTCCTTACGCCGCGCGAGATCGAGATCGCAAAGATGGTTGCAGAAGGCCATGGCAATCGCGAAGTCGCTGAACGTCTCTTCATCAGCGAAGGAACGGTGAAGACGCATCTGCACACGATCTACGAAAAACTGGGATTGAAGGGACGCGTGCAGCTCGTGGCTTACGTGCGGGAGAACGGGCTGCTGTAAAAAACGTTGGGCCGCCCGATGAAGACGGCCCGACGCTGCCCCCTATGTCCCTACCTTCGACATTCCCATTTGGAGCGGCCGGTGGACCAGACCAGCCTTCTCATCGGGCGCTGTGAAGTCATCGCCAGAATAGCGTCAACAACGCAAAGCGCCATCGACAGGAAGGTAGATTTCATCTCTATCGAACGATGTATATCGTTTTGCTCGATCAGCGCCCCGTCGACACGGAATCCATCTTGTCGAAATCGTTCGTGAACCCGATGACCTTCCACTCGCCGCCGCTCTTTCGCAGCGTAATGGTCTGCTTCATCGTCGCGTACATCGCGGGCCGCATTGCCGACTCGACGCCAGGCGGATTGAACAATACGGTCTGTACGGCATGCAGCGTCACGTCATCGCCGCTCGCCTCACGCGACTCGATCTTGAATCGCGATGGAAACAGCGTCTGGAACATCGCCGGGCCTGCACCGATCCGCTCCTGCGTTCCGAGGCTCGCGAGGTCTTGCGACGTGAGCCCTTCACACATGGCAGCAGCAGCATCGTAGCGGCGGCGGAGCATCTCCTCCGCGAAGGCGCGGTAACGTTTTTCCGCGCCGGTCGCGCCACAGCCTGTCAGCGCGATGAACAGCAAGAGAATCGGCAAACGTTTCATCCCATCACCTCAACCCGCGGGGACGCCGATTGGCGTCACCGCGGCACGATCGGTTTCTCCCGTGCGAATGCGAACGACCTGTTCCACGGGAAGAACGAAGATCTTTCCGTCGCCTACGTCTCCGGTGCGCGCTCCATCGATGATCGCCTTCACGGTCGGATCGACGAAGTGATCGGAGACACCGATCTCGAGCCGCACTTTTTCCGAGAGCTCCATCTTCACGGTCATCCCGCGATACGTTTCCACGCGCTCCAGCTCTCCGCCATGTCCCTGCACGCGGGAGATCGTCAGCCCCTTCACTTCCGCATGGAAGAGCGCCTCGAGAACGTCGTTCAGTTTTTCGGGACGGATGACTGCGACCACGAGCTTCATGAGTTCCTCCCCTCGCTCAGGGATGAACTGCTCCTCCTGTCGAGCAGCAGAATCGCACCTTCACCCTTGCTGTACGCCTCTTCCCCATGCTGCGAGAAATCGAGGCCGAGCCCTTCCTCGCGCGCCGTCATGCGCAGCGGAAGCAGCGCGCCGGTCAACTTCACGATGACGACCGTCATCGCCGCGCTGAAGAGCAGCGTCACGACGATTGCGATCGCCTGAACGCCAAGCTGCTTGAGATTACCGTCGATCACACCGGAGCCCGCGCCACCGCTCCATCCCTTCGACGCGAGCACACCGGTGAGCAATGCGCCGACGATGCCGCCGACGCCATGTGCCGCGACGACATCGAGCGAGTCGTCAAGCCGCGTGCCGGCGCGGTACAGCAGCGCGAAGTAGCTCGGAAAAGCAGCCACTCCGCCCAGCACGATCGCCGACATCGGACTCACGAATCCCGCTGCGGGCGTGATCGCAACGAGTCCGACCACGATCCCCGTCGCCGCACCGATCGCCGTCGCCTTCCTCGTCCGCATCAGATCGAGCATCGTCCACACGACCAGCGTCGCCATCGGAGCGAGCATCGTGTTGACGAACGCCAGTGCGGCGGCGCGATTCGCACCGAGCGCGCTCCCTGCATTGAACCCGAACCACCCCAGCCACAGCAGTCCGGCTCCGAGAAGCGTGAACGGAACATTCTGGGGAAGCATCGCCTGTCGCGCATAGTCCTTGCGCGGCCCGACGATGAGCGCGCAGACCAGCGCTGCCGCTGCCGCATTGATGTGCACGACGGTTCCTCCCGCGAAGTCGAGCGCACCGAGCTTCGCGAGAAATCCATTCGCGCCCCACACCCAATGCGCAACCGGCGCATAGACCAGCAGGGACCAGAGCGTGATGAACGCGAGATACGGGCCGAAGCGCATCCGCTCCACGATCGCGCCGGAGATCAGCGCCGCGGTGATCACCGCGAACGTTCCCTGATACGCGAAGAAAAGCAGATGCGGAATCGTTCCCTGCGCCTCGAGCATCACCCCGCGCAGAAAGAAGTACTCGCCTCCTCCGCACCACTGCGATGCGCGCCCGAACGCGATCGAGTAGCCGGCGAACGCCCACGCCAGGCCGACGAAGCCGAGCGCGGAAAAGCTCATCATCAGCGTGTTGAGCGTGTTCTTGGAGCGCACCATCCCGCCGTAGAAGAAGCCGAGGGCGGGAGTCATCATGAGGACGAGAGCGGTGGCGACGAAAAGCCAGGCAGTGTCCGAGGGATTTGGGGCCACGGTGCAACCTCCGTGGTTTTTGCAATTGTATCATCCATTTTGATGAGCAATTCCAATGTCTATTTCCGATCGATGATTTTGGATTATGCTTCCTTCGGTTTCCCGGGGGACCCATCCACATGCAGAGAGAAGACAAGTCGGAGCGATGCCGGCGTCTCGTCCTCGATGCGGCGTTGCGACTCTTCTCGAAGAATGGCTACAGCCCGACGACGGTGCGGGAGATCGCGGAACAGGCCGGTGTCTCGGTCGGCGCGGTCTATCACCATTTTCCGGACAAGGAATCGATCTTCCGCTCGCTCATCGACGAGTATCGCGAGATCACCGATCAGCCGCGCTTCCCGTTCTACCGCGCAATCCGCACGGGGCTGTTTCCGAACAATCTGGAGCAACTCGGCTACGCGGCGCGGGACAGCGTCCGTCAGTATCGCGACTATCAGGCGTTGTTCTTCGTCGACGTGATCGAGTTCGGCGGCGAGCACATTCGCGACTTCTACTCGGGCATGGCCGACCGTTTCACGGCGTTCATCGAGGAGCAGCGGGCGCAGGGCGACGACATGACCACGCGTCTTCGCAACGGCGTCTCGCCGCGGTCCGCGTTGCTGCTCGCCTCGCGAATCTTCTTCAACTACTTTCAGATGGAGATGCTGTTCGGTGTACCTGAGCCGTTCGGCAAGAGCTCGGCGGAGATGGTGCGCGAGGTAGCGGACATTCTTCGCAATGGAATTGCGGGAGTGTGAGCGATGTGGAATCCCGACCAGTACGAACGATTCAAGGCCGAGCGCGCGCAGCCGTTTCATGATCTCGTCGCGCTCATCGAGAAGCGGCCGCGGATGCACGTCGTCGACTTCGGCTGCGGCACCGGCGAACTGACGCGCTCACTGCACGACACGCTCGGCGCCGAGGAAACGCTGGGCATCGACAACTCGGAAACGATGCTCCTCAAATCATCCGCCTTCGGCAGCGAAGCGATTCGCTTCGCGAAGGGCGACATCGAAGCATTCGCCGCCGACCGCCCGTTCGATCTCGTGTTCTCTAACGCAGCGCTGCACTGGGTCGAAGATCATCCTGCGCTCTTCCGCAAGCTCGCGAGCCTGCTTGCCCCGCACGGTCAGCTCGCAGTGCAGATGCCGTCCAACGAAGACCACGCCTCGCACTCCGTCGCCCGCGACGTCGCACAATCCCTCGGTCACGCTCCACGAATCTCGTCTGTCCTCCCTGCCGAAGACTATGCGCGCATCCTTCACCGCCTCGGGTTCGTGCGGCAGCATGTGAAGCTGCAGGTCTACGGACACCTGCTGGAAGAACCGCGCGACGTCGTCGAATGGGTGCGCGGTTCGCTGCTCACCGATTATCAGCAACGGATGAGTGAGTCCGAGTTCACACGCTTTCTCGAGACGTACACCCAACGCCTACTCGCGGTGCTCGGAGAGGAGCGGCCGTACTTCTACACGTACAAGCGCGTGCTCATCTGCGGAAGCTTCTGACTAAACGGCCGGCGGCTAATGACCGTGACTCGTGTCGCACACGAGATCCGCACTCCATGAGTAGCCGCCGTTGACGGTGAAGATGTATGTACCGGCAGCCTGATTCGCGCCCGGATCCCAGTTGTAGTGATAGTTGCAACTGTCGCCCGCACGATCCACGGAGACGGGCAGACTGAATCCACCCGGCCCCGAGATTACGAGACCTGCTGTGTCACCAAAGTTTCCACGGAACTGAATCTCGATATGGCCATTCGCGCTGCAGAGATTACGGTTGGCGGGAACTTCTCCGAACGGCCCGGCATTCGCGCACGGATCCGAAGAGACGCAGTTCACGGTGATATTCACGAGCAGCGAGCAGGCGGCTTTCTCCACGCGGCCACCAGCTCCGCTCTGTGTCGCACAGATGACGAGCGTGTAGGTGCCGTTGTCCAGAAACGTCGAGAAGGTTCCTGTGGCCGTCTTCGTGCGGCCCGAAATCGTCCAGCCCGCGGGACCGGAAGCGATCGTCGGAAGCGGGTAGGTCGTCGTGCCGATCGTAGCGGTCATGACGGCGGAGTCGGCCGACCCTGTCGAGACGACGGTGTAGTTCGTCGTCACCGTCGCACCCGTTCCGGCGTCATTACACGTCACGACCGGCGTGTCGAGCGTGACCAGCAGCGTGGTTCCGTTATCGCCCAGACTCGGAGAAGAGGCCCGCTGGCGAGTCGCACCGGCAATCGGAAGGACTGCAAGGAACACGACGACAACCAAGATCAATGCTTTCTTGTGCTGAAACATTGGGCTCCACCTCTTTTTGCTGGATGTCGATCAATCTAGATCGAAAGCAGAGATGGAACCATCGAGCACGAGATAGAAATCGGCTCTATCGAACGATCTAGATCACTCGTCCGCGAGAATCGTGTGTAGCGCCACCATGATCGTGACGGACGACAGGACGAGCAGCGCCGCAAAGAACGTCATCGAGACCGAGGATGCTGATTCCGCCGAGATGCCGAGAATCATGCGGCCCGGCGTGAGGCGGTGCAGCCAGGAGTCGATCACGTTCCACTTCCACGTGAGGAGCGCCGCCCAACCCGCGGCCACGATCAAATAGGCGGCGACCTGCAGCGACGTCATGGGCCGCATCGCCCGCTCGGCCACCACGGTGTTCTGCAGCAGTCTCGCCTTGAGGAAGACCACAGCGGGATCCGGCAGCCTGTGTTCCCGATCAGGCATCGCCGCGAAGCGCGCCATCCACGGCGAGACCGCAGCCGCTGCCGCGCAATCGGCGCAAGACTCCACGTGATTCCGCAGCTCGCTGCCCCAACGATCCGTTGCAGCAGCCCGGCGGACTTCCGGCTCACGACGGCAGCCGCCGCTCACGATGCCAGCCCCTTCTTCTTCAGCAGGTCACCGAGCTTCTTCCGCGCGCGAAAGAGCAGCACCTTGATGCTCTTCGTCTTCAATCCGAGCGTCTCTGCAATCTCTTCGTGCGCCGACTCCTCGACATGCGCGAGCCACAGCAGCACCCGTTCCTGCGGCTTGAGCTCCGCGAAGACGCGCATCATGTCGTGGCGGAGATCCGCTGACTCGTGCTCACGCACGCCGGCCGCCGTCACTTCGCGCCCCCGTTCCTTCTTCGTCTCGCGGAAATGATCGAAGGCCAGGTTCGTCGCGGTGCGGAACAGGTAGCGTCGCAGGTGATCGTCATTCGCGGCCTGCGGGTTCGCCCGGAGAAACCGGAAGAATGATTTCTGCAGCAGATCGTCGGCGACGTCGGGATTGCCTGTCAGCCGATAGATGTAGGACCAGAGGCTCCCGGCATTCGCGCGATAGAACGCCTCGAAGCGCACCTCATCCATCGGTCTGGGTGCGCGCTGCGAGGGCGCGGTCCGTTCCAGTGGCAGAGTTGCCGGCAACATCAGATCCGCCGTCATGATGCATCACGAATTGGTGGGCGGCTCATTGTCCATCAGCCCCCAGTCGCGCGACAGCTTCAGTGAGAGTAGCGCGGAGAAAAACAGACCGCCACCCAGAGTGAGGAGAAGAAATCCCGCAACGACGCAGAATCCGTTGTCCGTCTGCGGGAGGAATCCGATGATGAGGAAGCCAACTCCGAGCGAGCCGACGACGAGCGAGCGCGCCATGACGCGGATGATCCGATCGCGCGTGTTCAGCTTCGGTGCGCTTTCCACCTGACCGAGAAACTTCTTTCCCTCCTCAGTTTGAATGAAACTGAGGAACTCCGGCGCCGAGCTGAATCGCTCGATCAGCTTCGCCTGGACTTCGGCGCGGATCTCACTCCCCCGCTGCCTCGTCCTCGCCACCACGGCCACCACGACCGCGATCATCGCGAACGCCGCCGTCGAAATCAGTACCGCTTCGAAATCCATGAAGCCTCCAGTGCAATCACCGAGGCTTATACGGCGGAGAGCGCGGTCTGGTTAACAACTATCGCGGTGGAACTGCGCTGGCGCTCGCCGGAATCTTCTCCCGCTCCGCATTCGCCCAGTCGCAGAGCAGCTTGCGATCCGCATCCGAGAGTGCCGTGTCACGGTGAATCATGACGTAGCTCGGCAGCGGCATCTCCTTCCGGTTCACCTGCTCGCAGATCTCCTGGAACTTCCTCCGCTTCCTCTTTTCGGAGTACGTCCCCCACTTCGACAGATTCAGCTCCTGCCGTCCCTCGTCCACATCGTGAACGAGAAGCCACGAGACAGGAGCCACGTTGCTGTACCACGGCCAAACCGTCTTGCTGGAATGACAGTCCGAGCACGAACGGTTCAAGACCGCCTGCACATTCTGAGGAACGCTCATCGAGCTCTCGATGACCATTTTCGGATCGACAGGAGGGTTCTCCCGCGATGGCCGGTAGAGCTGCATGGCGACGAGGACTACTGCGAGTGCAACCACGATTTTCTTTACGACGCTCATCGATTCACGTAGACCTTCCCATCCTTCATCACGAACCGCACGTGCTCCATCACGCTGATGTCGTCGAGGGGATTGCCGGGCACGGCGACGATGTCCGCGAGCTTGCCTGCATCGATCGAGCCCAGTTGTTCCTCCTGACCGAGCAGTTGTGCTGCAACGACCGTCGCTGAGCGAATGGCCTGCATGGGCGTCATGCCGAACTTCGTCATGTAGCCGAACTCGCGCGCTTCATTCATCTCCCACGGAAACCCGCCTACATCCGTTCCGAAGGCGACCTTCACACCCTTCTTCACCGCGCGCTGGAACGAGTCGCGATGAAATAGCGGCATCTTTCCCCAGATAGCCCCGCCGGCGGCGGTGCGCCCGGGCGCAACGTATTCCGTGACTGTGAGCGTCGGCACCAGATACGTGCCGTTCTTCAGCATGAGATCCATGAGGTCGTCGGGAATGGCGACACCATGCTCGATGCTGTCCACGCCTGCGTTGAGCGCGTTCGTGAGGCCGGGCCGCGCCATCGCATGCGCCGCGACCTTGTGCCGCAAACGATGCGCCTCATCGACGATCGCTTTCAGTTCATCGGCCGTGAACGTCGGGATCGACGACAGCGTCCCATCTTTGGCGACGAAGTACGAGCGATCGGCGTAGACCTTGATCCAATCCGCGCCATGCCAGATCTGCTCACGCACCGCTTTGCGGCACGCCTCGACACCATCGACGATCTGCACGCCCATCGGGTAGGTGACATCGGGCGCATAACCTCCCGGGCCATACCCGCCGGTCACCGACATCGCACGCGTCGAGACGGTCATGCGCGGCCCCGGAATCACTCCATTGTTGATCGCGCGTTTGACGTCGACGTCGGTGTACATCGCGCCTTCCGTCTCCACATCGCGCATCGAAGTAAAGCCGTTCTCGAGTCCGATCTTGACCGCGCGGCTCGCGCGCAGCGCGCGATACGGCAGCGACTCCTTGAACAACTGCACGTCATAGTCTTCGGCCGTCACATCGCCCTGCAGCAGGATGTGCGTGTGCGTGTCGATGAGACCCGGCAGCAGAGTCGCATCCCCGAGATCGATGGTCTTCGCGCCGGCCGGTACAGCGAGATCGCGGCCTACGCTCTCGATCTTGTTTCCACGCACGACGATGACCGCGGGCGCGATCACATTGTCCGACTTGCCGTCGATCATGCGCGCGGCGCGGATCACGGTGACGTCATCGGCGGCGAAGACTGATGTGGCAGCGAGGAGAAGGAGGATCAGTCGTCTCATGTCGCGGTATTGTAGGGAAGCAGAAATCGTCATGCGCTACTCGATCTCCGAATACGTCCGCTGGGAAGACATCGACGCCGCCGGGATCATCAACTACCAGGCGTATCTCCGATTCTTCGGACTTGCCGAGGTGGAGCTGTTCCGGCATTGCAATCTCTCGTACAAAGTGTTGTTCGAGGAGCTCGGCATCTGGCTGCCACGCGTACATGTCGAGTGTGATTTTCACCATCCCGTACGGCTCGACGATCTGCTCGTCGTCGAAGCGTGGTTCGGACGCATCGGCACGAGCTCGATCCATCTCGACTTCGCGGCGAAGCTCGGCGAAACGGTCGTCGCGACCGGCAAGTACATCCTCGTCACGGTTCAGCAGGGATCGTTCAAGCCGGTGCCCGTGCCGGATGAATTGCGCCGGCGCGTCGCAGCGTACGTGTAGGACAGGCGCCCTCGCCTGTCCTCCCGCGCGGGAGGTTCCGGGACAGGCGAGGGCGCCTGTCCTACACGCTACTTCTTCTCGAACACGCGCACGATCGTCGCGATGTCGACGCTGCGCTCGAGATACTCCCAGACGGCGAGCACGTCCTCGCGATGATGCACGGACTCCGCGCCGGCCGCACCATCTTCGAGCAGCGCGAATTTGGCGCGGTTGTACCACTTGAGCGCTTCCTCGGGGTGCATACGCAACCGTTCCCGCGCGTGCTGAATCAGCAGCACCTGATCGGGAGGAATCTCGACCTCTGTCCGCAGCATCTTCATCGCCGGCCGAGTACTCTTCAGTTTGTCTTCCGCCGCCTTGCGCTTCTTGTTCAGAGCTTCGAGATCGCGATGAACGATTTGCTGCTCAACCAGACGTTGCAGCGCGGTGTAGTACCCGTCGATCTCCTCTTCGATCCGCAGTCCAGTCCGATACAAGAGCTTCCCTTCCGAATTCGGGCGCTGGGAGAGATGACTCCACATGACGATCGCCTGGCTGCTCACCGAAATGTCGCCGCGCCGGAACCAGAAACGTCCGCGCAGTGCGAGCCGCAGCGGCTGCGGGTGTTCGATCTGTGCTCCCTGATCGGAAAGGTCGATCACGACCACACTCGCAGCCCCGAAGCTGCCGACGAGGCGTTCGTTGGCTACATACCGATCCGCTGCGCGGAGGTCCCGTAGATCCATAGTGTTATTCGGTGAACCCTGGAAAGTGTACCACCCTCAATCCATCATCAATTCGGGTTCGGGGTGAATGTTCACGGAAAAGGTTTCACGCACGCCCGCCTGGATCATCCGCACCAATTCCAGCACCTCGGCGGCCGATGCTCCTCCGCGATTGATGATCGCCAGAGTGTGCTTGGATGAGAGTCCCGCGTTCCCATGGACGAAGCCCTTTTGAAACCCCGCGTGCTCGATGAGCCACGCCGCGGAAAGCTTCACGCCCGAGGCGCCGGGAAAGTGCGGCGCATCCGGCGCGAGCTTCGCGAATGATTCGTATTCCTCTGCGGTGAGCACGGGATTCATGAAGAACGATCCGTCGCTGCGTGTATCCGGATCGGCCGGATCGAGCACCATGCCCTTCCGTCTGCGGATCGCGATCACGGCATCGCGTACCGATTTCAAATCACGCGTCGAGATTCCCCTCTCCTCGATGTACTTTTTCAGCTCGGGATATCGAACATTCGCCTCTCCATCAGGCTGCAGCCGAAACGCGACGGACAGCACGACGTAACGTCCACGTTCGACGTTCTTGAAGCGGCTCGCACGATAGCCGAATCCGCACTGCTCGTTGGTGAGCTCTACGACGGCGCTCGTCTGGCGATCCCAGGCCTGCACCCGCTCGATCGTTTCGCTGACATCCTGGCCATACGCGCCGACGTTCTGGATCGGCGTAGCGCCGGTGAGTCCCGGAATCCCGGAGAGACATTCGATCCCGGCGAGGCCACGATTCACCGCGTATGCGACGACGTCGTCCCACCGCTCACCTGCAGCAGCATGCAGGAGTCCCTCGCGCTCTTCGATGCCGCGCAATTCGATGCGGATCACGAGGCCATCGAACCCGCGATCGGCGATCAGCAGATTGCTGCCGCCGCCGAGAATGAAGACGCGTTGCGATTGGCTTTCGGCCCACGCAAGCATTTCACGCAGTGCGTCGAGCGAGGCGACGCGTGAGAAGTAACGCGCCGGCCCGCCGATGCCGATCGTCGTGAATTGCGCAAGCGGAACGTCTCGTTCGAGCTGACTCGTCATGCGGCTGCCGGTCTCATCGCAAGACGCCTGCCGGTCGCGAAGAAACAGGCATATCCCGCCAGAATCAGAAGGAGTAGAAACACGAAAGCGCTCCGCCCGGCGTACCAGGCACCGGAATCAAATGTGAGCGGAACCCCCTCGGGCAAATGGAAGCTGATCCAAACGACAGCGCCGGCCAGCATGCCTCCGGCGCGAACAGCCATCATCACCACGAAGGCCACCAGGAGTCCGCAGATCGCATCACCCGCCGTCGATCCTGTTCGCGGCGCGACCGCCGCAGCGTACGCGATCATGAAGACCGGTGCGTAGAGCGCGGGATGGCGGAGAAGAACTCGCGCGCCGACAAAGAACAGCAGCGTCCAGAGCGAAAAGAGAACGGACTCAGGAAACACGTGAACGATCCAGGCTGCCGTGAGCCGCAGTGACGAGAGCGCGCCGATGCGCTGCGTCGCCATCGCCGGAATCCGGCCACCGAGAATCGTGCCCGCCTGAACGATCATCGTGAATAGCATTCCGCCGATCAATCCCACGCCTGTATCGCGCGCGACCAGCGGATCGCGCCATCTCGTTTCGATCAGCCGCTGCCATGACACGAGCAGGACAGGACAGTTGCGGCGCACGTAGGGCTCGAGTGCGAGGTATGCGATGAAGAACATCACGGCATCGAAAAGCGCCAGCCCGCCGATCGACGTCGCGGCTTCGGAGAAGGACGCACCCGCTAAGTGCATACTGATGACGCCTTCGATGATCCGCGCGATTGCGAGTGCGACGGCAACGCGGATCGCGCCTCGCCGGTCCCCGCTGCCACGGCGCACATTGATCCACGCGAAGATGCACGAGAGCGAAACCAACACTGCGTAGAGCAGGTTCCAGATCACCCCTCCGGTGCCGAACAGTCCCATTTGTTGCGGGACCGAGGCGCGAGGGTCGATCGCGAACCAGACAGGCGCGCCTCGATACAACGCCGCCTCGACGTGAACTTTGCCATCCCACGCCAGTCGTTCGTCCGCACCGACGGGCGGCGGAAAACGAGGAGTCACTGGTCTGAATTCTGCGCGGTCATAGCCTGCGGCGAGGAACATCGCGTCGATCGCATGCGGCGCCGGCTTCGCATCGACGCGCGGCACAGCGACGAAGGAGAGCAACCGGCCATCGCCACTCATGACGACATTCGCCATGCCCGGGGCGTTGAACGGCGGATTGTCTTCGGTGACCTGCATATTGAAGGTGCGCGTGGTCAGCGGTGTCGCGGCACGCCGGTAGAGAAAGCTCACACGATCGCGATCAAGGGCCTCTGTCTGCTTTCGGCGAAGATCGAAGAACGCCGCAGCGCGGTCGGCAGGATCCGCCGCGATGCCACTCGCCTTCACGATCTCGTCAGCACGATCGATCAGCGCCTCGGGCGGTTTTCGAAAGCGTTCGCGCGAAACGAGCGTCGCATGTGGCGTGAGCAGCGCGACTGCGATCATCATCGCGACGAACAGCGCGAGTCCCATCAGCGCAACCGAGAGAGACACCGTACCTTTCATCGACGCAGCAGCGACGAGCTCCGGCGATGGTGTGTCTCCCGCCGCCATGGCCGCGGCAAGCGGATCTCCGCCGGGAAGTGACGCGAGCAACTCACGCGCAGAGCGCGGGCGGCGAAGCGGATCCTCATCGAGACACTGCATCACCAGCGAATCGATCTTCAGCGGAACATCCCGAACCGCTGCTGCGAGCGATGACTTTGCGGAGTTGTGCGCCTCGGCGATTTGCGTGATGGTGCCAGGCTCGTAGAGCCGCTTGCCGCTCAACATTTCCCAGAGAATCAGTCCAACCGCGTAGACGTCCGTCGCCGTCGTGACTTCATCCGCGGAGAGCTGTTCAGGCGCCATGTAGATCGGTGTTCCGGCCAGACCACGCCGCTGCGAGTCGCCACTCACGATCGCGAGTCCGAAGTCCGTGATGTGCGCGCGGCCGCGGCCATCGATCATGATGTTCGCCGGTTTCAGATCGCGATGGATGACGCCGAGTTCATGCGCGGCTGCGAGGCCGGCTGCGATGTCTCGCGCGATGTCGATCGCCTTCTCGACGGGCAACCGTCCGATGCGGCGAAGGAGCGAAGCGAGATCTTCGCCGTCGACGAACTGCATCGCGATGAAATGATGTCCTTCGAACTCGACCACGTCATACAACCGGCAGACGTTGGGATGCGAGACCTCGCGTCCGATGCGCACCTCGCTGAGGAGCATCGCCAGCACACCCGGCTCGGCGACGAGATGCCGCGGAATGAATTTGAGCGCGACCGTCTGCGCGAGCTTGAGGTCATCGGCGCGATAGACATCGCCCATGCCGCCGCTGCCGAGGTGATTGATGATGCGATACCGATTGAGGATCAGAGTGCCGGGAGTGAAGAGATTCCGGGCCCGCGTCGACGGCTCGGAAGCGACGAGAAGCGTCGGCGTTTCTTCCGGAGTTTGCCGCTGCGTTGCATCGTCGATTGGCATCAGCAAGCTCGATCATAGACAATGCCGCGCATGACTGCAGACATTACGGCCGCCGAGAAACAGTGGTTCGGTCATCCGCGTGGCCTCGCCACGCTCTTCTTCACCGAGATGTGGGAGCGCTTCAGCTACTACGGGATGCGCGCGCTGCTGCTTCCGTTCATGGTCGGCGCGACGCAATTGCCCGGCCTCGGCTTCGATGTCAAGCACGCGAGCTCGATCTACGGCTGGTACGTCTTCTCCGTTTATGCGACCGCGCTCATTGGCGGCATCGTCGCCGACCAATGGCTCGGCCACTATCGCACCGTCTTCGTCGGCGGCGTCATCATCGCCCTCGGCCACTTCAGCATGGCCTTCCCGCAGCTCTCGTTCTTTTATGCGGGACTCGTCCTCATCGCACTCGGAACAGGCCTGCTGAAACCGAATGCGAGCACGCTCGTCGGTACTCTCTATCGGAAAGATGACCCGCGGCGCGACTCGGGATTCTCCCTGTTTTACAGCGGGATCAACGTCGGCGCATTCTTCGGCCCGATCATCGTCGGCTGGCTCGTCTTCAAGTACAGCAACTGGCATTACGGCTTCGCGTGCGCAGGCGTAGGAATGGTTCTTGGTCTCATCCAATACTCGATGGGGAAGAAATATCTCTCACCCGTCGAGCCTGCCGCACGTGAAGCAGAGGAACATCCGAAGACGGCGGCACCTCCGCTGACACACGAAGACTGGCTCAAGATCTCCGTCATCGGGATCCTCTTCATCTTCTGCGTCGTTTTCTGGGCAGGCTATGAGCAGGCCGGTACGACGCTCAACCTGTTTGCGGACCGCGCCACGAGCCTGACGGTCTTCGGCTGGAAATATCCGTTTACGTGGCTCCAGTCCGTTGCGCCATTCTGCGTGTGGGCCTTCGCTCCGATGTTTGCCTGGCTGTGGCTGAAGATGGGCAAGTACGAGCCGTCGAGTCCCGCCAAGTTCATGCTCGGCCTCGTGTTCCTGAGCCTCTCGTATCTGTTGATTCTCCAGGGCGCGCACATTTTCGAGCACACCGGGCAGCGGGTCAGTCCGATGTGGCTCGTCATCCTTTATCTGCTGCAGACGTTCGGCGAGATCTGTCTCTATCCCACCGGCATGAGCATGGTGACGAAGCTATCGCCACCGCATCTCGTCAGCATCATGATGGGCTTCTTCTTCCTCGCTCTCGCCGTTGGAAACAAGCTCGCCGGTTATGTCGCGGGATTCCTGCAGGACATGGCGTTCTCACAGGTCTTCTGGATCGCGTTCGTGAGCGCGGGCATCTCAGCGCTCGTGCTACTCGCGTTGATACCGCTGATCAAGAAGCTGATGGGCGACGTGCACTGAGTGTGTACGACAGGCGCCCTCGCCTGTCGGCTCGGAGGACAGGCGAGGGCGCCTGTCCCCCACTCTAGAACGTCTTGAAGCGCAGCTCTTCCTCGGCGGTCGTCGCGACGAACATCCGGCTGTAGCCGGCGTCGCTGAATGCCCAGTCGTGACTGACACCGTTGATCATCAGCGATTCGTCGGGACAGAGCTCAGAGAGCGCCTGTCCGAGCGACTGCACATCCGTTCGATCACTCGACTGAATCACGAAGGTCGAGTCGAACGGGAGCGGCACGATGACACCGAGACGCTCGATCGCTTCATGCAGCTCGCTGTAGTCGGCACCCGGCGTCAGACTGTGGCGCACGAGCAGAAAATCGCGCGTCGTCGTGAACTGCGTGCAGGCCACGAGCAGCTTCGCATCGTCGTCGAGGTGTGAGCGCAGGTAACGGACGAGCGGCGCGGCGTGACGACCCTCCGGAAGCCAGACCTGCCAACTCTGATCGAAGTTCGGCTCGGCGCCAAGACGCCGCATCATCTGCGACACCTCGACCGTCAGATCGCCCTCATAGCAGATCTGGAACAGCTTGATCTCCCCCATCACACCCTCCCATCGTCAAGTTGGTGAGATAGAAGATTGTACCAAACCTGTCAGGCCTGCTTTCTCTCCCAAAGCACGTTGACGATTTTCCAGTCGTCGCCGAATCGCGCGAGCTGGAGGTAATCGATCCATCCCGCCATCTCCAGACGCACGACCGCGACGCTGCCGAAGCGATCGAGAATCCGGACTTCCTCGAGCTGCTGCTCCTTCCGCACTTCGCGGCCATATCCCTTGCGCGTGAGCGCGACGAGTTGCGCCGCGGTCATGTTCTCGAGCGTGCCGTCCTTTCCCAGACTTCGCTTGGCGAGATCGGGATGAAGCGCACGCGACATCCGCTCGCCATCACCGGCATACCAACCTTCGGCGTAGTCGAGCGCGGTGGCGCGGATCTTTTCTTCATCGGTGGTTTGTGCAGGCAACGGGACCACGGCGGCAAGCAACAACGCGAACGCAATCACACTCTTCATGCGCGACAGTGTGGCGACTCGCAGACCGCAATTGATGGAGCACCGCCAAAGGATCGGTCAACGAACCGTCACGGCGTTGAACATCTGCGTGTTGCCGCACTCGACGCACCAGAAGTGAATCGAGTCGCGCCGCTTCCACGGATTCGGCCCATCGCAGACCGTACACTGCGTCTCGGCCGGCAGAAACGGCCGTTCGCAGTGGTCGCAGGCGAGGGGATGACCGACGGCGTTCACGTCGTCCTCACAACTCACTTCGCCACAACGGGGGCAGCGCCAGCAGACCGGCATCGTTGCTACAAATGGTACACAAAATTTAGACGCGTAATTCTGATTTCTTAATTCTACTTTGTCATATTCATCCTTGAGTTGCTGACGAGGGTCCGTACAATTGGAACGAGATGACGCGGAACCTACTTCGGAGAATCATGTAGAGAAAGGAAGAGATCGAATGGCAA